>JAEEGG010003714.1_pt1 | contig 37847 bp, 31 predicted proteins | sample 9134161 | NCBI WGS metagenome assembly JAEEGG01 (sample SAMN16246543, study PRJNA631951) | gut metagenome | biome: gut microbiome; feature: rumen; material: CR-attached | host: Bos | place: Iran: Karaj | collected 2018-10
GTTTTTTTGAAAATTTATTTTATGACCCTAAAACCCTTGATTTTACTGCATTTGTTGGTTGACTCAGAGAGAGAATTTTGTCTATTGTATATACAACTCGCCGTACTTTTGGCTGTTGCATCTATAGCTCTGAAAATTGCGGATTTTCCTTTTCTTTTTTCTTATGCTTCTTTATCGTATTTATAATGAAGGCTCCGAGGATAAGGATCAGCTCGGCTATCGTAGCCCAGAGTCTCGATACGATACTGATGATGACCGAATACTGGTCGGGCATGATCAGATTGAGGCCGAGGATCAGTATGCCTTCGCGCACTCCGATGCCCGAAGGGGCAAACAGGCTGATGATGCCGATGATCGCCGACAGACCGTAGATGCCTCCGACATAAAGCCACTGGGATACGGGCAGCGGATAGATCGAGCAGGTCAGCAGATAGAAGCCGGTTCCGACGATGATCCAGTTGCAGATGAAGAGCAGCACGACTTTGATCATCTGGAGATAGCTGAACGGGATCTCCATGTCGTCCTTCTTCATGAGCTTGCCTACGATCCTCAGGAAGAAATTGATGATCTTCGGGTTGATGCAGACGAAGAAGAGTATCACAAAGATAACTACCGCGAACATGTAATCCTTGAGCAGATCGTTCGGGAAGAAGAACAGCGACATAAGGAAGAGGAATCCCGCGCCGAGCAGCGTGCAGACATTCTCGAGCAGAAATGCTACGGTTACTTTTCTGATCGGCACGCCTTTTTCTTTATAAGGAGGAATGCGCGCAGCGAGCATGAATACCTTGCCGGGGATGTATTTTCCGAGGATCGAGTACAGGTACGCGGTTATCGCGTCGGGCATTCTGATCGAGCAGTTGTAGAGCTTGGTAATGTAATGGAAGAGCCAGGCGAGCATCAGCTTGTACGCAAAGTACAGCAGCATGGAGCCCGCGAATACTCCCCAGTTCAGCTTCATGTCGAGGCTTTTGATATCATCCCAGTTCCTATAGAAATATCTGCCCATGAAGGCAAAGACCGCAATAAGAAATACGATCTTTACGATCTGCATTATGCGGGCCTTTTTTGTTTTCTTGGGCTTTTGCTCTTCTATGATCTCCGGTGTTTCGTTCTGTTCCATAGTCTTCTCTTTCGTTTATCAGAAACTCAGCAGTACCCTGATAAAGCACATATAATAGTAGATAAGCCACATCGGCTTCTTCATAAGCTTGTCCGGATGCTGCTCCGAATATGCGCGGTTCTTCTCCGCGAGCCAAAATGCCAGGCGGTGGTTCCACTTGCATCTTGAAGAAGTATCGAGCGATATCTGTTTGCCCTGCTTTTTAAAGAAATCCTCTTTGGCCTTTGCCGCGTTGAACTTGAATACGAGAGCGCGCTTCTGGCTCTTGATCGCCTCGGTCGAGCTCATGTGGCGCTCGACGATCGCGCCGTCTTTAACCGCCGCTTCGTACATGGCCAGAGCCTGTTTGCTCCTGATGACGCAGCCCGTATGCTTGATTGGGTTGTTCTTCATGGCCTTGAGCCAGATATCACCGAAGCTGATATCCGACGCGTTCGCAAAATGATCCTGACAGGTCATGCAGCCGGGCTTTTCGAAAAAGTAAGCGTTCTTGTAAGCGCAGATAGTCTTGGTATATGAGAAATTCTTCTCCGTGCCGTCGTTGTAAATGACGGTGGACTCGCCTCTCCAGTGGCCTCTGCGGTAGTACAGCCTCTTTGCGTTAGTCGGGTCGATCCCCGATTTGATCATCGAGAATGTGGTTGCCCTGTCGGAATGATTGCCGCTGCAGTACAGACCGAGCCTGACCGCTACCTTTGCGTTGAGCGCGGGATCGTTCTCGCAGAGCTTGTTGAACGCGCGCATCATGCAAGGCGTGAATACGACCGCTACCTTTCCGTCGAAGTTTCTTAATATATCGATATGCTTCATCAAAGGCATTTCCATGTAAATGCTCGATGAGCAGTCGGTGATCTCCTCTTTGGTCGTAGCGATAAAAGTCTTGTAGGTAAGCTGTCCGTTTTCGAAGGATGTCCTGCTGACCCAGGCGCCGTCTATCTTTCCGGTCTCGAGCCAGTTTACGAGCAGCGCGGTGATCATGCCGCCGGAAGCTGCGTTAGCGCGGATATTTTCGTCCGCGGCGTAGCCCATCCTGCACTTTATGAAGGAACCCATGTATTTCTCGGGATACTGCACGTCGAGGAGTTTTTTCGTTTTCTTCGGAACCGCGGTGACCGCATCGATCACTTCGGAGATATATCTGATATTGTTCGCGGAGCTCTCCATAACCGCGTCGTAATTCTTATCGAGCTTTTCCCTGATCTCGCTCTCCGCAGCCTCGAAGCGTTTGAACTCCTCAATAAAAGAAGTCAGCTCGAGCTTTGAAAAATCGATCGCGTACTGACCAAGGCCGAACATATCGAGGACTTCCTGATACTTGTGGCTCCAGCCGATCAGCAGAACGGGACATTTGCGCTGCAGCGCGCCGATCATCGCATGGAAGCGCGACGCTACGAGGAATCTGCAGCGTCCGATATATTCGCGGATCTCCTCGGCGTCCATTTCCTTATGATACCAGCGGACCGCGTTTTTATTCTTTACTCTCGAATAAATGTCATCGCCGACCATCAGGTCGTTGTTTCTGGGCTTCTCGCTCTTGATGCGCGCAGCGTTCGCGATGATCATGACTTTATAGCCGTTATCGGTCAGATAATCGACAAAATCCACCATCGACTTTCTGTAATCGATGCCCTGCTTGGTGCATTTCGAATCTACTACAGAGCTGACCGAGAGTCCGATGAGCTTATTTTCTACATCTGTAGTAAAAAATGTATCCTTCGCGGTCGCCTCTTCAACCAGCTTTGCGATCGCCTCGTCGTCCTCCATAGTGAAAGCGCCGTCGGCGCAAAGTCTCACATTGTCTTTGATGCCGATGCCGGCCAGATTATCGAGGGTGCCCTGTCCGCGCGCGCAGATCAGCTTCATCTTGGGAAGTATCCACTTCGCGAGGAATCTGTTCCATCCGTTCTTAAAAGTGCCCAGCGCCTGCGAATACTTAACGACCGGCACCTTCATCAGCATCGGTACCGCCATCGTCACGAAGGCATAGGTATTCATGACAAATCCCCTGCTGTCCACAAAGGAAATGCCCGCTTCGTCTATTACCAGATCCGTCTCGCTGTAAGCGCGCAGGATCTTATTCTTGCACAGAAGCCGCTTCAGGCCGGGTATCCAGCCAAGCCCGCGGTACAGGATCGCCAGAGGAAATGCGATGAAAAGAAGCCTCTCCGGCTTGCAGGGCACTACCTTTACAAAATCATGAGGCAGCTGCCTGCGGTCCTCTCCCGGATAAACGGACATCAGCTTAATGTTAAGCCTGCTGCCGTAACGGCTGTGAAGCTGTTTGATCGAGCTCTGCAGCATGGCCGCGGCGCCCTTGTTGCCGCTGTAGCTGGCGGCGGTTATCGCGATATTTATATCCCGCATATGTATCTGAAATATCCCCCTTTTCCCGAAGAATACCCTGTCTGTTATTTCACGGTCTTATCCGCAGCGCCGTTTTCTTCTCCGTCGCTGCCGTTCTTTAATTCATAGATATCGTACTCGGCGCGTCTTACATGGTACTGCACATCCTCGAGGATCTTCCTGTTCGAGGCGATAACGTCGGCGAGCAGACCGATCAGATAGCTGAAAATGCCGATCATGAACAGCACCGCCATAACGATGAGTGACTGCACATGTCCCGCGCCGTCGCCCATGACCTTATAGACGATGTATCTGATCGCGAGCGCGAGTCCCGCCGCGTTCAGGATCGTTCCGATGATGCCGAAGAACTTCAGGGGCTTATACATCAGATAGGAGCGCAGGATCGTGATCGAGGACTTTTTGATGTAGCCGAACATGCTGTGGAAAAGTCTCGATTTGCGCAGTTCGGGATTTGTCCTGATCGGAACCGACTCCATCGGGATGCGGTTATTGCCGGCCTGGATGATCGTCTCGAGCGTGTAAGTGTACTGGTTCGTAACGTTGAGCCTCAGCGCCGCTTCCCTGCTGTATGCCCTGAATCCGCTCGGCGCGTCGGGAATATCGGTGTCGGAAGCCACGCGCACGGTCCAGCTGCCCAGATGCTGGAGCTTTTTCTTAAGAGGTGAAAAATGCGCCGTCTGGTCGATCGGTCTCTCTCCGATAACGATGTCCGCCTTTTTATCGAGTATCGGGCGTACCAGCTTTTCGATATCCTCACCGCAGTACTGGTTGTCCGCGTCCGTGTTGACGATGATGTCCGCGCCGTTCCTTAAGCAGGCGTCGATGCCTGCCATAAAGCCCTTCGCCAGGCCCTTGTTCTTGCAGAAATGCACAACGTAGTCGACACCCCAGTCCTTTGCGACCTGCACGGTATCATCCTTGCTTCCGTCGTTGATTATCAGGTATTCGATCTTGTCAATGCCGTCGATGTGCTTAGGCAGCGCGTCAAGCGCGATGGTCAGCGTCTCCGCCTCGTTGTAGCATGGAATCTGGATTATTAGTTTCATTTCTCCCGTCCTTTCGTTGTTCTTCCGGCGTCAGTGCTTGCCCGAAAGAAGCTCCCCTGTGTATTTTGTGAGGCTGTAGCCAGCGGCCTTAAGCTCCGCCGCCAGTGCCTCGCCCTTTACGTAAACAATGTCCTTTGTCGGTTTTTTGTAGTCAAAGCTGTCGAACAGATAGTAATCGTCATCGCAGTAGCGGCTTAAGAATCTGTTCTTTTCCGCGACGATGAACATATTGTCCATATCCGCGATGCGGGTTTTGTAAGTACCGAAATTATACGCGATCGACGCCGCCTGGTGATGCTTGATGTTGAGGTTGGTATCGATAACGAGGACAAACGGATATTTCTCCTCGATGTCGGTCTTCTCCGCGATATCGTTGAGCACCGCGGCGGTCTTGCTCACGCGGCTGTAAAGGAATCTGTCGCGCGCGAGCCTGGCTCCGGTGAAATTCACGCAGATGATGATGAGCGAATATACGGCGATCAGGCCGAGCATCAGCGGATTCCTGATCTTTGCGTAAAGCTCGGAACCCTTATCCCCGACTTTGAGCGACAGAAACAGCACCGCGGCGAATATCCCGAATGCCAGCATCCCGGCATATTTGAGCGCCTCACACATATTCTCTATGACTGCCGAAGTCCCGCCCTCGTAAGGATACTTCATAAAGGTGCACAGCGAGATGAAATATCTCGAGTTCGCGCTGTGTCCGTCGAGCCAGGGCGAAACATAGAAAACAAACAGCAGGAAAATGACCGCGTAGCAGCATACCGATACGATCTTGGTCTTTATGCCCAGCAGGTCACTCCTGTAGATAAGGCAGAACAGCGCGATCAGCACCACGGGTCCGACCGTGCAGACCGTGTATCTGCCGAACACGACTCTGTCCGCGCGCCCACTGTCCGCTGTCATGACAAACTGGTGCACTGGGCGGAAGAAGAACAGCGCTCCCATCGCGAACGAACCGCAGAAATTGAGGAAGCTGAAAGCCGCAAAGGCCGTCTCCTTATAGGGTATCGCCTCGCGTGAGCCGTACGCCTTTTTATAGCCAAAAGTTTTGAATATCAGGAATATCGCGACAAACAGGCCGATGATGATCATGCCGTAGGAGGCCGCAAAAACATTGTAGAGCCAGCCGATGATGAGCTTGACCATCGAGAGGATCCCGCTCCTCGACGCAAGATTCTTTAATTCGCCGAGCCCCGCGCTGTCCAGAGTCCCGTGCTTTGTACCGTAGATCAGGACGTTTCTCTTAATGAATCCCGAAACGATCCTCTCGAGCACCATGAACGCTCCGGTCGAAGCGATGTAGGGTATCCACGCGAAAGGCTTTTTCCGCGTGAAGATATGCATGGCAAAGTTGGTCATCACGAGCGCGATGATCACAACAACACCGCGCGTATGCGAAAAATAAGCGTATACCGAAAGGAATCCGGCCAGTATCGAGCAGATATAGCTTTTCTTTTTGTTATCACTGCGGACCGCGTCCAGTCCCTCAAGTATACAAAGTGAGATCGGCCATGCGAGGAATATCAGCATCGGGTCCGACTTTGCGTACAGCGAATGCAGATTTACCGAAGGCAGCAGTCCGACCGCGAGCGCCAGCAGCGCGGGGATCACCCTGTCCGTAAGTACCGTGCCCGTCGCGATCTTTGACGTCGGGAGCATATGCTTTCTCACGATAGTATACGCGAAAACGGGAACAAACGAGATCAGTGCCGTATTGATGAAAATGCAGACCCTGTAGAGAACGAAGGGATCCTTTATCAGCATGAATGCGGGATAATACAGCAGCGGCATGCCGAGCTTGTAATAATGGTTGCCCATCGACATGACGCATTCGGTCCAGTCGTATCCGGCCAGAAATGCCGTATTTGCCATGGTCCCGACCTCGTCGAGGACCGGCGGATTGTTCAGCTGCAGGGCCATCGCCCCGAGCAGCGCGAGCGCTGCCGCATAAAGAAGGACCTGTATTATCCTGTCTTTCCCGTCAAGCCTGTATGTTTCGGTTTTTATGTCATTCATCTATATTCCTCGTACTTCAATATGCGTCAATATCCTGCGCGCCTTATATCAGCCCGCAAAGCGCGCTTATTATACACTATTAATAATTTAAATACAATAGCGGGCAGTTTTCAATACCCCGCCCGCGAAATTAACAATTGTTAACAACTGCTTCTTCCGCAAATCGTAAGGTTATGCTATAGTGTATTAGTGTGAATTCAAATATCCGGAGGACAGGGAATGGCTCAATTACTCAAAGGTGCTCCCGCCGCCGCCGCTCTTACCGAAGAGCTGGCCAAAAGATGCGGCGCGTTAAAAGACAGAAATATCCGCCCGACACTCGCGCTGCTGCGCGTCGGTGAAAACGAGAGCGATCTCGCCTACGAGCGCGGTATCGAAAAACGCTGCGCCGCCGTCGGCATCGAGATCCGCAAGGTTCTGCTGCCCGCGGATACGGATCAGGCGTCTGTTCTTTCCGCGATCGCGGATATCAATTCAGACCCGTCAGTTCACGGCTGTCTGATGTTCCGCCCTCTGCCGAAGCATCTTGACGAGGCTGCCGTCTGCGAGGCGCTCGATGCGAAAAAGGACGCCGACTGCATGACAGAACGGTCCCTTACTCATGTATTCACGGGCAGGGGAGACGGTTTTGCTCCCTGTACCGCGGAAAGCTGTATTGAAATTCTCAAATACTACGGTTATAATCTCAGCGGCAAAAACGTTGCGGTGATCGGCAGGAGCTTAGTTATCGGCAAGCCCGTTTCCATGCTTCTGCAAAAGGAAAACGCGACCGTAACGATGTGTCATACAAAGACCGTCGATCTGCCCAAAGTCTGCCGCGATAAGGATATCCTGGTCGTTGCTGCCGGACGTGCCCGCATCGTCGACGCATCCTACACAAACGCCGAGCAGGCCGTTATCGATGTCGGCATCAATGTCGACGCGGACGGCAATATGTGCGGAGATGTCGACTTTGACTCCGTGGAACCCGCATGCGCGGCCATTACCCCGGTTCCCGGCGGAGTGGGATCGGTCACCACGGCCATCCTCTGCAGGCATGTCATCGAGGCCGCGGAAAAGCTCTGATCCGCAATTTATTCGAAAGGAAACACTATGTCACCTGTTAACGGCCCTTCGGGCAATTTTTACGACAAATACAATACAAAAAACCCGATAGAGCGCATGCTCATGCGTAATTTCTTCAACCGCGTAGGAAGGCTCATCCGTCTGTCCGGCGTGACCGACGGGACCCCGATCCTCGAGGCGGGCTGCGGGGAAGGACATTTTACCGCATTTATCCGCGAATGCTTCCCCTCCTCATCGATCAATGCCTTTGACATCAGCGACGATATCGTAAAGGTCGCTCATAATTCGGGGCTTGAAAACGTAGATTTCCACACAGGTGACATTTATCATATCGACGCGGAGACTTCCTCCTACCGTCTGATCTGCGTGAGCGAGGTTCTCGAGCATATCGAGCATCCCGCCAAGGCTTTAAAGGAGCTCGAGCGCGTTTCCTCAAAGTACATTCTGGTCACTGTTCCGAACGAGCCGCTCTGGAGGATCCTCAACATGGTCCGCGGCGCGTATCTTAAGGACTTCGGCAATACGCCGGGCCACATACAGCACTGGAGCAAGCGGCAGTTCATAAAGATGATCCGCGCCAACACAAAGCTGCGCATCGTGAAATTCCAAAAGGCTCTCCCGTGGCTTCAGATGCTGCTCGAAGTAACTGAATGATAAGAAAAAGGTGCCTGTCACCATGGAGTTTTACCCTATGGTGACAGGCACCTTTTAATTTATCCGATGGAATTGTCGGAATCGGGCGAGGCCTTGAGCTTACCCGTGTATTCCGATATCGGGTATCCCATGCTCTTCAACCTTTCGGCCAGCTCATGTCCTTTGATATAGACGATGTCCTTCGTCGCGTTCGCATAATCGAAATCGTCGAAGATATAATAGTCATTGTCATAGAAGTCCTTAACAAAGTACTTTTTCCTGGCAATAATGAAACAGTTCTTCGCTTCCGCGGTCTTTGTTTCCGAGCTGCCCAGAGTGAATTCCTTGCAGACGAACTGGTAGTGTTTGATGCTCTTGGCCGACGCGTCGACGAGCACCGGATATTCGCCCGCCAGGTCTCTCACATCCTCGAGCACGGCGCAGGGCTGCTCGATCCAGCTCTTTAAGACTTCGTCGCGGCTGATGCGGATCTTGCCGTAATTGATGCAGGTGATCGTCACGGACAGGATTGTAAATACCACCATGATGAACGCGCCTTTTAATCTCCGCTCGCTGTCGGGGATGAATGAGATCGCGATCATCAGCAGTCCGCCTCCGGCTCCGAGCAGACCCGCCTTGAACAGGGCGGATACGGGATCGTTCAGGATCGTGCTCGTGATGCCGTAGCTCTCCAGTTTAAAGAAGGTCCCGAGCTGTATGAAATTGCGCATTACCGAGCTCACTCCCTCGATATGGGGCGCGGTTTTGAGGATGAATACAACGAAAACTCCCGCGTATGCCAGAACAGACAGCATCTTGATCAGTACTCCGCGTGCCTTGAGCCTGCGCACCAGCAGGAAGAGTCCCAGCAATACCGCAGGTCCCGCGGAGCAGGCCGTGTATCTGCCGTAGACCAGCCAGTCCGAGCGCCTCGCGTTTACTCCGGTAAAATACGGATAAGTGTAAGGGAAGAAATAGATGCAGCTCATCGCAAATGTCCCGAGGAACAGCAGCAGCGCAAAAATGACAAATATCATCTCGGCTACGGTCGCTGCGGATTTGCTCTGAACGTAACAGACAAACAGCACGATCCCGCCTATTATCGCGATCGCGATCAGTCCGTAGCTCGAGACGAGCGAATTGAACGCTGTGCCCGCGACGAGCTTTGCGAACGGACCTATCCCCGCTTTTGTAAATATCAGCTTCAGTGTGGCGAAATCATAGCTCTCCGCACTCGAATAAGCGGTTCCGTACACGCCGTAAAGCGCGTCTTTAAAATATGACGCCGCCTTCATGTCAGCAAAGAAAAAGAGGCCCAAAGTAAGCAGGAACGGAATGTACGCGACCGTGGGTATCCTGCATACGATCCTGATGAGCAGCACGGCAAGCACCACGGCGAGTACGACCACAACGCCTCTGGTGTGCGACATATACGCGTACATCGTGAGCACCGCGAGTACTATCGAGAGCCATACTCTCCTGCATTTGTTCTTTTTGGCGAGCGCCGGCTCGACTCCCTTTGTGCGCAGTGTCCCAAGCTCCAGCAGCAGCCATAATATCGGGAAAGGCAGGAATATCAGGATAACGTCAGCCTTTGCGTATGTCATATAGAGCACGGTCGAAGGGAAGACCGCGGTCATCAGCGCGAGCATAGTGCCCTCGGCCCTGTCGCTGCCTATGTATTTGTGGATGATGTCATATGTAAATACGGGGATCAGCGCCATAAATACCATGTTGAGCGCCAGCATGGACTTATACAGGGTGTATGAGTCCTCGATCAGCAGCGTCAGCGGCCAGTAAAGCAGCGCAAAACCGTATTTGAAATAGCTGCCGCCCATGGCCCAGGCGGTCTCCGACCAGTCCCAGCCCATCAGCAGCGCGGTATTCGCAACGGTTCCGACCTCGTCCACCACCGGCGGAACATTGAGGCGCAGGGCAAATATCAGTCCCCATCCGAGAGTGACCGCAAATAAGACGAGCTTGATCAAAATATCATTGCGCGTTGTAGTCATATACTCTTCCTTCCCCGTCGATAAGTACCGTTACCGGAAAATCCTCAACATACAGCTTTCTGATCGCCTCTGTCCCGAGGTCCTCGTATGCCACGGTCTCGCATTTTTTGATGCACTTGGAGAGCAGCGCTCCGGCGCCTCCCGTGGCGCCCATGTAGATCGCGCCGTATTTCCCGATCGATGCCCTGACTTCCTCGGTACGTCTGCCTTTGCCGATCATGCCGGAAAGCCCCAGTTCGAGCAGGGTCGGTGTATATTTATCCATCCTCCCGGAAGTCGTGGGACCGGCGGATCCGATGACCTGTCCGGGCGCGGCGGGTGTGGGTCCCAGGTAATAAAGCACCGCTCTGTCGATGTCTATCGGCAAAACGCCTTCAGCAAAGAGCTTTTCTCCCGTAAGTCTCTCCTCAAAGAGATCGTCCTTATGCGCATCCTTATAAGCGCAGATCGCGTCGTACATCCTTTTGTGCGCCGCGTCCCTCGCGGTATAAACCGTTCCCGTAAGATACAGTATGTCCCCGCATCTTATCTGTGAAACGGCCTCTTTCGAAAACGGCAGCGTGATATGCCTGATCATACTCTAATCTCCTATAATACCCTGCTGACATGTCTGTTGACGTGGCAGCAGATGTTGACTGCGAGAGGAAGTCCCGCGATATGTGTGGGATAAGTCTCGATATTGACTCCGAGGACGGTATTCCTGCCGCCCATGCCGCCGGGCCCGATGCCCAGCGCGTTAAGACTCGCGAACAGGTCTCTTCGCAGGTCCTTAAGATATCCCGCGTCCGGCTGCTTTCTGCCGTTTTTCGCTCCTGTCGTATCGCCGAACTCATCACTGCCGTCATAGTAGGAATGCACCGAGTTCAGCTCATCGGTAAGCGCTTTTTTCGCGAGCAGCGCGGCTTTTTCAAAATCTCCGCCGATCCCGACACCGACCACCATCGGAGGACAGGCGTTGGCTCCGGCATCCTTTACCGCGGTGATCACGGCATTTTTGACTCCCTCTATGCCTTCCGCGGGTTTGAGCATGAACACGCGGCTCATGTTCTCGCTGCCGAATCCTTTGGGCGCGACGGTTATCTCAACTTTATCGCCTTCGGTGATCTCGTAATGAATGATCGCCGGGGTGTTGTCATCGGTATTCTCGCGAAGGAGCGGATCGGAAACCACGGATTTGCGCAGATATCCGTCGGTGTATCCCCTGCGGACGCCCGCGTTTACCGCATTTTTAAGGCTGCCTCCCTCAAAATGCACATCCTGGCCGACCCTTAAAAACACGACGGCCATGCCGGTATCCTGACAGATCGGAATACGCTCCTCTCCCGCTATCCGCAGGTTTTCCTTCAGCTGGCCCATGATATTGCCTCCGAGCTCCGAGGTCTCGCTCTCATACGCTTTTTCAAGCGCTCCGAGCATATCCGCGGAAAGCCCCAGATTGGCATCGACGCACATCTGCGCTATCGCGTCTCTTATGATCCCGACATCGACTGTTCTCATCGTTTTCTCCGTTTCTGCCTGTATTTACCGCACAGGCCCTCCCGAAATACTCCGAGAGGGCCTGTGTCTTAACCGGAACTCCTGTCCGGTGATAACCTGTTATTCTTCGGTCTCATCCTCTGCGCTGTCGCCGCCGATGCTTCCGTCGAACTCCTCGGAATGAAGTGTGGCCTTCTCCTCTTCGGAATCCTCCTCCTCATCGTCGTCGAGCGGAACCGCGGTCAATACCTCGCCGGACATGCCTGCGTTGGTCTCGGCATCCTCCTCGGTCTCGCGCACTCTCGCGAAGCGCGCTACCCTGGTGTTCTTATCCGCGTCGAGGTTGATCAGCTTAACGCCGGTCGTGCTCCTGCCGCAGATCCTGACATCGGAGAGCTGCAGACGGATAACGGTGCCCGCATTCGTGATGATGATGATATCGTTGTCTGTATCAAGGATCTTCGCGCCGACAAGCGGTCCGCTCTTATCCATGATCTTATAGCAATGAACTCCCTTACCTGCGCGGTGCTGCGAATTGAATTCGGTAAGAGGGGTGAGCTTTCCGTAGCCGAGCTCGGAAACGGTGAGCAGATACTTGCCCTGCTCGGTCAGCTGCATCGCGACAACCTCGTCGTCGTCATCGAGATTGATACCGATAACGCCGATAGACTGACGTCCCGTAACGCGCACATCCAGCTCGTTGAAGCGGATCGACATACCCTTCTTGGTAACGAGCATGACATCCTGTTTTTCGTCGGTGCACTTAACGCCGATGAGCTCGTCGCCCTCGCGCAGAGTGATCGCGATAAGGCCGACCTTACGGATATTCGCATATTCGGAAAGTCTCGTGGTCTTGATTATGCCGCCCTTGGTGGCCATCAGCAGATAGCTGTCGAAATCGAAGCCCCTGACGGTGATGGTCGCGGAAACATGCTCATCCGGCTGGAGCTGGAGCAGGTTAACGATCGCGGTGCCGCGCGAAGTACGCGATGCCTCAGGTATCTCGTAAGCCTTGAGCCTGTATACGCGTCCCTGGTTCGTGAAGAACAGGATAAAGTGATGATTCGTCGTCATGAAGAGCTCTTCGATGATGTCATCATCAATTATCGACATGCCCTTGATGCCCTTGCCGCCGCGATGCTGAGCCTTGAAATTATCGGGCGTCATTCTCTTGATGTAGCCGAGTCTGGTCATCGCGATAACGGTATCGTCGTCGGGAACCAGATCCTCTGCGGAAATGTCGTCGTCAAAGCCGATCGAGGTCTTGCGCTCGTCACGGTACTTGTTGCCGATGGCAACAGCCTCGTCGCGCACTACGGTAAGAAGGATATTCTCGTCACCGAGGATAGCCTTGTATTCTTTTATTTTCTCCATAAGCTCGGCATACTCCGCCTCAAGCTTCTCTCTTTCCAGACCTGTCAGCTGCCTCAAACGCATGTCGACAATGGCCTGCGCCTGGGGATCGTCGAATCCGAACCTGTCGATAAGGCCCTGCTTGGCCTCGGGAGTCGACTTCGAAGCCCTGATCAGAGCGATGATCTCATCGATGATATCGAGCGCCTTGAGCAGACCCTCTTTGATGTGAGCCAGTTCTTCGGCTTTGTTCAGATCGAATCTGGTACGTCTGGTGACAACATCTTCCTGATGCTTGATATACAGCTCAAGTATCTGGAGGATCGAGAGCATCTTGGGCTCATTGTCGACCAGCGCGAGCATATTGACACCGAAGGTGTCCTGCAGCTGGGTATGCTTGTATAAATGATTCAGTACGACCTGGGGATTGACATCGCGCCTGAGCTCTATGCAGACACGCATGCCCTGGCGGTCGGACTCATCACGCAGATCGGTGATGCCGTCGATCTTTTTATCTTTTACAAGCTCGGCGATCTTGGCGATCAGGCGGGCTTTGTTAACGAGATAAGGAAGCTCCGTTACAACGATCCTGTTCTTGCCGTTGGTCATGGGCTCGATATCGGTGACCGCGCGGATCCTGATCTTGCCTCTGCCGGTGCGGTATGCCTCATTGATGCCTCTGGTGCCGAGGATCGTGCCGCCGGTAGGGAAATCGGGTCCTTTTATGATCTGCAGGATCTCGTCGATAGAGGTCTCGCGGCTCTCGTTTATGCGGTTGTTGATAATGAGCGATACTGCGTCAATGACCTCGCCGATGTTGTGAGGCGGGATATTGGTGGCCATGCCGACCGCTATACCCGTGGTGCCGTTGATCAGCAGGTTCGGTACTCTCGAAGGAAGAACCGTGGGCTCTTTCTCTGTCTCATCGAAGTTGGGGATGAACTCTACGGTATTTTTGTTGATATCCGCAAGCATCTCCATCGCGATCTTGCTGAGTCTGGCCTCGGTATAACGCATGGCTGCCGCGCCGTCGCCGTCGACCGAACCGAAATTTCCGTGACCGTCTACGAGAGGATAATGCGTCGACCACTCCTGCGCGAGATTGACCAGCGCTCCGTAAATGGAGCTGTCACCGTGAGGATGGTATTTACCCATGGTATCGCCGACGATTCGGGCACATTTACGATGGGGCTTGTCCGGAGTATTGGACAGCTCTATCATCGCATATAATATTCGGCGCTGAACAGGCTTAAGACCGTCCCTTACATCGGGAAGAGCACGTGAAGCGATAACCGACATGGCATAGTCGATATACGAATTCTCCATCGTCTCTTTAAGATCGACCGGTCTGACCTGATCGAAAATATTGTCTTCCATTTTTTCTCCTTAAGCATTCAGATCTATGTTCTTCGCGTATTTTGCGTTGGTCTCGATGAACTCACGTCTCGGCTCAACATTGTCGCCCATGAGCACGTTGAACGTAACGTCGAGCTCCGCTGCGTTGTCCTCGTCCATGGTAACCTTTTTCAGGGTCCTGGTCTGAGGATCCATCGTAGTATCCCAGAGCTGTTCGGCGTCCATCTCACCGAGTCCTTTGTATCTCTGAACGGTATAGTTGTTGTCGCGTCCGATTTCGGTCATGATAGCATTCAGCTGTTCATCGCTGTACGCGTACCAGACTTTTTTGTTTTTCTCGACCTTATAGAGCGGAGGCTGGGCAAGATAAACATGCCCCTCCTTGATGAGCTCGGGCATAAAACGGTATATGAACGTGAGCATGAGTGTCGCGATATGCGCACCGTCAACATCGGCATCCGTCATAACGATGATCTTGTCGTAACGGAGCTTGGAAATATCGAAATCATCGGAAATACCGGTTCCGAACGCCGTGATCATGGCTCTGATCTCCTCGTTGCCGAGTATCCTGTCGAGTCTGGCTTTTTCAACGTTGAGGATCTTGCCTCGCAGGGGCAGGATCGCCTGAGTGGCGCGATGACGCGCGGTCTTTGCCGAGCCGCCCGCGGAATCTCCCTCTACGATGAATATCTCGCAGTTTTTCGGATCCTTGTCCGAGCAGTCCGCAAGCTTTCCGGGAAGGCTCATGCCCTCGAGCGCCGATTTGCGGCGTGTGAGCTCTCTGGCCTTACGCGCCGCGTCGCGCGCGCGCTGTGCCAGAACGGCCTTTTCTATGATTATCTTTCCGACCGTGGGATTCTGCTCAAGGAAATATGTAAGCTGCTCGCTCACAACCGAATCCACCGCAGTCCTCGCTTCGCTGTTGCCAAGTTTCTGCTTTGTCTGGCCCTCGAACTGGGGCTCGGGTATCTTTATGCTGATGATCGCCGAAAGGCCCTCGCGCAGATCCTCGCCGCTTAAGTTTTCTTCACTGTCCTTTAGGTACTTCATATTGCGGGCGTAATCGTTGAAGGTCTTGGTGAGAGCATTCTTAAATCCGGTAAAATGTGTGCCGCCTTCGGGTGTGGTGATATTGTTGACGAAGCTGTAGCAGCCCTCGTTGTAGCCGTCGTTGTGCTGCATAGCGACCTCGACGAGCACGTCGCCCTTCTGGCCCTCGCAGTAGATGATCTCGGGATAGAGGGTTACCTGACTCCTGTTGAGGTACTGAACATACTCCCTGATACCGCCCTCATAGTGGAACTCGGCGACTTTTTCCTCTTCTTCACGCTTATCACGAAGAATGATCTTAAGTCCCTTTGTAAGGAACGCGATCTCTCTCAAACGGCCTTTGAGCGTACCGAAATCAAATACGGTCTCCTCAAATATCTCCTTATCGGGAAGGAAAACAACCGTGGTACCGGTCCTGTCGGAATCGCCGATCTCCTGCAGCGGAGCCTCGACCTTTCCCCTGTTGTAGCGCTGTTTGTACTTTTTGCCGTCCTGCTCGACCGTTACCTCGAGCCACTCGGAAAGCGCGTTAACAACCGATGCGCCTACGCCGTGCAGACCGCCGGATACCTTATATCCCCCGCCGCCGAACTTTCCGCCGGCATGGAGCACGGTAAATACGACCTCGACCGATGAAACACCCTTTTTCTTGTTGATGCCTACGGGTATTCCGCGGCCGTTGTCGATAACGGTGATGGAATTGTCTTTGTTGATCGATACATCGATGACCGTGCAGTAGCCCGCAAGTGCCTCATCAACCGCGTTGTCCACTATCTCGTAAACCAGATGGTGAAGTCCGCGAAGAGAGGTAGTACCGATGTACATACCGGGTCTCTTTCTTACCGCTTCAAGTCCTTCCAGAATCTGTATCTGGTCGGCACCGTACTCATTACTCATTTTTATCACTCTTTCTATAGTTATTCTGCCGCTGATACTCTGCCGTTTTCGACTTTGTATATGCGGTCGAGCTTAATGCGCCCGTTGACGAACTCCTCCAGTCCGGTACATGTGATAACGGTCTGGATGTCCTCGATGCTGTTCAAGAGCTCTGTCTGTCTGTTCCGGTCGAGCTCCGAAAACACATCGTCAAGCAGAAGAACCGGTCTGTCGCCGGTCTTTGCCTTGACCAGTTCGATCTCCGCCAGTTTGACCGTAAGCGCCGCAGTCCTCTGCTGCCCCTGCGATCCGTATTTTCTGGCCTCGTCGCTGTTTATCTCAAATCCGATGTCGTCCCTGTGAGGTCCGACATTTGTGGTCTTAAGTATGATATCCTTTTCGTGGGAGAATCCGAGCTCCGCCGGAAGCATATCCGCCGAAACATTGGGCAGATACTTAAGCTTCAGTCTCTCTTTGCCGCCTGACAGCCTGCCGTGTATGTCCGAGGCCAGCTCCCCGATCTCTTTAATGTACTCGCTGCGCCTGTTGATGATGTACTCACCGTACTTGGCCAGCTGCTCATCCCATACGGACAGCGTATTTTCCAGCTCGTCGTTGCTCTTTATCTGTTTTAGCAGTATGTTTCTCTGGTTGAGAGACTTTTTGTACGATGAGAGACTGTAGAGATACATCTTGTCGAGCTGTGAGAGCGCCATGTCTATGAAGCTGCGCCTCTCGGCAGGTCCGTTCTTGATGATCGACAGGTCATCCGGTGAAAATGAAATGATATTCATCATCCCGTAAATCTCGGATGCTTTGGCTAACGGTATGCCATCCAGCGCCACGCCCTTCGGCCCGTTTTTCTTAAGATGCATGTCTATTTTCCGTTCGATCCCGGCTTTTTCGACATACATCCTCAGATGAGCCTCTTTTTCCCCGAACCTGATCACTTCGCTGTCCCTCGAAGCCTTATGCGACTTCGTGGTGCAGCCCATATACAGGGCCTCGAGGATATTGGTCTTACCCTGGGCGTTATCACCGTAAAAGATGTTGATCCCGCTGTCGAGTTCGACTTCAAGACTCTCGTAATTTCTGAAATTATTCAATTCCAGCTTTTTAATGATCATATCATTCCACAGTTACGGTCCTGCCCTTGTAAGTAAAGGCATCACCCTTGTAAAGCTTACGTCCGCGCCTGTTTTCGGGCTCTCCGTTAACCTTTACGCGTCCCTCTTCTATCTCATATTTTGCTTCGACTCCGGTCTCAACCAGTCCCGCAAGCTTCATCGCCTGCCCGAGCTTTATGAAATCGTCTCTGATAGTTATTTTATCCATTTTATCGATAATCTTTCTGCTGTAAGCTGCCTTTACGATACAAAGTTGACCGGAAGGATCAGATAAATGTAGTTCTGCTGCGCATCCCTGATAAAGCAGGGAGACTTTGAGTTAACAAGGTAAATGTCGATATTCTCGTCGTCGATGACCCTGAGAGCCTCGATGATGAACTTAGGATTGAAGCCGATGACGATATCCTTGCCCTCTTTCTCGATCATGATCTCATCGTCTAAGGATCCGATCGAGGTGTCCATCTTGAGCTTCAGGCTCTGGTCCGCCGTCTCAATGACAACAGGCTTTTTGTCGCTCTCTTTGATAAGGAGCGTAGCTCTGTCGATACTGTTGAAAAGCTCGCGCTTATTGACCGTGATCTTGGTCTCGAAATCAGAGGAGAGCATCTGGTCGATCTTATAATACTCGCCTTCGATAAGTCTCGAAAGAATGATCGTATCCTCGAGCTCGAACATGATATTCTTATCGGCAAAGTAGATATTTACCTCGTCATCCGCCTCGCCAGAAAGGATCTTACTGATCTCGTTTAAAGCCTTTCCGGGAACGATGACCTTATAGTTGCCGAAATCCTCTTTCAGCTCCAGGTTCCTGACCGCGATCCTGTGTCCGTCGAGTGCCACTACGCGCATCTTGTTGCCCTTGATCTCGAAGAGCTCACCGGTCATGATCTTATTATTCTCGTTGTCCGAGATGGAGAATACGGTCTGAACGATAATGCTGCGAAGGCTGAACTCCGACATCGTCACTCTCTTGCTCTTCTCGATAACGGGAAGCTCGGGGAATTCGCTGCCGTCCTTTGCCGAAATGCTGAACTTTGATTTCTCACAGGTTATCTTTGTATTGAGAGAAGAATCTGTCTCGATCGTGACATCGCTGTCGGGAAGCTTTCTGACCATATCGGAAAAGATCTTCGCGTTGATGGCGATAACGCCCTCTTCCGCGATATCTCCGACAACAACGGTCTCTATTCCGAGTTCCATATCATTGCTGACAAGCTTGATCTGGCTGTTAACAGCTTTGATCAGGATGCACTCCAAAATGTTCATGGTGGTTTTGACCGGAACTGCCTTTAAGACAATATTGATCCCTGCAAGAAGATTTGCTTTTGAGCATTTGATTTTCATTTTGGATTTCCTCCTCTGCCGTGTAAATAAATATATTAATAAAAAATATTAATAGTAATAGTAAAGGGCGTTCAAAAGTGGATAAGTACATGAAACATGGAAAAATACAGGGTTTATGGACTCCACATATCATGTTTGTCCCATGTTAATAACTTTCGCGTTTGTTATTTTATGTTGAGCTTCTTGGTGATGATATCCACTTTATTCTCCACATCGGGATTAACTTTTATCTTCTCTTCGATAGAGTTGATGCCGTGTATGACCGTCGAATGGTCGCGCCTGAAAACCTTGGCGATCTCGTTGTTGTTGCGCATGGTATAGCGCTTTGAGAGATACATCGCGATCTGTCTAGGGAAGGCTATGCGGTTATCCCTCTTATCGGAAAGGATGTCCTCTGCGGTAATGTCAAAATGCTCCGCGACCACGTCGATGATGAACTCCGGAGTGATGACCCTGCGCTGGTTGGGGAAAATCATGTCCTTTAGCGCATACTCTACAAGCTCCATGTTGATGGCCTTGTGGTTGAGGTTTGCCAGGGCGATGACCTTGGTCAGGGCTCCTTCGAGGGATCTGATATTTGTATTGATATTGTCGGCAATGTAAGCGAGGCACTCATCACTGATCTCGATGTTCATGCCGGTCTCATACTGCCTCATCTCAAGCTTTTTCTTAAGGATGGCCATCTTTGTCTCGAAATCGGGTGTCGTGATATCCACGATCAGACCGCTCTCGAAACGAGAACGGAAGCGTTCGTCGAGATCCGCAAAATCGCGCGGAGGCTTATCGGACGAAATAACGATCTGTTTTCTGGCCTCTGTCAGGTAGTTGAATGTATAGAAGAACTCCTCCTGCGTACGGGTCTTTCCTATTATGAACTGGATATCGTCTATAAGAAGGATATCGACATTGCGGTACTTGTCGCGAACGTCGGAAGGCGAAACATTACCCTGTCTGATGCTGTCTACGATCTCGTTTGTAAACTTCTCGCTGGTTACGTACATAACCTTGAGATTGGGAGAATTGTCCAGTATAAAGTGAGCGATCGCATGCATGAGGTGCGTCTTTCCAAGTCCGGGATCTCCGTAGATATAGAGAGGGTTATAGATCTCTCCGGGAGCTTCCGCAACTTTGAGAGCAGCCGCATGAACCATGGAATTGCTTCTGCTGACTACGAAATTATCGAAGGTATAGTCGGGGACAAGAATAAAATCAGAAGAATAATTCGAACTGTTTTTAATCTCGGGGACAGGCTTTTTCGAAGGTTGTGCGGTTTCTGCGATTATCTCGATCTCAGGCAGGGAATCAAGGCTGAGTACCTCAGCGATGGCGTTCTTGATAAATGTGCCGTATTTGTTCTGAATGAAGGAGATATTTGAGAAGGCATCCTCGTCGTCGACAACTATTATGATCTTGTTTCCGTCAACATCCTTAAACTTCAGATTCTGGAGCCAGGTCTCGTAAGAAACCTTTTTAATGTTGTATTCGGTTCTCAAGAACTCAAGAATGTCATCCCAGCTTGCCGCTATCTTTTCCTTCATAATATAAAAACGCTCCGTCTGTAAATCATCAAAAGGCGAAATTGCCACACATAATTATTCTATATCATAGAGAAAGAATTTTCAATAAAGAAATGTTATCCACACATAATTATCAACATATCCACACAATATGTGCATAACTCGGGAAACTGTTGATAACTTCCTTAATGTATTAAAAAAATAAGAATTTACTTGACGAAAATGACTTTGGTAAATATAATTGTAATGCTGTTAATTTGACCATTTATTTAAAAGCGGAGATTATAGGCTTTTAACGGGTCATCTACTTTAATTCGAAAAGGAGGTGTTACAGACATGAAAATGACATTCCAGCCCAAGAACAGACAGAGATCGAAGGTTCACGGTTTCCGTCAGAGAATGGCCACGGCAGGCGGCCGCAAGGTATTATCTGCCAGAAGAGCAAAAGGAAGACATAAATTATCAGCCTGAGGTCGCATTTATGTGACCTTTTCTTCTGTCTTTTGACAGAAGATCAGGCTCCGGGGATTTGAATGTGTCGAAAACAGTTTCATTAAAGAATTATCCGCAGTTTGACAACGTATATAAAAACGGCAGGAGCTTTGCCAATCGTATCCTGGTCATGTACGTCTTAAAGAACGACCTGGAATACAACAGATTGGGGATTTCCGTCAGCAAAAAGATCGGAAACAGCGTTGTCAGACACAGAATTACCAGACTCGTCCGTGAATCATACCGGATAACGGGCGGCATGTTCAATAGTGGTTTGGACATTGTGGTAGTGGCGCGGGCGGGCGCGAGAGGCAGGAGTTATTTTGATGTCAGAGATGCGATGCTGCATCTTGCCGGACTCCATAAAATATTGAGATGAAAACTATTCTTATCTTTTTGATCAGAGTTTATCAGAAATATATATCGCCGCTCAAAAGGCGGAGTGTGTGTATTTACATCCCTACCTGCTCATCTTACGCGATCGAAGCGCTTCAGAAGCACGGAGCTCTGAAGGGTTCGTTTTTAGCAGCGAAACGAATACTCAGATGTCATCCGTTTGCCAAGGGAGGATACGATCCGGTACCCTAGATTTTGAATGTTGCGGATAGCAGTTCCGTAACAGATTGAGAGGTAAAATTGAATATCCTGTTTTTAACCCGGGTATCCGGTTTTCTGAAGCCGTTTGCCTGGATTATGGGAGTTATTCTTGACGCAATCTACAAATTTGTCGGACTCTTCGGAATACATAATCTTGCATTATGTATCTTCTTATTTACATTTGTAGTTAAAATGCTTATGCTGCCCCTTACGATAAAGCAGCAGAAATTCACGAGACTCTCATCAAAGATGAATCCTGAGCTTACAAAGATTCAGGAAAAGTACAAGGGCAAAAAAGACGAAGAGTCAATGAGGCGCCAGCAGGCCGAAACTCAGGAAGTTTATGCTAAATATGGCACTAATCCTTTGGGTGGGTGTTTACCGCTTCTCATTTCATTACCTATCATGTTCGCTCTTTATAGAGTAATATATGCAATCCCCGCATATGTTGGTGAAATTGGCGAATGGTATGGAAAGGTGGCAGATGCAGTATCTGCTAATTCTGGACATCTTGAAGCATTATCAGCATTTATTAGTGAGAATGGTATTTCAAGAGCACAGAGTGTTATGTCAAACCTTACTAATCCTGATGTATCTTATACAGTTGGGTCAGAGGTTTACAAGAATTACCTCATCGATGTTTTTGCTAATTTTTCAACTAACAATTGGGAAGCATTTTTCCAGACTTCTGCTTTTTCAGGCATAAAGGAAAGCTGTTCGGCAGTAGTTGAGAGTATTATAAGAGCCAACAACCTTTTTGGTCTTAACATTCTTGATACACCTAATTTCAAGATAATTTGGTCACTTATCATCCCGGTACTCGCAGTAGTTACCCAGATGATTCAGACAAAGCTGATGAGCACTAATCAGCCTCAGAAGCAGACCAAGAACAATGACAATCCGATGGCGGGTTCCATGAATACCATGAACACGATCATGCCGATCATGTCCGGTGTATTCTGTCTTATGCTCCCTATCGGCGTAGGCATCTACTGGATCGCTTCTGCCCTGTTCACCATCCTTCAGAACATCTTCATCAACCGTTATCTTGATAAGACCGACCTTGATGCGATGATCGAGAAGAATGTTGAGAAAGCCAACAAGAGAAAAGAAAAGCTCGGTGTCGTATATGACAACAAAATGGCCGAGGTTGCGAAAAAGTCTACCAAGACTTACGAAAACCCCTCATACGACAATACCGAATACAAGAAAAACAATAAACGCAAATCTGTCAGCGGAGCCGATTATCAGCGCAGTACGGTTTCATACAGTGCGAAGAGCATAGCCGCGAACGCAAATCTTCTTTCAGCGCGCGCCAACGCTAAAGACGAGGCCAAGCCGGAAAAGAACGAAGAGATCGCTGTCGATGATCACGCTGCAGAGGAAGGAACTGAATAATAATGGAAGATTGGAAGGAATTTTCCGGCAATACGGTTGAAGAAGCACTTGCAGCCGCACTTGCCGAGTTCGGAACAACTGCCGACAAGGTCGTTTATGAGGTAGTTGAAGAGGCCAGCACAGGATTCCTCGGCTTCGGAAAAAAGCCCGCAGTTATCAGGGCTCAGAAGAAAGCCGTTAATCCCGAAGAGATAGTTAAGACATTCATACTCAATGTTCTCGGCGCCATGGAGGTTGAGGCAACAGTTGATGTTGTGAACAACGAAGAGGCGGAGACACTTGAGGTTCAGATCGTCGGCGACGACATGGGCATCCTCATCGGAAAGAGAGGACAGACACTCGATTCACTCCAGTATCTTGCAAGTCTCGCTGTTACAAAGGAGACAGGCAAGTACGTAAAGGTTAAGCTCGATACCGAGAATTACCGCGAGAGACGTAAGGAAACACTCGAGAATCTCGCAAAGAACATCGCTACAAAGGTTAAGAAGTTCCGCAAGCAGGTAGCGCTTGAGCCCATGAATCCTTACGAGAGAAGGATCATCCATTCGGCGCTTCAGAACGACAAATACGTTGAGACCTTCAGTGAAGGCGAGGAGCCTTTCCGCAAGGTTATCATCGCTCCCAAAAAGGGTGTTGTTTATGAGGACAGACGCCGTAATTCCCGTTACGGAAACAAGCGCTTTGATTCGGGCAGAAACAACAAAAAAGTCAGCAGCAGCCGCGAATTTCATAAGAGATACGGTGCCGACACTAAGGATTACAGCACCGATTACAAGAAGGATTACGCAGATTACTTAGAGTCGAAGGCAGCTGCAAAGGCCGCAGCCGAGGCTCAGGCAAAGGCTGAAGCTTCTAAGGAGTAAAAACTGTTATGAAGGCGGGTTTTGATAAACCCGCCTTTTGTTCATTGATCGGGAAAGGATGCGGCATATGGAACATGATACGATAGCTGCTGTTGCTACCGGGCTTTCGGCTTCCGGGATCAGTATCATAAGAGTAAGCGGCGATGCTGCATTCGGTATCGGAGACGCGGTATTTCGTGCGGCGTCCGGCAAAAAGGTTTCAGAGATGGAGTCCTTCAAGGCCGCTTACGGTTTTATCGAAGCAGACGGAAAAACTATAGACGAGGTGCTTTTGCTCAAAATGAAAGCCCCTCACACATATACCCGCGAAGATGTCATCGAGATCGACTGTCACGGCGGCATAGTAGTGACAAAGGCTGTACTCGAAGCCGTGATCGCTGCGGGCGCGAGACCCGCGGAGCCCGGAGAGTTTACAAAACGGGCATTCTTAAACGGCAGGATCGACCTGACACAGGCCGAGGCGGTGAGCGACATCATTGCGGCAAAGAGTTCACTTGCTCTTAAGAATTCAGTCAGACAGCTGAGAGGCGATGTAAAAGAAAAGATATCATCTCTAAGAGAACTGATTCTTTCAAAGACTGCATTCATCGAAGCGGCGCTCGACGATCCGGAGCATTTCAGCCTCGACGGTTTTCCCGAAGAACTCGAAGCTGATGTCGACAAGATGATCTCAGAGATAAGCGCACTGATCAAATCAAACGACAACGGTAGAATAATAAGCGAAGGCATCGCGACCGTCATACTCGGCAGACCCAACGCCGGCAAGTCTTCTCTGCTCAACGTGATCCTCGGGGAAGAGAGAGCGATAGTCACGGATATAGCGGGAACCACGAGAGATACATTAGAGGAGACCGTAGTGCTCGACGGCATAGTGCTCAGGATGACCGATACCGCCGGCATACGCGATACTCATGACCGGATCGAGCGCATCGGAGTTGACAGAGCGCGCGCCGCCGCACAGGAAGCGGACCTGATACTGTATGTCGTTGACGCGACGGTCGGGCTGACCGGTGAAGATATCGGCATACTCGAAATGCTGAGAGATAAGAAATGCATAATACTCGTTAATAAGACAGACGTAGAAGATTTCGACGCGGCATCGATACGGGAAAAGCTCGGGGACCGGTCCGTACCCGTGATCGGCATTTCCGCAGCGAAGAATACCGGCATCGATGATCTGAAAAAGTGCATAACCGATATGTTTTTCGCGGGTTCACTTGATATTAACGATGAGATATGCATTACCAACGTACGTCAGAAAAACCTGCTGATCGAAGCGAAAAAGAGCCTCGAAGCCGTTAAGGCGAGCCTGTCCGCAGGCATGCCCGAGGATTTTTATTCGATCGATCTGATGGCTGCTTATGCTTCGCTCGGACTGATCACCGGAGACAATGTCGAAGACGATCTGGCCGACAGGATATTCAGTGAATTCTGTATGGGAAAGTGATCTGCACGGAAAGGAGCAGTATGTTTTATCCCGATTATGATGTTGCGGTCATCGGTGCCGGACACGCCGGCTGCGAGGCTGCGCTGGCCGCCGCGAGGCTGGGACTGAAGACTGTGGTTTTCACGGTCAGTGTCGACAGCATTGCGATGATGCCCTGCAATCCCAATATCGGAGGGACTTCAAAGGGACATCTGGTAAGGGAAGTCGACGCTCTGGGCGGCGAGATGGGAAAAAATATCGACAGGACCTTCATCCAGTCGAAGATGCTCAATACTTCAAAGGGACCTGCGGTGCATTCACTTCGTGCCCAGGCCGACAAAAAAGATTATTCACGTGAGATGCGTAAGATCCTGGAAAATACTCCGAACCTCACCATAAGGCAGGATGAGATAACAGAGATACTGACTGAGGAAAAAGAAGGATCCCGAAAAACAGTCACCGGAGTAAAGACATTTGCGGGCAATATCTATCCCTGCAGATGCGCGATCCTCTGCACCGGAGTATATCTGAAAGCGCGCTGCATCACAGGTGAAGTCAGTCATTACACAGGCCCGAACGGACTTCCTTCGGCCGATCATCTGACACAGTCTTTGATCGACCTCGGCATCGAAGTCAGACGCTTCAAGACCGGCACTCCTGCCAGGATAGATAAGCGATCGATCGACTTTTCAAAGATGGAAGAGCAAAAGGGCGACGAGAAGATCGTTCCGTTTTCTTTTTCAAACAGGAGTGAAGATATAGCCAGGGATCAGGTCAGCTGCTGGCTTACATATACCAACGAAGAAACACATAAGATAATCCGCGACAATATCGACCGTTCCCCTCTTTTTTCCGGAATGATCGAAGGAGTCGGACCCAGATACTGTCCTTCCATCGAGGACAAGGTCATGCGGTTTGCCGATAAGGAGCGTCATCAAGTTTTCATCGAGCCCGAAGGCTTATATACCAATGAAATGTACATTTCGGGCATGTCTAGCAGTCTGCCCGAGGATGTTCAGTACGCAATGTACCGCTCGGTTCCCGGACTGGAAAACGCGGTGATCGTGCGCAATGCATACGCGATCGAATATGACTGCATCAATGCGACACAGCTCAAGGCTTCTCTTGAATTTAAGGAGATCGACGGACTGTTCAGCGCCGGACAGGCCAACGGCAGCTCGGGCTACGAAGAGGCTGCCGCGCAGGGTATCATCGCAGGTATCAATGCCGCGATGAAGCTGTTGGGTAAGGATCCTCTGATACTCGACCGTTCGGATGCATATATCGGAGTACTGATCGACGACCTCGTGACCAAGGAAACTTCTGAGCCCTACAGGATGATGACTTCCCGCGCGGAGTACAGATTGCTGCTCCGACAGGACAATGCCGATCTGCGTCTGTACGAATACGGCCACAGCGTAGGTTTGCTCGATGATGAGAGATACCGGAAGGTTGTACAGAAAAAAGCAGTGATAGAGTCGGAGATCCAGAGACTTGAGACATCAACCGTCGGAACGACCGCAAAGATACAGGATTTCCTGCGAGCCCACAACAGCACAGAACTCACGACCGGAGCCACACTCGCGGAGCTCGTCAGACGGCCGGAGCTTTCATATGAGGCGATCGCAGAGATCGATACATTCAGACCGGATGTGGATGAAACTGTCGCTGAACAGATAAACATCGAGATAAAATATGAGGGATACATCAAAAGACAGAGGATCCAGGTAGATCAGTTCAGAAAGCTCGAGAAAAAGCTGATCCCTGATACGATCGATTATGACGACGTTCCTTCACTTAGGATCGAAGCCAGACAGAAGCTTAAGAAAATGAGACCTGCCTCGATCGGACAGGCATCGCGCATATCGGGAGTTTCGCCGGCGGATATCAATGTTTTGCTGGTATATCTTGCCAGAGCAAAGTCCTGATGATCACAGCCGCAGGTAAACAAGGACCCGTGATTCAGTAACCGCGGCATGTAAAGATTTTAGGGGACGGCATCAGCCCGCGCCCGTGGAGATTAAAGAATGGAGCAGAAGGAATTACTGCGGAAAATACTGTCGGAAAACGATATAACATGCAGCGATGAGCAGCTCATGATGCTGATACGTTTCTACGAAATGCTCGTGGAAAAAAACAAGGTCATGAATCTTACCGCGATAACCGATTTCGAAGAAGTGGCGATAAAGCATTTTGCCGACAGCCTTACAATAGGCCGGGCGATACAACCCGGATCGCAGAAGATGATCGATGTCGGTACCGGAGCCGGATTTCCCGGGATCCCGCTGAAGATAGTTTATCCGGACATTAAGCTCACGCTTCTCGATTCCCTAAATAAGAGACTGGTTTTCTTAAATGAAGTTATATCGGAGCTGGGACTTAAGGATATCGAGACGGTTCATGCGCGCGCTGAGGAGGCCGCGGTGAAGCCCGCTTACAGAGAGCAGTATGACATAGTTGTTTCGAGGGCGGTTGCCAATCTTTCTACGCTTGTAGAATATTGTTTGCCTTTTGCTTCTGTAGGAGGATGCTTCATATCATATAAGGGTGAAAAAGCTGCAGCAGAGTTATCCGAGGCCGGTAAGGCTATAAAGATACTCGGAGGCGGTAATGCTGTTTCGGTTGATTTCACTCTGGTCGGCACGGACTACAGTCGTTCATTGATCAGGATCGATAAGATCAGTTCCACACCTAAGAAGTATCCCAGAGCCGGAGGGAAGCCTTCCTCTGCTCCAATCAAATAAACAACCACAACCTATTGTAGGGGACACAGCATCAGACACTAAATGTTCCACGTGAAACATTTTTGTATTGCTTTATAATAATGTTCCACGTGAAACATAATAGTATAAGTGATTCAAAAAATAATATCATGAATCACGGAATGGAGAACTATGGGTAAGATTATAGCAGTAGCAAATCAGAAGGGCGGAGTCGGAAAAACCACTTCGACGATCAATCTGTCTGCGGCATTGGCTATGAAGGGCATGAAGGTCCTGGTAGTGGACTGTGATCCTCAGGGCAATGCAACGAGTGGCATAGGCATTGAGAAAAAGCAGATCGAGAATTCTGTCTATGAACTGATCATCGGTGAGTGTGAAATAAAAGACTGCATCTGTCAGAGCCAGATAGAGAATCTCAGAGTCATTCCCTCTACGGTCAATCTGGCCGGTGCTGAGATCGAACTGATCGGTATGAATGAAAAAGAATATATTATGAAGGAAACTTTGAAGCAGATCAAGGATGATTATGACTATATCATGATCGACTGTCCTCCTTCGTTGAATATTCTCACAGTTAATGCGCTGACAGCAGCGGATACGGTTCTGGTTCCGATACAATGTGAGTTCTATGCGCTCGAAGGTTTATCGCAGCTGATCCATACGATCGATCTGGTAAAAGCAAGATTGAATACTCAGTTAGTGATTGACGGAATCGTATTTACAATGTATGATGGAAGAACAAATCTGTCTATTCAGGTTGTAGAGAATGTTAAGGCTAATCTTCAGCAGCACATTTACAGAACGGTTATCCCGAGAAATGTCAGACTGGCAGAGGCACCGAGTTACGGTATGCCTATATGCCTTTACGATTCCAAGTCTTCGGGAGCAGAGGCATATAATAAGCTCGCGGAAGAGATAATCGTAAGGGATAAAAAGAGAAAAAGAGCCGTAAAGACAGAGAAGTGATCTATATCTTGTGTCAGGAGACGCAAAATTAACAACATGTGCCTATTTCAGGTGCGGAACGGAGTGAATTATGGCAGCAAAGAAGGGCGGCCTCGGCAAAGGCCTGAACGCGATGATCCCTGAGAACAATACACCGGTCAAGACCGAAGCCGAAGCAGAGGGCAAAGCAGGGGAGACCATGGTCAGCGTTAATCTGATCGATGTTAATATCGATCAGCCGAGAAAGAGTTTTAACCAGGATAAATTAAACGAGCTGGCGGATTCAATTAAGCAGCACGGTATAGTTGAGCCGCTGATACTTCAGAAAAAGGGCAAGAACAGATTTGAGATCGTGGCGGGCGAGAGGCGTTTCAGAGCTGCCATGATAGCAAAGCTTAAAGAGGTTCCTGCCATTATCCGTGATTATGAGGATAAGGAGAGGGTTGAGATCGCTCTGATCGAGAATATTCAGAGAGAGGACCTGAACTCCATCGAAGAAGCTAATGCATACCAGAGACTGATGGACGAGTACGGCTACAGGCAGGATGAGGTAGCAGTGCGCGTTTCCAAGAGCAGGGTTACCATCACCAATTCTCTCCGTCTGCTCAAACTTGATGAAAGAGTCCAGCAGATGGTCATCGACGAGGAGATCAGCGGAGGTCACGCCAGGGCGCTCCTGGCTATCGAGGACCCGAACCTGCAGTATGAGATCGCAGGCAAGGTATTCGAAGAGAAGCTGAGTGTACGTGAAACAGAAAAGCTTGTAAGGACTATCACTAAGGGCAAGCCTGAGACCGCAAAGCAGAAAAAGACTCTCGAGGATGAGGCTGCGTACAAGGGCTATGAAAAGAATCTGATCACGCTTACCGGCACAAAGGTTGAGATCCAGCGCAAGGACAACAACAAAGGAAAGATCGTCATCGATTACAATTCCCTCGAAGACTTCGAGAGGATCTACGATATTATTTTGAAAGGCGGTAAGCAGTAATGCAGTTTTTAAATAGTCTTGGGATTGATGTAGGATACATGGTTATCGGCATATGTTGTGTTTTACTGATTTTGATCATACTATATATTGTCCTTTTGAATAAGTTCAAAGAGTTCAGAGCCAACTATGAGACCTTTATGCAGGGTAAGGACGGCAAGGACCTGGAGACAGCGATTCTCGACAAGTTCAAACAGATCGATAAGATCAGCGATCAGGTAGATATCAACGCGACCGAGATAGGCACTATTTTTGAAAAGCTTAAATTTACTTATCAAAAGTTCAGCATCGTCAAGTACGACGCATTTAAGGAAATGGGCGGAAAGCTCAGTTTTTCGCTTTGCATGCTGACCGACAACAACGACGGTTTTGTCCTGACATCGGTACACAGCAGCAATGAGGGCTGTTACATTTATATCAAAGAGATCATCAAGGGCGAGTCCTACGTGCTCTTAAGCGAAGAAGAGAAGAAGGTTCTTACCGAAGCAAAGACGCGCAGGAGCTGCCTCGACGATAAATAATCGGAGTAATACAATGCATAGTTTTTTAAAATCGGTGGGTTTTTCCGTTGAAGGAAATCCCGGAGAGATCGAAGAGATCATACGCACTACGATCCTCAAAGCCGAATACAGAAAAGAAGTTAAATTAAAGCGCGGCGGAAAGCTGATAGAATACATCAGATTCACCACCGAAGATACAGGTATTATCGTTGTCGGCGAAGAGGACGAAGAGAAGAAGTTCCATTACAAATACTATTTTCCTTTTGGTGTCAGCGCGGGCAGCATGAACCCGGAGGATGAGTTCTACATCAACAAAAAGGTTGATTCCGACGCATACACCGCGATGTGTGACGACCCGAGAGTCGGCATGTCACTGATATTCTATGTGGTAAATGTCGTGGATTTCCTGAAGTATTATAAGGGCGAGAAAAGACTGGAGAATAAGGCCGCGCAGTTTGTCGGCCTGGCTGATTCGGGCAAGATCATCCTTCCCACTCTCGTTCATGTAGAAAACAGGGAGCAGCAGAAAAAGGAAAACAATAAAAAGAACAAGCTCGTTGCCGAAGCCAAAAAGGGCAATCAGGAGGCGATCGAGAACCTGACGCTCGATGATATCACGAGATATGCAATCATTTCCCAGCGAATCCAGAAGGAGGACATCCTTTCAATAGTTGAGACGAGTATCGTACCGTACGGCTCCGAGTCTGATATGTATAAGATCACCGGCAACATTGAAGAGGTCAGAAAGCTCGAAAATATCGAGACACATGAGGAGATCTGGCATCTGACGATCAATGTCGATGAGATCCCGATGGACGTGTATATCAATTCAAAGGATCTGATGGGCGAGCCTACGCCCGGCAGGCGTTTCAGAGGAAATGTCTGGCTGCAGGCAGAGCTGCTCGACATAAAGGAAAAAGGTATACCGAAAGCATAAATAAAAGGTGCCTGTCACCATGGAGTTTTTCCCATGGTGACAGGCACCTTTTTTTGGACACCTTTTGTATTATATTTCCGGTCACTGTCCGATGAAAGTGGGCAGAACTTCTTCGATTCTGTGCAGGTAATCGTAAAAATCGATGTCGAGTTGTGTGATCGCGATAACAAAGAGGATGCAAAGAATGATAGTGATCACAAAAGCAACGAGAACGGCTACGAGGAACGCACATGCGTGATGCTTTACGTTAAGATTCTTGGCTGCGCATGCGATGATGATAGCAGCGATAAAGCCGACAACCGGAATGCAGTAAAGGAATGAGAGCCAGAAGAAACCGGCGGTCGAAACAACCTTTGACTCGGCGGGATCCTCATACTGCTCGGGAGCGGGCTGGTAAGGCGGATTCTGCTGATAGGGCGGCTCGGGAGCAGGCTGACCGTATGTGGCACCGGGAGCAGCGGGAGCTACGCCGAAAGCGGCCTCTGTATTGGTTCTCGGAGCGGGCTGGGGCTGTGCATAAGCCGGAGCGGGCTGAGGCTCGGGTTTATAAGCGGGCGCGGGCTGAGGGGCAGGCGCAGGCTCGGTAAATACGGGAGCGGGTGCAGGCTCTGTGAATACGGGAGCGGGTGCGGGCTCTGTAAATACAGGAGCGGGCGCAGCCGGTTCGGGATGAAAATCAGGCGCGGGCTCGGCATAAACGGGGACCGAAGGCTGTTCAGGTTCGGTAGCTACGGGTGCTGCGGGCACGTCTTCAACTCTGGTGCCGCAATTGGTGCAGAATAATGTTCCTTCCTGTATATCTGCACCGCAGTTAGTACATGTTCTGCTCATTTATCCTCCTTTTGGAGCCTCCGTTGTTATCAGATAATAGTTGAGGCTTCATACAAATTGATATTACAATATTTTCGCGTGATATACAAGAAAATTCTCTTGCCAAAAGTGTTGTGTGTGTTATAATCGGAATAATCGCTTATGCAAGGAGTGCACATAAAATGCTATACATAAACAGTATTTTGCTGGGTATCGGCCTCGCGATGGATGCGTTCTCGGTATCGCTGGTCAACGGGCTGGGCGAACCCTGCATGAAGACACGGAAGATGAGTCTGATAGCCGGAGTTTTTGCGGTGTTTCAGTTCATGATGCCGATGCTCGGATGGTTCTGCGTAACGACAGTCGTGGAACATTTTAACAAATTTAAAGGCTTTATCCCTTGGATCGCGCTAATCTTGCTGCTGTTCATCGGAATTAAGATGCTGGTGGACGGTATAACCAAAAAAGTCGAAGAAGAATCGCCTGCGATCGGTTTCGGAGCATTGATGATCCAGGGAGTTGCCACATCGATCGATGCGCTGTCGGTAGGATTTACAACAGCGAACAACAGTTTGGGAGAGGCGCTGATATCATCTCTCATCATCGGAGCGGTAACCTTCGCACTCTGCTTCGGAGGTATAGCGATCGGTAAAAAGTTCGGCATGAAGCTGGCCGACAGGGCCCAGATCGTCGGAGGGCTGATACTGATAGGCATCGGTATCGAGATATTTGTAAAGGGAGTTTTCTTTGCCTGATGGGCCGATAAATGAAAAACCGCATAATAAATTGTAGTTTCTTGACGTTTTAAATTGATTATGATAATATACTCATTGTGTTCGTCCGCGTAGCTCAGCAGGATAGAGCGACCGCCTCCTAAGCGGTAGGTCGTGCGTTCGAATCGCATCGTGGACGTTGAAAAGGAGCCTTTATGGCTCTTTTTTTATTTTGACGGTTTTTATATCATCCGGGCGGCAGATATACGTCTGTAGATCGCCTGCCATCTTGAAAAATAAGAAAAGAGGTAACTTTTGGTTACTTCAATTAATATGATAGTGATGATAATATGATTATTGATCTGTAAAGGGATATATCATTTGTTTTATGCAGCGGAGGATTTATGAAAGATAGAAATAGGTATCTGCCTGTTGTTCTGCTGATGCTGATCACTATGGCGATCTGCATGGGCTGCGCAAGAAACGCGGATCCCGAAGAAAGCGTTACCGTCATATTTGACGGACAATGGAATGATGAGAACGGCAATAAGATCCTGTTTCTGCCGGACGAAGCAGCGTATGTGCTTGAGACACCGGGCGGCCGTATCGGAAAAGGAGCGTATGCTGCGGAAAACGGTCAGATCGGATTTAACAGGTTTATATATGATCTGAACGTGCAGGATGACGGCAGCATCAGTCTGAGGCGAAACGGTTCACCGGCCAATGAAGAAGAAAACCTGAACGGGGCTGTATTTAGGCAGGCAGAGCAGCCGGATATAGAACTCTATGAGATCGAATCGCTGGCAGGTTCATGGAGAAACGATCAGGGTGCTCACCTGACTCTCGATATCGATGCCATGGAATACAAGTGGAATTCAGAGCTTGGGGCCGGCGCCGGAACACTGTTTGATGAATTTGACGGAAGGGGGTTGCTTATGGCTCTGGATGATGAAGGCAGTGCGATCGTTCTCAGAAGAGACGGTACAATGATCATCGAAACAGAGGAGCCGGGCTTTAAAGGAACAGTATTTTCAAGAGAATAATATAAAGGAGAAAACAAAATGAAAAAAGTAATTTCGATGCTTATTATTTTTATCATGATAGTGTCAATTGCCGCATGCGGCAATAAGGATAACACCAACGGCAACGCAGGCGGAAATGAGATCACTGCGGGAGCAGATAATAAAAAGGATACTGAGCCTACAAAGGCGCCTGCAGCTACAGCGGCACCTGAGCCTACCAAGGAGGTGCAGCCTACCGCTGAGCCTGAACCTACCGAAGAGCCCGATGATCCCGACATCGATGAAGATGACGAGGTTTACAGCGATGGTCATATGTACGAGGGACTCTGGCAGAGCGGGAATTGCATAATCAGTATAGTGCCTGAAGGTGCAGCTGATATTGTTATTACCGAATACTATACAGAGACGGATCAGGTAAACTATGGTGCATGGAATGAATACTGGACTGAGTTCATTCCCGATGAAAACAGGTTTGTTTCATACAATGTAAATCATGTAACAATTAATAACGGTGAATATGATAACCGGCAGGAAGAAGGTTTTTATTCGTTTGAAGCAGAGGGAGAAAACCTGGTTTGGGATGGTGAGGTATTCACAAAGATTTCCGACGATATTTGGGATAATCCTTTCATTGTAAGCCCTGATGATAATGATTACGGCAATGGCGGAGATTACGGAGACGGCTTTGGCGCAGAGTTTACACTGGAGGATCAGGAATTTATAGACGTGATCGCAACGACTTACTACGGTGTTTATTGCCAGAGCGCTGACGATCCGATGGTTGGAACTTACTATCCTTACTATGGCGATGAAATGTCGATGGAGACAATGGATGAGTCCAATGCGGCATTCCTGTATCTGGGCATGGAGGAGGATCAGGGTCAGTTATGCTTCCTTGAAAAGGGCATGAACGAGGATGTGACATGGTCCCTGGGTAAAGACGAGTTTGGTACCTATATCTTACTGGACGACGGTTATACCGGTGAAGTCTATAAGGGAAGATTCTATTGGGATTATGAAAACACCAGGATTTTGGTTATGATCAGGATCGGTGAGTACGATCTGTGGCTGACCAGCGACACAAGAGTGATCGCAGACACCTCATCTTCCCGTACGATGGATGAAGAGACTGCCCTTCGGGCGATCGAAAAATATCTTGCCGAGAACGATGAGAGTATGTACGAAAAGCTTCAAACCGGGGACTACGGCACTGCTGACGGAGTATATACAGACGAAGAAAACGGAACCATAGTAGTTTGGCTCAGGACATATACGGGAGCATACAGGAATTACTATATCGACCCCGACTCGGGTGAAACATATGTAACGGAGACCTCGCCCCTGACCGATAATTCGGTAGAAACTCCTACCGATGAGACACTGAACGCATGGGACTATGCAGATTGATAAGGATGAGAAAATGAAAAAGCAGATCAAGAGTATTTTGGCAATGATCCTTGCGGCAGTAATGCTGCTTTCCGCATGCGGAAGCGATGAGGATATCAATACCGATGTTACGGAAGCTCCGGTCACACAGGCCGTGGCTTCCGGCACTCCGGCGGATATTACGGATATGCCCGACACCGGGAAACAGGATGACCCTGCGGAACCGACTCCTGCGAACACTGCGGTCACGGATGATACGACAGCGGACAACGGCGGGGAGAGCGCGCAGACTAAGAGCCTGTCTATGACGGTAAACAGCGGCTCCGGCGAGCTCAAAGTGAGCAGGAGGAAGATTTCTCAGGGCAATGCGGCATCTCTTCCCTCCGGCTGGACACTGTTCGTATACCTGTGCGGTACAGATCTGGAAACCGACTACTATGCTGCAACGGGAGACCTTGATGAGATGCTCGCGGTTTCGGAGAGCGACAAGGTCAGATTTATCGTCCAGACAGGCGGTACCGACACCTGGCACAATGAGGTCGTTGATCCGGATTCTATCCAGCGTTATCTGATCCAAAACGGGGAGATCACTCTCGTCGACGAACAGCAGCTCAGCAACATGGGCGACCCGGAAACTCTGGCGGATTTCCTGAAATGGGGTCTTAAGGATCATGCATCCGCGCACAACGGACTGATCTTCTGGAATCACGGCGGCGGATGCATCACCGGCGTCTGCTTTGATGAAAGATACGACAGCGATTCCCTGGATCTGACCGAGATCGATGCGGTGCTTAACGAAACGATAGGCAGCTTCGGAAAGAAGCTTGATTTTATCGGCTTTGACGCCTGCCTGATGGGAACCGTGGAAACGGCGAACGTCCTTGCTACCTTTGCCGATTACATGTACGGCTCGGAGGAGGTTGAGCCCGGAAGCGGCTGGGATTATACGGCTATCGGAGATTATCTGGTTCAGAATCCCGATGCGGACGGAGCGGCGCTCGGAAAAAAGGTGGCCGACAGCTTCCTGAAGGCATGCGAGGATGACGGTCAGGACTATGAGGTAACATTCTCGATCATCGATCTCTCAAAGACGGATGAGATACTTACTTCCTTTAACGCATTTGCGAAGGATCTGTACGAGGCGGCGGAAGACGCCGGACAGAGAGCCGATATAGTCCGCGCGATCCGTGCGGTCGATGATTTCGGCGGAAACAACAAAACCGAGGGCTATGCAAACATGATAGATCTCGGCGGCCTGACAGAGGCCTGCGCGTCGTATTCGAAGAACGCGTCAGCGGCTTTGAAGGCGATCTCGGATGCGGTGGCCTACTCGGTCAGCGGAGATATGCATACGGGAGCGACCGGTCTTTCTACCTACTATCCCATCAGTATTCAGGGTTCGAACGAGCTTTCCTTCTTCGGAAAGGTCTGCATCAGCCCGTATTATCTTTCATTCGTCGATCTGCTCGGATCCGTCGGCGTTTCGGGCGATATGTATTCGGATTATGAGGATGATACCTGGTTTGACGATGACGGTGACTGGTACTGGGGTGATGACTGGGATTACTACGATGACGATTACTGGAATTATATCGACGATTTCGAGGTGACCGGCGAGAGCCCTTATATAGGCTTTGATGTGGAGCCTACATTTGAGGACGGGAACTATTATTTCATGCTCGACGAAGAAGGCTTGTACAACGCGGCCGATGTCTACGGTATAGTATGCGTCATGAGCGAAGACGGCTCCGAGGTGATCGAGTACGGTGAGACCTACGATATCGACGCGGACTGGGAAGACGGCATATTCTTCGATAATTTCGACGGCTGGTGGATCTCCCTTCCCGACGGCCAGAACCTCGCGACCTATATAGTCGGATATACCGAAGACGGCGTGGTCTATACTTCACCCGTAATGCTGAACGGTGAGGAGACAAACCTGCGTCTGAAGATGGACTATGAAGGCAATATAGTCATCGAAGGCGCCTGGGACGGTATCGACGACGAGTGCGGCGCGGCGTCCAAGGATATCACTAAGCTGAAAAAAGGCGACAGGATCATACCGTTGTACTATTCGATCCCTCTCGACGACGATGCCGAGCTTGAAGACGGCTACGGATATTACGGCGATGAGTATGTTTTCGACGGAGATCCCGAGATATGGCACAATCAGATGTATCCCGGTGAATATCTGTATGCGTTCTGCATCGACGATATCTACGGCGATTATTATCTGACCGATTTTGAGATATTCTATGTAACCGAAGATGGCGAAGTGGAATTTGAAAAGGATATGGAATAATGGTTGTTTGCTATATTGTGATGGTGATCTTAGGCATCATCGTGATACGATTCAGTATCAAAAACAGCAAGCTGCTGGTGGTCGCCGGAGCGCTTCTGGCGGCAGCGGGACTGTTTCTCCTCGTCTGTACGGTCATACTTGCCTGGGCGGTGAGCCACAGCGAGCCAAACCCGAAGTTTGAGGATGACACTGAGTTTGATTACGGTGAAGTCTATGAAACCACCAACGGAGACGTTCTGAACGGGATTGGAATAATTGTAGCCGAAGATGACATCTCGTGGTATCATTATACCGATAATAAACGGAAAGAGGCGAAGGCGGAGGATGCCTCGCCGGGTTTTTACCGGAGGATGATATAGAGGAGCATCATGTTCGAAAAACTGAAAC
>JAEEGG010003716.1_pt1 | contig 37836 bp, 31 predicted proteins | sample 9134161 | NCBI WGS metagenome assembly JAEEGG01 (sample SAMN16246543, study PRJNA631951) | gut metagenome | biome: gut microbiome; feature: rumen; material: CR-attached | host: Bos | place: Iran: Karaj | collected 2018-10
AGATGTACCAAGCGGAACGATTACCATTCCTACGTCAATAGAAGCCCCGGGTGTATATAACTTTATTGTTACGCAACCGGCTGGAGGCGCATCTATCTCTTTGGTAAAAGCAGAACCCTACACCGGAAATTATTACATCCGTACCGACTGCGCCGGCGAGACGAAATGGAATAACTTCCGTTCGCCAGATCATTTAATAACCTACTCGGAGTATTCAATTACTCATGGTGGTTATAGTCACTATTACGCGCACTGGGTTCAAAACGATGATAAGAAGAATATTCAGTTCTGTATAGCCAATGACTATAGTTCTGCAATATCTGATACTTTGATTCGCGAAAATAATAGTGACCCGGCGTGGACAAATATAAACAATTACATTGAATCGAATGGTGACATAAAGCGTAATGCAAACATTCGCTTTATGTGGAACCAATCGACCAATAAAGTAAGCCGTGCGTACGTGGATGGTGCACAAGGAACAGGCTCAAATAACTTCCTCTACATGCTGAGTGAGGATAATAAGATTCGGAAAACGGACGAATCTGCATTGGATGATCACAAAGTTTTCTTTAGCGATAACGAAAACTGGATCTACGAGGCTAATATCCAAGCACAACCGGAGGCAGCCATCAAGCTTCTCTCCAACTGGGGTACAAGCAACACGATTACTCAATACTTCAAGGGTTCCTCTACCACAACGGAAAAGCTGATTGATGGTAGTGGAGAGAAATGGTATAATATCCGTCTACTCTACGATTTCAAAACAAACCGTCTGGTAGCCGCGATGGTACCGACCGGAAACATCGATGACCCAACGCCTATCCATGCCGACGTGATGTTTATCCGTGAGCACCAGGGCGACATCGACCAGCTGACCTTCACGGGTGACGGTTCTATCACCGAAATCGAAACCGCTTACGCCGTTATGCGCTTCAACAAATGGACGCTGAATAACAAAGAGAAGACAGGTTCGCACAACCCGTTAGCATCGCCGGCTTCGATTTACGAGCGCTCGCTGTACTACGTCTCCTTCCCGTTCCGCGTCAAACTGAGCGAGGTATTCGGTTTCGGCACCTACGGACAACACTGGATTATCCAGCGCTACCGCGGCGACCTCCGTGCACAGACCGGATGGTGGGAAGGGCAACCGGGCTTCTGGGAGTTCATCTGGAATCGTAACGGAGAGGTTTATCTGGAGCCGAACCAAGGATATATCCTGACCTTGGAGACCGAGCTCTTAGGCGAGACGTCCGATGTCTGGGGACCGAATAGCCGTTCCAGCCAGATCGAGTTGTTCTTCCCATCGTACGGTAAGCTTGGAAGCATTACCAACACCAGCATCACACAGAACGTGCCGGCACATAAATGTACCATCAACAGGGCTGAGACGGAAGGTCTGCCGGACACCTCCGACCCGAGCACTTCGTACAACCGTACAATCTTTGACAGTCACTGGAATATCATGAGTGTACCGACGTACGTCAACGCGAATAACCCAAGTCTGGCTACTACCACTTGGTTGGCCAATGATAGCTGTCCGAAATTCCTCTATACTTGGAACCCGGACGACAACACCCTGACCGCTACTTCGGGAACCGGTTTCATGTACCACGCGATGCACGCTTATACTGTTCAGTATTACGGCAACGTAACCTGGACAACCAGCGTCTCGCCGGCTGCAGCGCCGCAACGCAATACCGAGTACCGCGGCGAATACGAGTTCTGCCTCGAGGTTCAGCAAGACGAGCAGATGATCGACCGTACTTTTATTCGCCTCTCGGACGACGAGAACGTCACCACCGGTTTTGAGTTCGGCGAAGACATGACCAAGCAGTTCAACTCGCGCAAGGCGAATATCTTCACCATCGCCGGCAACACGAGTCTGGGCGGAAACAGTCTCCCGCTCTCGACGACCCAGACGACGATAGTACCGGTAGGCGTTGTAGTGAAGAAAACAGGCGATTACACCTTCTCTATCCCGGATGGAACGAATGGTATTGGTATCACGCTCATTGATGAGGAGACCGGTATTCGCACGAGCCTCAGCGCGCTGGATTACACCGTCAACCTCGCCGCAGGTGACTACACCAACCGCTTCTGGCTCGAGATCTCGCCGATTCACAATGCGCCGACGGGCATCGAAGAGGTCTCGGGTAACGGGCTACCGACTACCGAAGCACGCAAAGTACTCATCGACGGCATCCTCTACATCGTCAAGGACGGTCAACTCTTTGATGCCACCGGCAAACGCGTGGAATAAAGAGTAAAAATGCTATTTTATTTGCATATATCAGAAAAATGTCGTACCTTTGCAGCGTCAAAGGTAAAGAAATAAAGATTTATGGAAGATGTAGTATTAAAAATGCCGACTACAGACGTAGCGCTGATAATGCAGTTTGCAAGTCGTATGGGATGGACTATTGAGAGTCGCAGCAACCCCGTTGCTCGCTTTATAGAAGCATGCTCAGGCAGTAAGGCTGCGCTGACTGACGAAGAAATCCAAGCAGAAGTTAATGCCGTTCGATATAATAAGTAAGATGAACGTCATACTTGATACTAATATTTGGATTTCCTTCCTGTTCGGGAAACAGTTGCAGAGTGTTGCATCCATATTCGACAATGCTGACATTAAGGTTTTCGTATCTCCGGAACAAATAACGGAGATACAATCCGTATTGTCTCGTCCAAAGATTCGCGAACATATATCCCACGATTCAATAGAGGCTATGTGGGATTTGATGCGCACACGATGCTATCCGATTGCGGACTATCCTACGGTAGAATCCTCCATCCGCGATGTCAAAGATGTATATCTCTTGGCCATGGCCGAAGCCATACCTGCGAACGTGATTGTAACCGGAGACAAGGATTTATTGGTGCTAAAGCAACATCACGATACTGCAATAATGACCTATCCGGAATTCTTAGTACTATTGCCCGGAATTAGACCCATCTAGGACATCCGTAATGGTCACGAGATGCTCATGAGATGCGTTCGAGAATAAAAGCAAAGAGAACCCTTCGGGGTTCTTTTTTGCATAAAAATTTGCGTATGTCAAAAAAAAGCAGTACTTTTGCAGCCGCAAAAGTTATAGAGATGCTATTAAATATACTGAAATCGAAGATTCATCGGGTGCAGGTGACGGAGGCGAACCTCGAATATATCGGCTCCATCACGATCGATGAGGCGCTTATGGAAGCGGCGAACATCTATGCCGGCGAGCGCGTACAAGTAGTGGATAACAATAACGGCGCACGGCTGGAGACTTACGTCATTCCCGGCAAGCGCGGCTCGGGATGCATATGCATCAACGGCGCTGCAGCGCATCTGGTGAACGTGGGTGACACGGTCATCATCATGGCCTATGCCCTCATGGAGCCGGAAGAGGCGCGTCTTTTCAAACCCGCGATTGTTTTTCCAGTGAATAACCATTTATAAAAGAAAAATATATAAAAAATACTGATTATTGATCGTATCACTACGTGTTTTTGAATCTTTATTCCGATAACATATTTACAAATAAATTTGATATATCTTATCCGAATAAATCTTCCTTTTCTGCGAATTACTATCAATAATCAGTAAAAATACCAAAAATATTTTTCATGGCGGAGAAAACGACCATACATATTGTAGAGGAACCGAAACGGCAAGAACTGAAACAGGCTTGTTACGGTATTATCGGTTGCATGCAGGAGGTTCACAACCAACTTGGAGCCGGACTACCGGAATATATCTACCAAGAAGCCCTAACTACTGAACTGGAAGCAGCCGGATACATTGTATATAAGGAACTTGAATACCACCCTCTATACAAAGGAAAAGAGATGAAAGCTTACCTTAAAATGGATTTGGTGGTAGAGAGCAGTATTGGTCGAATAATCATTGAATGCAAAGCGTTGACGCAACTAACAGAGCGCGAACACTATCAAACATTCGGATATTTACGAGGAACCGGCTGGCCGGTAGCTATATTGGTTAATTTTGGGGCATACCCAAAAGCTCAGATTGAGCGATACTATATGAATAATGGTCAAATAGAAGTATTTTAATTTTTGATATTTTCGATTATTTTCAAAGAATTATTGATTTTGATTTTTATAAAAATCAGAGGATTTATTTAGAAAAATGATCGGTAAATTTATTTATAAGAGCAGTTTTGTAAATAAAGACTCGATAAAAGAAAATCAATAAATCTATTTTTCTTTGATCTATTGAAACAAAATATGACATTTTTTGAATTACATAGCGAGGCGAAAGGGGTTGGAGCGCGTGCGGGAGTGATACATACCGACCACGGCGACATCCTCACGCCGATCTTTATGCCCGTCGGTACGGTGGGTACGGTCAAAGGCGTACAACGCAAGGAGCTGGAAGACGATATCAAAGCGCAGATCATCTTGGGCAACACCTATCATCTCTTCCTCCGCCCGGGCACAGGAATCCTGCATCAGGCGGGCGGACTGCATCGTTTCGAGGGCTGGAATCGTCCTATCCTAACCGACTCCGGCGGATTCCAGGTATTCAGCCTGACGGACATCCGTAAGATGAACGAAGAAGGCGTACGATTCTCCAGTCATATCGACGGCCGCAAACTGCTCTTCACGCCGGAGAACGTGATGGATATCCAGCGCGAGATAGGCGCTGACATCATGATGGCTTTCGACGAATGCTGCCCGGGTACGGCGGATAAGAAATACGCTAAGGACTCGATGGAGCGTACGCATCGCTGGCTCGACCGCTGTATTACGCGCTTTGACGGCACGGATGATCTCTACGGCTATAAACAACACCTGTTCCCGATCGTTCAGGGTTGTACCTATACCGACTTGCGTCAAGAGGCCTGCAAGCGGCTGCGCGATCTCGACCGCGACGGCTACGCCATAGGCGGACTCGCCGTAGGCGAACCTACCGAAGTGATGTATGACATGATCGAGGTTTGCAACGACATCCTGCCGCAGGACAAACCCCGTTATCTGATGGGCGTCGGGACACCGTGGAATATACTCGAGGCGATTGAGCGCGGCGTGGATATGTTCGACTGCGTGATGCCGACCCGCAACGGCCGCAACGGAATGATCTTCACCTGGAACGGCGTGATGAACCTCCGTAACAAGAAATGGGAGGACGATTTCACGGAGCTCGATCCGGCAGGTACATCCTATGTCGATCATGCGTACACGCGGGCTTATGCGAGACATCTTATTCACGCGCAAGAGATGCTCGGATTGCAGATCCTCTCGATTCATAACTTAGCGTTCTACCTCGATCTGGTAGGGCAAGCAAGACAACATATCCTCGCCGGAGACTACTCCGCTTGGAAAGCAAGCGTCATGCCGAACCTCATGCAACGTCTGTGAAAACGCTGGATTGGTACATAGTAAAGAAATTCTTGGGTACGTTCTTTTTCTCGATCGTACTCATTCTGTCGATTGCCATCGTCTTCGACCTGACGGAGAAGATGGACGATTTCTTTGAGAGCCAAGTGCCGCTCAAAGAGATCATTGTCGAATACTATCTGCCGTTTATCCCGTATTATATGAACATGTTCAGTTCGCTGTTCATCTTCATTTCCGTCATCTTCTTCACCTCCAAACTGGCCGGTAACTCGGAGATCATCGCCATGCTTGCGACGGGTATCAGTTACCATCGTCTGATGGTGCCCTATGCCTTCTCCGCAACCATTCTGTTTGTGCTCAGCATGTGGTTGGGCGGCTGGGTGATTCCCAAAAGCAGTCAACATATGTTGGCTTTCACGGACAAGTACATCAGCCGCTTTACCTCGGACAATGCGCGCAACGTGCAAATGGAGGTCGAGCCCGGAACGATTCTCTATATCGAGTCCTTCCGCCGCGAAACGAACATAGGTTATCGGGTGTCGTTGGAGAAATTCGAGGGCAAATCGCTCGTGATGCGTACTACCGCCGACCGTATCTACTACGACTCATTGGAGTACTGGCATCTGGAGAAATACACGCAACGCGCATTTATCGGTATGCGCGAAGAGATGGAACAGGGCGAGCGGAAAGATATCAAGCTGCCGATCATCCCCGATGAGCTCTTTATCACCATCGAGCAGGCCGAACAGATGACCACGCCGGAGTTGCGGCATTATATGGAGCGCCAACGCCAACGCGGATCAGGCAACGTCAAAGCGTTTGAGGTCGAGTACCATAAACGCTGGGCGAGTCCGCTCGGTGCGTTCATCATGACCCTTCTGGGCGTGACGATGAGTAGCCGCAAAGTGCGCGGAGGGATGGGCAAGAACCTCGGTATCGGTATCGTGCTCACTGCCCTGTATATCCTCTTCTCGACCGTCAGCACAACCTTCTCCGTCAATAACGTCATGTCGCCGTTCATGGCCGCATGGCTGCCGAACTTCGTCTTCCTGGCGATTTCTATCCCGCTGTATATCAAGGCCAGCAAATAAAAAAGAGCCCCGAAGGACTCTTCCCAAAATTTGTACCTTAAATACTGAATTATTTACCGTAATTCGATACGGCGTTTTTCGGTTTGTCCGCCGACTTTGGCATAGAGACGGTACGTACCGGGCTCTAATTCAAACTCAACGAAATTACCACGCTCTTTGAGGAGCAATTTACCCTCCATCGAATAGATTCTTGCTTCCTCCATCTGAGCGGATGTAACCACCAGAGTATTCTCGCGGAAGCGAACAGTAAAATTGTCAGTACACTTTGCAGCATCCGCTACGATTACTCCTGTTAAAAGTACGACAGCTGTCGTTAATGTCAATAGGATCTTTTTCATAACCAATCCTTTCCTTAAATTTTAACAGACTAATAGTTTTTCGTTCGCACCAATGCGTGGGCATCCCGCGACGTTTCGCGTACCTTGAGAGCAGGTGCCTTCGAAAAACGGTGCAAAAGTACTGCCTTTTTTGTTACCCACCAAATATTTTTGCCAAAAAGTGATAAATTTCTACAAAATGAGTAATCGAGTTGACAAATCGTCAAAATCATGATATGCTTACTTACAATTTGTCACATCCACTTAGCAAAGTATAGTTTGCAAAATAAAAAAATATGCGCGCGCACTTGCGTATATGAAAAAAAAATAGTAATTTTGTGGCCGATTTTAGTTTGGCTTAGAATGGCCTTACAAACAAGTATATGCAGAATATAAGAAATATAGCAATTATTGCGCATGTCGACCACGGCAAAACAACGCTGGTGGACAAGATGTTGTACACGGCTCATCTGTTCCGTGAGAACGAGAACAAGGGCGAGTTGATTCTGGATAACAACGATCTGGAGCGCGAGCGCGGTATAACCATCCTCGCCAAGAACGTATCCATCGACTACAAGGGCACGAAGATCAACATCATCGACACTCCGGGGCACGCGGACTTCGGCGGCGAAGTGGAGCGTGTACTGAATATGGCAGACGGTGTACTGCTGCTGGTGGACGCCTTCGAAGGCGCGATGCCGCAGACACGATTCGTGCTGCAGAAAGCCCTGGAGATAGGATTGAAGCCTATTGTGGTGATCAACAAAGTGGACAAACTGAACTGCCGTCCGGACGAGGTACAGGAAGAGGTATTCGACCTGATGTGTAACCTCAACGCAACGGACGACCAGCTCGATTTCCAAACGCTCTACGGCTCCGCCAAGCAAGGCTGGATGAGTACGGATTGGCGCAAACCGACCACCGATCTCACCGATCTCATGGACGCGATCATCGAGTATATCCCTGCGCCGCAGGAGAACCCGGGTACGCCGCAGATGCTCATCACGAGCCTCGACTACAACTCGTACGTAGGCCGTATCGCCATCGGACGTGTTCATCGCGGTGAACTCAAAGACGGTCAGACCGTGACGCTCGCCAAGAAAGACGGCACGATGGTAAAGACCAAGATCAAAGAGCTGCATACCTTCTCGGGCATGGGTCATGTGAAGACCGATGTGGTGAAGAACGGCGATATCTGTGCGCTGATCGGAATTGACGGTTTTGAGATCGGCGATACGATCTGCGATGCCGAGAACCCCGAACCGCTCAAGCCGATCGCCATCGACGAGCCGACGATGAGTATGACCTTCTGCATCAACGACAGCCCGTTCTTCGGTCAAGACGGTAAGTTCGTTACCAGCCGTCATATCCAAGACCGCCTCAACAAAGAGCTCGAGAAAAACCTCGCGCTGCGCGTAGAGAAAGGCGCAGAAGAGAGCAGCTGGCGCGTCTACGGCCGCGGTGTACTGCATCTGTCGGTACTCATCGAGACCATGCGTCGCGAAGGCTACGAGCTGCAGGTGGGTCAACCGCAGGTCATCATCAAAGAGATCAACGGCGTCAAATGCGAACCGGTTGAATCGCTGACGGTCAACACGCCGGAAGAGTGCAGCGGTAAGATCATCGAGTTCGTCTCCACCCACAAAGGCGAGATGACGAAGATGGAGATGGTCAACGACCGTGTGCACCTCGAATTCACCATCCCGAGCCGCGGTATCATGGGTATGCGTACCTACGTGATGAACGTATCGGCCGGCGAGGCCATCATGGCGCACCGCTTCCTCGAGTACCAACCGTGGAAAGGCGAGATCGTCAAACGTACGAACGGCTCGTTGATAGCTATGGAAGCCGGTACGGCATATGCCTACGCACTGGACAAACTGCAAGACCGCGGACGGTTCTTTATCGACCCGCAAGAAGAGGTTTATGCCGGACAGGTGGTTGGAGAGAACGCCAAAGAAGGCGATATCGTGATCAACGTCACCAAATCCAAGAAACTGACCAACATGCGTTCGAAATCCGCAGACGACAAGGCCGTTTTGCCGCCGCCGATCCGCATGAGTCTCGAAGAGGCACTCGAGTATATCAAGGAGGATGAGTACGTAGAAGTAACGCCGCATGCCATGCGTATCCGCAAGATCATTCTCGATGAATTGGAGCGCAAACGCGCAGGAAGAGTATAATTTAAAACTACTATAAAAAATGAAAATTGAACAAACTGAATTGAAAGACCTGAAGGCTATCGTGAAGCTCACTATTGAGCCCGCAGACTATCAGGAAGAAGTTGCAAAGCAACTGAAGCAAGTGCGTCAGAAAGCCCAGATGCCGGGCTTCCGTCCGGGTATGGTTCCCGCCGGTTTGGTAAAGAAGATGTACGGCAAAGGTATTCTGGCTGACGTGCTGAACAAGCTCGTAGGTGAGAACCTGAACAAGCACATCGAAGAGAACAAACTGCAGATCCTGGGTGAGCCGCTTCCGAACGACGCAGAGACCAAGAACATTGACCTCGATCACGAGGACACCTTCACTTTCGCCTTCGACATCGCGGTAGCACCGGAGTTCGACGCCAAACTGAGCGCTAAGAACAAACTGCCGGAGTACACGATCGAACCGACGGACGAGATGATCAACAAGCAGATCGAGGCCTACACCAACCGCTTCGGTGAGTACATCCCGGCTGACGAAGAGAAAGGTACCAAAGCAGAGGTAAAACCCTGCAAGGTGGACGGTGAGTTGTTCGCCAAAGTATATGGCAACGACGCACCGAAGAACGAGAAAGAGTTCCGCGCTCGCATCAAAGAGGATATCGAGCGTAGCCTCGCCGAGGAGAGCAAATACCGCTTCGGTATCGACGTGAAAGCCGCTATCCTGAAGAAGATGGAGAAAGTAGCTTTCCCGGAGGACTTCCTCAAACGTTGGGTACTCGCTACGAACGAGAAGATGACCCAAGAGGAGCTCGACAAGGACTTTCCGAAGATGATCGAGGAACTCAAATGGCATCTGGCGAAAGACCAGTTGATGAAAGAGTACAACATCGACGTGAAACCCGAAGAGGTAGAAGGCTTCGCTAAACGTATTGCGAAGATGCAGTTCATGCAGTACGGTCTGATGAACATCGAGGAGGAGCACCTGACCAACTACGCAAAAGAGATGCTCAAGAACGAGGATCAACTGCGCGGTATCGTAGAGCGCGTCGTAGAAGACAAACTCAACGAGGCTATCAAGGGCATCGCGAAGATCGAGCCGAAGAAAGTTTCGCAAGAAGATTTCGATAAATTGTTCAAATGACAAAAATCCATTTTATAGCTATTGGCGGAGCGGCGATGCATAACTTGGCATTGGCCGTTGCCTCCAAGGCGGGATATCAGGTAACGGGCTCGGATGATGAAATCTTCGAGCCCGCGCTGTCTCACCTCCGCGACGCAGGTCTTCTGCCTTCCGAGATAGGATGGCATCCCGAGCGTATCACGCCGGACTTGGACGCGATCATCCTCGGTATGCATGCCCGCGAGGACAACCCCGAGTTGGTCAAAGCGCGCGAGTTAGGCATCAAGATTTACTCCTTCCCCGAGTATCTGTACGAGCAGACGAAAGACAAGATCCGCATCGTGGTAGGCGGCAGTCACGGTAAGACCACCACTACCTCCATGATCCTCTATGTTCTCAACCGTCTCGGCATCGAAGCCGATTACATGGTCGGCGCACAGATAGAAGGCTTCGAGCGAATGGTGCGCCTCAGCGACACCGCTAAGTACGCTGTCTTCGAGGGCGATGAGTACCTGACCAGCCCGCTCGATCTGCGGTCTAAGTTCCTGTGGTACCACCCGCACGTAGCTATCCTCACCGGCATCGCGTGGGATCATATCAATGTGTTCCCCACTTTCGACAAGTATGTCGAAACGTTTAGAAAGTTTATAGAGGGTGTAGAGCCTGAAGGCTCGTTTATCTGGTATAAGGGCGATGAGAACCTGCGGATGATTGCCGAAGGTGCCCGTAAGGACATCACCTGTATCCCGTACGATGCATACGAAGGCAATGTCCCGATGCAGGTGTTCGGTCGGCATAACATGCAGAACCTGCAAGCCGCCATGCTCGCTTGTCACTGCATCGGCGTAGCACCCGATGACTTCTATCGCGAGATCAGTACCTTCACCGGCGCCAGCAACCGTTTGGAGAAGATCTGCGAGACGCAAACAAGCGTAGCCTACAAAGACTTCGCACATAGCCCGTCCAAGCTCAAAGCCACCGTCAATGCGGTGCGCGAGCGCTATCCGGAGAAGAAGCTCGTGGCATGCATGGAGCTCCATACCTTCTCGAGCCTCATGGCGGATTTCCTGCCGCAGTACAAAAAATGCATGGCGGAAGCGGACATCGCTTACGTCTATTTCAACCCGAAAGTGATCGAGCATAAACGCCTCACGCCTATCACAGCCGAAGAGGTGAAAGCCGCTTTTGGCACGAAAAATGTAGAGGTATTCACGGAAAGTGAGGCACTGCAAGCACGCTTGAAAGAACTCAAATACGACAACACGGCTTTACTCATGATGTCGTCCGGTACGTTTGACGGAGTGAACATCAAAGAGTTTGCAAAAGAATTACTAGGAAACTAGGAGACTAAATGAAAAAAGAACTGCCGCTCATAGCATTCGCTGCGATCATCAGCATCTGGGGGTTATTGGCGTACAATATCCCGTTTTTTCAGTTCGTAGTGAGTCATAACGATGCCGGACTCTGGCCGAAGATCCTGTTGGTCGGCAGTCTGGGTATCGTGATGGCGGCATTGAATTTCTGGGTGTGTTACCTGCTGGTTTTCCTATTCCGTTATGTAGGTCGAATCCTCGTAGCGGCGGCGCAGGTATGTAACGCAGCGGGGGTCTATTTCGTGGTGATCTATCGCACGATCCTGGACGGCACGATGATGGAGAACTTCTACAACACCCGTTGGTCAGAAGCCTCCTCTTTCTTTACCCCGATGATGCTCTTGTGGCTCATCATAGGCGGTATGCTCCCTGCCTGCTGGATCCTGATGCAGAAGGTCAACTACGGCACATGGAAACGCTTCGGCATCGTGAGCGGTGTCGCCATCGGTATCAGTCTGCTTTTCGCCGGCGCGAACTTCAATCAGTTCCTTTGGTTCGGAAAGCACGACACGGAGTTAGGCGGAATGCTGATGCCTTGGTCATACGTGGTCAACAGCGGCCGTATATATGCCCAGCACCGCGCCGCGAATGCGAAAGAAGAACCGCTCCCTGATGCGACCCTTCGCCCGTTGGAGCAACCGACGGCTGTCATACTCGTCATCGGCGAGTCAGGACGCAGGGCGAACTTCCAGTTATATGGATACCCTCGTCCCACCAATCCCCTACTCTCGCAGCGCACAGACATCCATGCCATCCCGGCCAATGCCTGCGCTACCTATACGACGGCAGCCGTGCGGGCGATGATGCAACCTGCTCCCTCGAGAACACTGGTAGAGGCGCTGCCGAACTACCTCTTCCGGCATGGCGTCGATGTTGTTTGGCGCACGAACAACTGGGGTGAACCGCCCGTACATATCGATGAGTACGTGACGCTCAAAGAACTCAAGAAACAGTACCCCGAGGCCGATGACGGCCATGAAGGTTCACTCTTCGCCGGCATCAAAAAGCGTATCGAGTCTTCGTCCGCCGAGCGCGTGCTGATCATATTACATACGAACACGAGTCACGGTGCGCAGTACTCGGCGCAGTATCCGGAGCAATTTGAGGTCTTCACGCCGGTGGCGCACAACGTGGAGGATGGTGTGAAAAACATCCCCGGACTCACCAATGCCTACGACAACACCGTTGTCTATACCGATTACCTGCTGAACAACCTCATCGATTCCTTGGCATCTATCCCGGACCACCGCACGGCGATGATCTACATGAGCGACCACGGCGAGAGTCTCGGCGAGAACGGTCTGTTCATGCATGGAGTACCGATGGCAACGGCGCCGAAGGAACAGTACGAAGTACCGCTCATCGTCTGGTTGAACGGTAACTGGCGCGAAGTGCGAGACCTGACGGAACCGGCTAATTCCTTTGCTATCTACCACTCCGTACTCGACTTGCTCGGCATAGACAGCCCTATTTATGAACAACAAAAAGATATTTTTATCTATGACTGACAAACAGAAAAAACGCGATTACCTCTATATGCGCATGGCGCGTACATGGTCGGAGAACAGTTACTGCGTTCGCCGCAAAGTAGGTGCACTGCTGGTCAAAGACCAGATGATCATCTCCGACGGATATAACGGTACGCCTTCCGGCTTCGAGAATATATGCGAGGACGAGAACAACGTCTCCAAACCCTATGTGCTCCATGCGGAAGCCAATGCGCTGACCAAGGTAGCGCGCTCGAACAACAGCTCCAACGGTGCGACGCTGTACGTCACCGCTTCGCCTTGTCTCGAATGCTCCAAACTGATCATTCAATCGGGCATCAAGCGCGTGGTTTATGGCGAAGAGTATCGCCTCATGGACGGCGTAGAACTGCTCAAGCGCGCCGGCATTGAAGTGGAATTTTTACCGGATAAATAATATGAAAAAATATATCTTACCTACATTGACAGTGATTGCTGTGGCATTAGGCATCCTCGTGGGAATGGCGCTGAGCCAGAAAGCCAATGCACAACGGATCATCTTCCAGAACGGACAATGGTCGATTCAGCAATCGAAAGTGGATAGGCTGCTCCAACTCATGGAGAGCGCCTATGTCGACAGTCTCAATATCGACAGCATCACCGACGAGGCGATGATAGAGTTGGTGCATAGACTCGACCCGCACAGCGCCTATATCCCCAAGGAAGACCTGGAGATGGTTAACTCCGAGTTGGCGGGCTCGTTCTCCGGTATTGGCGTGCAGTTCACCATCCAGCAGGACACGGTGCGTATCGTAGCCGTCATCTCCGGTGGTCCGAGCGAAGGCGTCGGCGTGCTGGCGGGCGACAAACTGATCACGGTAGATGACTCCGCGTTCGTAGGTAAGAAGATCAATAACGAGAAGGTCATGCGCACCCTGCGCGGCGAGAAAGGGACACAGGTCAAGTTAGGTGTGCTGCGCGCCGGTTCACCTGAGATGCTCTATTTCAACGTCACCCGCGGCGATATACCCGTTCACTCGGTAGACGCCAAGTTCATCATCGAGCGCGAAGGCAAGAAGATCGGTTTTATCCGCGTCAATAAGTTCGGCGAGACCACCTACAAAGAGTTCATCGCTGCCTTGGCGGATCTCTATGCCAAGGGCGCAGACCGTTATATCGTGGACTTGCGCGAGAACAGCGGCGGATATATGGAGCAAGCCATCCGCATGGCCAATGAGTTTCTGCACCGCGGCGATCTGATCGTTTATTCGCAAGGTCGCGCTTACCCGCGCTATGAAGCAACGGCGAACGGCGGCGGACGGTTCAAAGAGACCCCGCTCGTCGTACTGATCGATAACTTCTCTGCTTCGGCTTCGGAGATCTTCGCCGGCGCGATGCAGGATAACGACCGCGCGATCATCGTAGGTCGCCGCTCGTTCGGCAAAGGCCTCGTTCAGCAGCAGATGCCGTTCGATGACGGCAGTGCGATCCGTCTGACGGTGGCGCGGTACTACACCCCGAGCGGACGTTGTATCCAAAAGCCTTATACCCTGGGCGATCAAGAGGATTACGAGAAAGATCTGATGGAGCGCTGGGAGCATGGTGAGTTCTACTCGGCAGACTCTATTCATTTCGCGGACACCACGGCTTATTACACCAAATCCGGCCGTAAGATGTACGGCGGAGGAGGTATCATGCCGGATGTCTTCGTAGGTCGTGACACGACGCTCAACACGCCGTGGTACAACCGCTGCGTCAACCTCGCCTACACCTATCAGTTTGCGTACAAATACACGGACACGCACCGCAAAGAACTGAGTAAGTTCACCGACTGGAAGAGTCTGGAACAGTATCTGATCAAGAAAGATATCATCCGGGAGTTCGTGGCTTTCGCCAAAGAGAAAGGTGTCGAACCCAACGAGGCAGAGATACAAAAATCGCGCCCGTTAATGACGCGACTTCTGCATGCTTATATCGTGCGTGACGTGCTCGGCGATGAGGGTTTCTTCCCGCTCTTCGAGCGCGACGACGAGATTACTAAAGTTGCCGTAGAGCAGCTAATACAAAGCGATAGAACTTCTGCACAGTAGCGATGTTCACACGCTCGTCCGGGCTGTGCGGATGCTCGATGGTGGGCCCGAAGGAGATCATCTCCATACTCGGATAGTTCGCACCGATGATACCGCACTCCAGACCGGCATGGATAGTAACGATACGAGGAGAGTTACCAAACTCTTTCTCGTACGTTTCTTTCATGACCTTCAGTAAGTTGCTCTTGAAGTTCGGCTGCCAACCCGGGTAAGCGCCCGAGAACTTGACATCTGCCCCTGCCAACGCAAAAGCGGACTGAATGATCGAAGCCAACTCTTCCTTGCGGCTCTCTACGTTCGAACGCGTCAGACAGCATACTTCGATCTTACCCTCTTCGGTCTTGATCATCGCTACGTTATTACTCGTCTCCACGATGTCCGGCATCTCCGTGATGAAACGATATACACCGTGTGGGCAGAGCGTGATGGCGTGAATAAGGAAATCCTGTACATCCTCCGGCAGTTCTGTCTTCGGGCACTCAACTTCGGTAGCCTTGAACGTTAGATTGGTCTCTACGCCGTCGTACTCTTTGAGCCACAGGTCTTCGTAGCGATCCACAAGATCCTGTACGTCCTGATAACTCTCTTCGGGGATGGTGATGATCGCCGATGCCTCACGCGGGATGGCATTACGGAGCGAACCACCCTCTACACATGCCAAACGTGCCTCGTAGTTAGCCACCGCGTCCTTGAGGAAACGGAACAGGAGCTTGATCGCATTCGCGCGCTGCAAATGAATATCGCAGCCCGAGTGACCACCCTTACAACCCTTCAACTCAACCTTCAGCGCGATATCACCCTCTTCGGTCTCTACCGGCTGATAGTCAAACGTAGCCGTCGTATCGATACCGCCGGCACAGCCGACGTACAACTCACCTTCGGTCTCCGAGTCAAGGTTCAGCAGGTACTTACCCTTGAGCCAACCGGCTTTTAGGTCGTTTGCACCGTACATACCGGTCTCCTCATCGATAGTGAAGAGCGCCTCCAGAGGCGGATGCACCACATTCTTGTCCGCAAGAATCGACATAGCCGTTGCCACACCGATACCGTTGTCCGCGCCGAGGGTTGTTCCGTTCGCCGTCACCCACGCGCCGTTATCCTCAACATACGCCTCGATAGGATCTTTCTCAAAGTCAAACACTTTGTCACTGTTCTTCTGGGGCACCATGTCCATGTGGCCTTGCAGGATCACACCCGGATGGTTCTCCATACCCGGACTTGCCGGCTTACGAATGAGCACGTTACCGATCTCGTCCTGAAGGGTCTCAAGACCGAGGGACTTACCGTAATTCACTAAGAAATCAGCGATCTCTTTGCGTTTACCGCTGGGACGCGGAATCTGAGTAAGGCTGTAGAAACAGTTCCACAAACCTTTAGGTTCTAAATTTTTCATAAATATCAAATTTCAAATATCAAATATCAAATTTAGTCAACGGTCATCTCGCCGCAAAGCTCTTTGCCTAACAGCTCTTTCGCTTTCTCCGGCGTTTCACCGAGCAGCAGCATCATCTTGGTAAGCAGCGCTTCGGTGGTGATATCATAGCCCGACAGTACACCGGCTTTCATCAGATTGAGCGACACGGCATACAGTCCCATCTCGACAGAACCGGTATTACACTGCGTCTTATTGACGATGATGATGCCGTTGTCCACAGCGGTCTTCAACTCTTTGTACAGCCATTTATCGGTGGGGGCATTACCTGCACCGAAGGTCTCGAGCACCACTCCTTTTAAACCACGTGTACGCAAGAGCGCGCGCACAACCGGTTGTTGGATTCCAGGGAAGAGTTTCAACACCGCGACGTTGCAGTCGAAAGTCGTATGCAGAATCAAGGGTTTCTCGGGGTCGGAGTAATGCACCAGATGCGGTTGGTACGTGATATGAACACCGGCCTTCGCAAGCGCCGGGTAGTTATAACTGTTGAACGCCGAGAAATGTTCGGCATTCCGCTTCGTAGTGCGGTTCGCCCTAAACAACCGGTCTTCAAAATAAATCGTCACTTCCGGCACGATCGCATTCCCTTCTTCGTCCTTCGCGCCGGCAATCTCAATCGCCGTCAGCAGATTCTCCTTCGCATCCGAACGAAGCACACCCACCGGCAATTGACTACCTGTGAACACCACCGGTTTGCTCAGGTTCTCCAGCATGAACGAGAGCGCCGAGGCCGAATAGGACATCGTGTCCGTACCATGCAGGATAACAAAACCGTCGTACTCCTCGTAATGGTCGTAGACCATCCGCGCCATCTTCACCCAACAATCCGGGTTGATATCCGATGAGTCAATCAAGGGAGTGAAGGCCTCTATATCCACTTGCATTTCACCCGCAAAAAGCTCCGGCATATAAGCCTTAAACGTCTCGATATCCGCCGGCACAAGCGCCTGTGTCTTCGCATCACGCACCATAGTAATGGTGCCTCCCGTTGAAATCAAAAGAACTTTACTCATGGTATTTTTCTTTTTTCCGCTGCAAAATTACGATTTTTTTTGCATATATGCAAATATTTTACTAAATTTGCAGCGATTTTTGGAAGAATGGCAGCACGAATACTGATCATAGACGGCGATATCACCCTCTCAACGGTGCTGAGCGATTACCTGGATAGTCGCGGCTACAAAGCACAGCGGGTGAGTGACGGCAAAGCGGGACTGGAGGCACTTGCCGCCGGTTCGTGGGATGCCGTGCTGATGGAGCTGCAGGGCGTCGGGATGAACGGATATGAGTTGATCAAAGATATCCGCCATCGGTTGCCGAACATTCCGCTGCTGGTAGTGACCACGCGCAGCGACCGCGAAGACCAGATGCGGGCGTTTCAACTCGGCGCAGACGACTACCAGATCAAGCCTTTTACGATGGACATACTCATCTGCCGCATCGAGGCTATCCTGCGCCGCGTACGGGCTTTCGAGGAGAAGAAACAGAAGATTTTCGACCTCAACGGACATTCCTTCGATTCGCTCCATCAGACCTTCGACGGCGCGCATATGTCGGCGCGGGAGAGTGACCTGCTCTTGATGCTCGCTCGCCACGAAGGAGAGGTAGTTGACCGGCATAAGATACTATCCTCCCTTTGGAAGGAAGACAATGCCTTTACCGCACGCTCCCTCGGCGTGTACATCAACCATTTGCGTAACTTCATCAAAGCGGCGCAATATGAGATCGTTGCTGTGCGGTACAAAGGGTATAAATTGATCAATCAGAAATCTTAAATCAACACATCTAAAATATGAAAATCATAGCCCCTTCCGTTCTGTCCGCGGATTTCGGACACTTGGCTCAAGACTTGGAGATGATCAACCGCAGTGAGGCGGATTGGTTACATATCGATGTCATGGACGGTACGTTTGTGCCGAATATATCCTTCGGTTTTCCGCTGATGGAACCGATGCGCAAGTACTGCAAGAAGCCGCTCGATGTGCACCTCATGATCGTTCATCCGGAGAAATACGTAGAGCGTTTCTGCGATGCCGGAGCATGGTCGGTAGGCTTCCATCTCGAGGCGGTCAACGACCCCATGCCGATCCTCGACCTCATCAAAGCCAAGGGTGTACGCACTTGCCTCACCATCAATCCCGACATCGATGTGAAACGTCTCGTGCCCTACCTCGACAAAGTCGATATGATCCTGTTGATGTCCGTCTTTGCGGGCTTCGGAGGACAGAAATTCATCCCCGAAACGATGGATAAAATCCGGTTCATCCGCGAGGAGATCGACTACCGCGGACTGAACACGCTCATCGAGATCGACGGAGGTGTCAACACCCAGAACGCCGCCGAACTGTTTGAGGCCGGCGCTGACGCACTCGTAGCCGGTTCTGCCGTCTTCAACGCCCCCGATCCCGAGGAAGCCATCCGAAAGATGAAACATTAACGGATGTTTAGTAGGATATTAGTAGGTGATTAGTAGGTGATTAGTAGGTGATTGATAGAATTAGAGCATATCCTATGGTACTATTGCTGCTACCCCTGGTGGCAGCAATTCTATTCTTTGTCACTCGCCCGCCGAAGTACGCGCCCAAGACCCCGCCAAACGCCCTCCAGCAGACACTCTACGGACGCCTGTCCGCAGCCGGTTTATCCGGCGATGAGTTGGCTACCGTCGGCGCATTGACGCTCGGTTACAAAGAGGATCTCGACAAAGATCTCAGACGTCATTTTCAGGCATCCGGCGCGGCACATGTACTGGCCGTCAGCGGACTGCACACGGGTATCATATACGCCCTTCTGATCGGCCTGCTCACGCTTGGAGGTCACTTCAAACCGATGCACGAGAACCGGTTCGGGCGATGCGCCATCAGCCTCATCATCATCGCCGCCATGTGGGGCTACGCATGGCTGACAGGCATGACGCCATCTGTCGTACGCGCCGTGCTGATGGTGACGATCTTCGAGGTCGGTCACATGGCGTACAAACGCAGTTTCAGCATCAATACAATCGCCGCAGCAGCCGTACTCATTCTGCTGGTCAAACCCACCGATCTATGGAGCGTCAGTTTTCAACTGAGTTTTGCCGCAACAGCAGCGATCGTCCTCTTCATGTCGGCATGGAGTCCGGCTGTCTCGTCCGCTCGCATCCCGCGTATCCTGCGCTACATCCTCGGCATCATCGTCGTCAGTATTGCCGCACAATTAGGCACACTCCCCATCACGATGTATTACTTCCATCAGGTGAGCACTTATTTCCTGCTGACAAACCTCCTTGTCCTACCTCTCGCGACTTTATTAGTACCCTGCGGCTTGGCGACAATCGCCTTGGGTGGCAGTACCGTCGGACTGATGGTTGGCAAGGTCACTTGGGCTCTTTCATGGGCGATGAACCATGCCGTCGAATGGATCGAATCCCTGCCCGGGAGTACCGTCAGCGCGCATGTAAACGGGAGGATGGTTTTCATTTTCTATGTCCTTTTGATACTATTTTACGCATTTATGCCTAAAAAAGCAAATTAAATTTGCGTAATTCGGAAATATTTTGTACTTTTGCGCCCGACTTTGATTTTTATATAAAATGAAAAAAATCTTTTCTTTCATAGCAAGTCTGTGCATCGCGCTTAGCGTGTACGCAGAAACAGAGTTCACGTTCACCTCGTCTGAGGACCTGAACCAGACGAAGGATGGCATCTCCTTGGTTATCGCCAAAGGTAGCGGCAGTAACGCTCCGCTTCTCACTACGGATTATGAGACGCATAAGCCGGAGATGCGTTTGTATCTCGGCAACACGATTACTATTTCGGGTGAGAACCTGACCAATATCCAAATGGTGTTCGCGAAGAGCAGCGCATCCAACAAAGAGTACACCGGCTTAAGTGCTAACACCGGCGAATTGGTTTCCGGAGGCGTAGCCATCGATAAAAACGACTGGAAAGTAGATAAATGGACCGGTAGCGCATCGAGCGTCGAATTTACCCTTACAGGGAAAGGTCAACGCCGTCTGCAACGTATCCTGATAGATGGCGACTCCATCACGTTCGATCCGGAGCCGGAATTGCCGACAGCAGAGGATCTGGATCCGTTATATACGTACGCAGAGCCGACGTTAGTTCACGTACCGGACACGCAAATCTTCAAGCAAGAGTTGGCGTTTATTGACAATAACATCCTCGTTCATTGTGACCTGGGTTCTATTGTAGAAGCCACCGATACCACCTTCGCATACTTCAACTGTAATGCCGAGCACACCATCACGTTCACGGCCACGCAGCCGATGAAAGGCGTGTCGATTGACGGTTACGTTCGTAAAGCTTTCAATGCCACTTGTGACCACGGCACTTTGCAGTTCCTGACGGATCCCGACTTCGAGATGGAGGGTTGGCCGGCATTGGTCATTCTGGACATCGACAACACCAGCGTGACACTCACCTGCCCGAAGCAGTTCCGTTGCTACGGTGCGCAGTTCTATTTCCAGGAGAACCCGGATCCCTTGTTCGAGGGTATCGAGCAAACGCAAAGCACTACCCCGGCAGCTAAAATGCTGCTGGACGGGCAGTTATACATCATCAAAAACGGTCGTACCTTTACGGTCAGCGGAGCAGAAGTTAAGTGAAGCGAATCACGCACATAGTACTTGTTTTGGCACTGGTCATCGGCTGGTGTAATGCCGTTTTAGCGCAGAACAAGAAACTGCCTGACGTCACCACGACCGAAGGTCGCGAGTTCTTTGTGACCTGGCTTCCTAACGGTGGTAGCGAACCCTCTTCTCCCGACTTGAGGTTATACTTGGTAGCCAGCTCCCGCAAAGCCAACACGATCGTGGTGGAGTATGCGAACGGAGCCATCCAGACCTTCAATGTGTCGGCCGGCGGTTCAACCACCATGCAGATCGATCCCCAGACCGTTTATTGGGATCCGGCGAAGGATGAAGAAGAGAAACCGCTCAGCAAAGGTGTGCGTGTCTATAGTTCCAACGACGAGCGTTTTACGCTTTACTCCATCAACCAGATGGGTACGGTCGGTACGTACAGCTTCGATGGAGCACATATCATTCCGGTGGAGGCTCTTGGAACGGAATACATGGTACAAACAACTGACGGCGATGCGATCGCTACGGAGTTTGTCATCATGACCACCAAGCCCGGTGTGACCAACGTCACGATGGAACTGAAGGTCAATAGTCGCCGTGGACAAACGCAGCAACTGAGTGTTCAGTTATATGGTTCCAAGCAAGTTTATATCGTGCGTTCCAAAGCGCCGAACCCCGATGATCCAAATGACCTCATCGACTTATCGGGTTCGACCATTTGTGCGGATCAACCGATCGCGGTATGGAGCGGAAACCAGTTTGCCGTTATCCCGAACCAGGACGGTATGAGTAATGACCATTCGTACGACCAGTTACTACCGCTCAAGAAATGGGGCAAGAGTTTCCTTGTACCGATGGTGGCGTATTACTCCAAACTGAACATGCTGCGTATCGTAGCTATGCAGGATAATACGACGGTCACCATCCGTCAGGGAGCCACCAACTCTTGGGTAGAGTCGATGAACTCCGGAGATATCTTCGCGCAACGTATGGTGCAGGCTGAGGTCAATCTGAATCCGCAGAACTTTTCGCGTTATATCACGTCGGACAAGCCTATTCAGGTATATCTGTATTCGGCCAGTGGTGGTGCCAACACTTGGTATGACGATGACGGTAACACCCGTACAACGAGCGACCCGTCCATGACCCTTATTCCGCCTTTGGAGTTCCTCACAGATACCACCATCTTCAGTACCTACAACGGAGGTGACGGTAACCTGGTGCACCAAGTGAACATATGGGCATTAACCTCGCAGATCAATAACATCCGCTTGGACGGCAATCCTATTCCATCCGGTACTTCAACCGCTACATGGAAGACGCTGCCAACGAACAATGCTTATTCGCAGATAGCGTACGACCTCACGGATGGTACCCACACGCTGACAGCGCCAACGAAGTGTTTCTCGGGTTACGCGTATGGCATCAATGACGGTCAGGCGTACCTCTACCCCATCGGATATGACTTCACTCCCAAGGAGGACTCCTTGTTCTTGAAGGGAGAAGCAGGTGATTATCCCGTGCATTGGTCCACATGGAAAAACAAAGCCATCAGCCCGACCGAAGGCGGATGGCATCTGGATAAAACGCTGTTAGACAACGACTCCTACCTGCTCGACTCGATCTTCGTCTGCGACAGTACCGAACTCACGTTCCCCATCAAGACCTACGAGGCTTGGTATAAGGTAATCTGGGAGATCAAGGGCTCGATCCAAGGTATGGGATATTTCACCCCCGTAGAGCAGTTGGCAACGGCGGTATCACGTCCCGAACTAACTCATCTGTTCCACTTGCTGCCCAGCGAGCAGAACCGTGAGCCATATGAGGACTTCGAGGTACGCGGCATCCTGATCCGCAAGCCGATCATCTGTGATATCCCCGAAGACAAATGGGAGCGCGACACATTCAACACCATCGTCCATGTGCTGCGTCAGTATAATGACACCACGTGGAAAGCCATCTGCGACGGCGAGACGTATCAGTTCTTCAAGGATACTGCGGATGGCGGTGGGTTCTACACCACCACCTTCAATAACGCGGTGCACGATCCGGACCACGGTCAGTATCAGTACCATTTAGGCGCCAACACCATCACGCGTCATTACATCTCCAGCGGCGGTTGTGACTCGCTCAGTACGCTCAAACTCTTTGTTTGCTCGCCCAGCTTCGAGCATCGGGATACCGTGATTTGCGAAGATGGCATGACCGGTCTGGACTTTGGTCAGTTCTTTACGAAATACAACAGAACGAGAAACTGGCCGCTCGGAGAAAACACACTCTATGACACCATACGCGCCAAGGATTGTATGCGTTCGCCGGAATGGCAGGAGTTCCAAAAACACTGCCCGACCTTCAACGGATGCGACTCCGTGCTCGAATTGCATCTGGATATCAAGCAAGTTGTTCGCAACAACGATGTAGCTAACATCTGTATGTCGCAATTGGAGGGCATGGGAGGTGAGTATGTATGGAGAGAGCAAATAAGCGGTCGTGAACTCGGCAGATTCAATCCGGACACGATGACGCTGGATTCGCAGTATATCATCCGCAAATACTTCAAGTACATCGAGTGTACCGATTGTCCTCATGGCGGTTGTGACAGTGTGCGTAACGTCTTGCGACTGATGTTCGTCAGCGATGCCGGACAAGCCCACACCTTCCATATATGTCAAGGCAAGGACACTACCTATCGTAACCAGACGAACCGAGCTGCCTACGTGTATTTTACCACCGAAGGCAAGATCTGTAACAAACCGTACACCACCGATCTGGAGGTGAAGATCATGGACGGTTCTACCCTTTTGTGTAGTTTCACCGATGTCGTCACCTTCATTGTGGACACGGTCTACAAAGACCAGATGACGTACGACACCGTTTGTATCGATCCGGAATTAGTGGCGCAGAACAAGCAGTACTACGAATGGATTAACCATCCTAAGTTCGACTCGATAGCCATCAAAGGTCCGGGTCTGTTCACTTACTACGATACGATTCCTACCTACGACTGTCATTGCGACTCTATCTGCGTACTCAAGTTACGCGTCGGAAGTCCGCAGACCACTCCCACCGTCAAAGTGATGTGCGACGATGAGGCTTTCACGTGGCAGGACACCCTTTTCTACGGTATCAACTACAAAGGTACTATCCCTGCCAAGAGCAAACAGATCACCGAGCATATCTACACCTCCAATCGGCATATGTCCACGCAGTACGGTTGTGACTCCTTGTTAACCTTCCGTCTGACCATCTGGCCGACCTACGTGGCAGAACGCAAAGACACCTTCGTCTGTGCCAACGAGCCCTATGATTTTTACGGCACAATATACAACGTTCCCGGAGCTCCTGAAGTATGGACACCGGGGAACACCTATCCGCTGGAGATCCATGACGAGTCCATCCATAAATGCGATAGTGCCGTACTGCATTACGTGACGGTCTATCCGGTATATCTGGACGAGCACGAACTCAACGATACCGTTTGTAAGCAACCGGGTGCTGAGTACGACTGGATAGGTCACCCGGATTGGACAGGCAGTCTGTCCCTGAATGACGCAGGTACGTATGAGATCGTTGATTACATGCATACGGACAAGGGGTGCGACTCGATCGTAAAAAAGACCGTGGTTATCCTGCCGAGTTACGATTTGAAGTTCGATACGCTGATATCAAATGAGGATACAATACACTGGGAAGGACGTATCTACGCCGGTGAGAAGGCTGAATTTGACAACCCCGACGGCAAACCCGTCATCCCCGCAACAGGCGTGATGGTCATTACGGACTCGCTCTATACCGATTCGATCGGAAACTACTCCTGCGACTCGGTGCGTACCTTGACCCTCGCCATCGGACAGATATTCCGCGATACAGCATACGATGCTACCTGCGCTAACTGCGCATACGACTGGATCATCACCAGCCCGATAACAGGGCTGGACACCACGATCCGCATCGACGACCTCCCGGCGGCGTATGACACGCGTATATACTACGACAGCCTCAAGACAGCGTTGGGCTATGACTCGATCTACGTACTCTACCTCACCGCCTACCCGACCTACGAATACACGGACGAGGGAGAAATTTGTCAGGGACAAACATTCGATTGGATCGGGCATTTCCATGTGCCTACCACCTCACACGGCATCATGACTTTGGTGGACTCCATAAAGACCGACACCATCTACACCAACCCCAAGACAGGTGAGGTCAAGCAGATGCGATGCGACAGTGTATGGACCCTGACCCTCACGGTCCATCCCACCTATAATGACCGCTATGTCGAGCTGACCGATCCCCGCAGTATGGCGTCTAACGACACTATCTCGCATTTCGTCAGTCCGCATACGCTCTTCGTGGGTTATGACTTCGACTTCGCAGCCGCCGGCATAACCCCGGCCGAGTTGGAGCAGCAGTACGAACGCGTGGTCTATATACCCGCTTCGGACGGTTTGATGCACCGCGACTCGGTAGTCGGCACGTCCATCTACAACTGCGACTCTGTCCATTATGTCAATATCGCCATCTGTGAGGTGAAGTTCACTCAGATCGTGGATTCTATCGGCGATAATGACAGTATATGGTTCTTCGGAGGCGAGACCACCGGACGCCGGCACACGCTGCCACTCGTTACCTCGGAGAAATTCCATTATTACGATGACGGTACGCCGGTCGATTACTCGGTGGCTACCGGTCGTACGGTGCGCGAGTACCTGTTCATCGACACCCTGCTCACCGCCAACGGCTGCGACTCGATCGTCCACGACAGCGTGTTCGTCTTCCCGACCTACCGCTTCACGTTTGATACGGCTGTTTGTTCCAACAAAGCCTACTACTGGGAAGGACACGGCACGACCAAATACAACGAGATGGGCACCGGTATCTATTACGATTCCATCAACTACACCGTCGGAACGAATGTCTTCGACTCCGTCTATGTACTCGATCTGATCGTAATGCCGTCCGGTTACTGGGAGTACGATACAACCCTCTGTATGAACGACACCGTCATCTGGCATTATAAACCGGTATTCTATCGTCCGGGCGGCTTGCAATATGTGGAGGCGATATACCAAGACGCGTCTTCACCTTGCGGTGAGGTACACCATATGAATCTGACCTTCATGCCGTTCTACGGCTCTCAGCTTGTGGAGTACGACACTATCTGTCAGTTCGATCCGTTCGGATGGGTAAGCCCGGGCGAGACCAAGGAGCACACAGAGGCGCTGTACGACGGTGCGGGCAATAAGATCGATTTCATTCCGACAGACGTGACCGGAGACTTCATCTATTACGATAGTCTTCGCACCAAGTCCTGCGGTTGTGACTCCGTCTACACGCTCTATCTGCATATTGCCCCGACCCACCGCTTCGTCACGGAACAGACGATCTGTACCGGCGATGACTTCGAATGGATCGTCAAAGACAAAGAGGGCAACGACTCGATCATCCATTATCAGTCGGATATAACGACGCATATCTTCGACACGATCGCCGGCAGAACGGCTGCGGGCTGCGACTCGAGTTATTACCTGCATGTCTTTGTCGATCAACCCTATGCGATCTATATCGACACGATGCTCTGCGCCGCTGATGAACACTTCACGTGGAACGGCAAGAGTTATGACGACCAGATAGCAGCATCCGCTACGTGGCTTAAACCGCAGGAGTATTTCGATACGATCTTCGAGCATACCACTCGCGGTAACTGCGACTCGACGATGTACCTGCACCTGACGATTGCCCCGAGTGGTGACTCGATCTGGACGGATTCGATGTGTATCGGCGAGACCTATATGCTCTTCGAGCAAAAACTCACACAGGCCGGTTACTACGAACTCAAACACGATAACTACTGGGGTTGCGAGACCAACTATAAGTTGACGCTCGAGAACATCCCGGCTACCGTCTTCCATCTAACGGTAGAGCCCGTATGCTTCGATGAAGAAGGAATAGCGACCAACTATATCCTCCGCTATACCTACGAGGGTGAGCATGCACCTGTATCCTATAGCCTCAAGTACGACTCCTTAGCCCGTGCGATCGGCTTCGAGGATGAAGAAGACATCCCGCTCAACGGCGCACAGATACTGTCGCTGCCGGTACCGAACGTAGCGCCGAAGTCTTATCCGAGACCGGGTTACTACGATGCCGTCATCGCCTTTAAGAACGAGGTCTGCCTGTCTGACAGCCTCATGCGCTATCCGTTCAAGATGGAGATGCGCTACCCGTCGTGGATCATGGAGCAGCGCCATAACGATGTCATCGCCCTGCTCAACGAGCGTTATAACGGCGGCGGTTACACCTGGTCGGCTTACCAATGGTACATGAACGACGAACGCATGGAAGGTCAGACCAAACCTTACCTCCATGTGCCGACAGGCCTCACGCCGGATGCGGAATACAGCGTTGCCCTGACGCGTACCGATGATAATGTCACCGTACGTACCTGCCCGATCATCGCCACCTACAAGGTCGATGCCATCGTGCCCACCATGGGTTATCTGGCTGTTACTCCGACCTGCGTCGTGACCGGACATCCGTTCGTCAATATCCTCTCCCGTCATGACGGAACCTACCGCGTCACAACCGACGACGGACAGCATGTGAGCGACGGTACCTTCCGTGCCGAAGTGACGGAGATTCGTCTGCCCGAGGCCGAAGGACTGTACATCGTACAGCTCTGGTCGAATGACACACCCGAAGAACCCTATAGAGCTATCAAAGTACTAGTAAGTAAACAATGTCCAAACTGCGATACATCATCGTTCTGAGTCTTTGCCTCTTGTTCCTTGTTCCGACACAGGCACAGAGACGTTACTCGGCTTCTGAGCAGCACGAGTACGAGCTGAGCAAAGCGAAGGGCTTCTCCACCAAAGACGTGGAGAACCAGACCGATGTGCTCTGGGGTCTGCATGCTTCGCAGTATTCCGGCTCGCACCACCTCATCGGATTCTCCGTAGAGGGCAGTTGGACATCGCTCGTCACTTCGATGCCGAAAGTATCAGCTACCCCGGGTGGTTATGGGATCGGGTTCCATCTGCTCTATGAGTACCAATACAGCGGTTTTCTGCTGCAGACGGGTCTCGGTGTGACCTATCAGTATGCCATTAACTCGCTCGCCGACACGGCGATGTACCGTTATAACATGCCCGACCAATGGAGCGGAGTCGATGGCGCTACCTATACCCTCAAGCATACCTTCGCCGAACGACAAGACCGGGCACAGAACCTCTACGGACAGATTCCGCTCTATGCGGGATGTTATATCTTCGGTGCACGCGGTATCGGATATTTCCTCGGCGGTTTCCATGCGAACTATGCCTTCTGGGGCAGCACGCGACAGAACATGACCGGTTCGACCTCCGGCCTCTACGAGCGCTATGTCGGCATCTGGGAAGAGATGGACAACCACGGCTTCCGAAAGGACGTACCGATCGAGCGGAAAGGTGAGCGACTCAAGCTCAGCTTCGATATCATGGCGCACCTCGAGATGGGTTATGAGTACAACACCCGTCAGGGAGCCAAGGACTACCGCGTACGACCCAGCGAGCGTCTCGACGGACGTATCCGCTTCGGTGCGTTCATCGACTTCGGTATGCTCAATATATGCCCCAACACGAAGAACGTCCTATACGACATCCCCGAAGCAACGGTCTATGACTTCCCCACCTATCAGATGGCGCATGTCTTCTCCACCGAGGATGCCAAGAAATTCTGGACACGTAACCTCTTCGTCGGCGTACGGGTCACTTTCCTCTTCGGCTTCCAACCGAAAGAACACTGTATCCTCTGCGACCCATGGAGGCATTAACTCTCACTGAATTATGTCTGCTTATCGGCGAGACGCTGGACGACCGTCTGGCGCCCTCTTATTGGGTGCAGGCGGAGATCAGCAGCCTCAGCCTCAAAGGCGGACATATGTACCTCGAACTTATAGACGGCAAGACAGCCAAGATGCGTGCCACCTGCTGGTCGGGTACGCAGGAGATGCTCAATGCCTATTTCGAGTCCGAGACCGGACAACAGCTCCAAGCCGGCATGAAAGTACTCATCGAGACGGAGGTGCAGTTCCATCCCGTTTACGGACTCAGCCTGTCCATCGTCGGTATCGATCCCGCTTATACGCTCGGCGACATCGCCCAACAGCGACAGCGCACCATTCAACAACTGGAGAAAGACGGACTCATCGATGCCCAACAACTCCTACCGCTCCCCACCCTCATCCGCCGCATCGCCGTCATCTCGTCCTCCAACGCCGCCGGCTACGAGGACTTCAAGCATCAGTTGGATACCAGCCACTACCGCTTTGAGACACAGCTCTTCGGAGCCACCATGCAAGGAGAAGGAGCCGCCAAGTCTATCATCGCGGCATTGGAAGAAATAGCGGGCTTTGATTGCGTTGTAATCATTAGAGGCGGCGGAGCGACGACTGATTTGAGTTGCTTCGACAACTACGAGCTCTGCGCCGTCTGTGCGCAGTTCGATCTGCCTATCCTCACCGGTATCGGTCATACGCGCGATGTGTCCGTGCTCGATCTGGTGGCGCATCAAGCCCTGAAGACCCCTACCGCTGTGGCCGAGTGGCTTATCCACCGCATGGACGATCAGATGGCGCGTATCAACGATCTGCTCATGCGACTTCAACGCACCGCCGAGCGGCAGATCCTCATCCGGCGTCATCGCATCGAACTGCTCCAACAACGACTCGCCGCCTGTAACCCCGAGCGCATCTATCGCATGGGATACAGCCTCCTCACCAAGAACGGACAGATCATCCGCTCCGTCCATGATCTCCATCCCGGCGACATCGTCACCACCCATCTATCCGACGGTTCCATTAATTCTACAATAACCGATAACCATTAACCTATAACCATTACCATGATACTCGCCAAAGAACAACGACTTGCCGCCGCTATACTTTTCGGTATAGCCCTCATCGCATGGTTCGTTGTGGCAATCCATCCGGAGCGTCAGCCTCAAGAGCAGCCGAAGCCCACTAAGAAATCATGGGCAGAACGCAAGGACTCTATCCGTTTGGCAGACTCGCTGCGCTATGTGCAGTGGAAAGAAGAACGGGAAGCACGCTATGACTCCTTCCGTCTCGCCGACTCCATGCGCCACGAAGCATGGAAGATAGAGCGCCAAGCCCGATGGGACTCCATGCGCATCGCCGATTCCCTCTGGCGCGACTCTGTCGGATGGCGATACACGGCGTGCGTCAAGAAAGACACCGTCCTCGATTTGAATCATTGCGACACAACCGAACTGCAATACATCCGCGGCATCGGACGATATACAGCCGTTCAAATAGTGAAGTACCGCGAGCGTTTGGGTGGTTTCTACAGCCCGCAGCAGTTGACCGATGAACCCCTCTCCAAATGTCATCTCGATACCCTTTTGTATCATTTCACGGTAGATACAGCAGCGATACAACGTATCCCCCTCAACTCCTGCTCTATCGAGCGTCTGCAGCGTCATCCTTATATCCGTCACGAGCAGGCCAAGGCCATCTATGCCCTTCGCCGCAAACAGACCCGACTCTCCTCTCTTGACGACCTCCGTTCCCTCCCCGAACTCACCGCTGAAGACCTCCTCCGCCTCACCCCTTACCTGACTTTCGAGTAAAAGTTTTTCTCTTTTCTCTTGCATATATGAAATATTTATTGTAATTTTGCAGCGCAAAATCAAAACAACTCAATTATGCCAAGCGCTGAAGTCCAAAAAATGATTCCGCAGATACAAGCGTATCTTGCTACCCAACCGGTCGAAAGAGCCTATCTCTTCGGCTCCTGTTCGCGTGGTGAAGAGACTAAGAATAGCGACATTGACATACTTGTCAAACTGGATTATTCTCAACCAATCGGCATGAAATATTTTAAAATGATCACCGATTTGGAGGATAAACTTGGCAGGCCGGTAGACTTGGTAACGGAAGACGGACTCCTGCCTTTCGCGCGCCCCACCGTAGATCACGATAAAATTTTGTTATATGAGAGAGCGCATTAGAGATTTAGGTCGTCTTCAACATATCTTCGTCCTCAAATCGTAGAGTATATTAAGGAAGAAGAATCACAACAATAATACTCGCTGGCACCGCCAGCGTAAAAACCGGCCGTCGCGAATGTATGCGCGATAAATAAGTATCGTACACCGCGCAAAGCGTTGCGCAGACATAGTAATTAACAAAGGGCTTTTGCTCTTATTCTCAAATCTTCGAAATCTGGTAAATTTCATAAGGGAGAATAAGCGAGCAGTAAGTCCACGTCATTAGGCGTGGATTATTCGTGTGCTTATATCCTTAAAACGGTTTACCAGAGCCAGAAGATTTGTATAAGCAACTACGCGAATAATCCGCGTTTTTTATGATTGTAAAACAACTATATTCTCGTTTCCGCAATCTCATTTTGTATGGGATAATTGGAGGTTTCTGTGCAGCACTGGACTTCAGCGTATATACTGCGCTGTGCTATTGGGATATTATGCCCTACCTATGGGCAAACATCATTAGTATCCATGTGGGTATCTTCACATCCTTTGCCCTCAACCGCTCGCTCAATTTCAAAGTCAAAGACAAACCAGCCACACGCTTTGTCTCATTTTACGCTGTTGGTCTCACGGGCTTGGCTATCAGCGAATTGATGCTTTATCTCATGGTCACGATCGGCGGTCTCAACGAGGTTTTCTGCAAACTACTATCCATCGTGGTCGTAGCGCTCGTGCAATTCATCTTGAACAAATACATTACTTTCAAAAAACAATGAAAGACACCTTATATATTGTTATGCCTGCCTATAACGAGGCGGAGAATATTAGAGATGTTATCCAACAATGGTACCCGATCTGTGAGAAGATTGTCGCAGAAGGCAATGAGGCTAAGTTAGTCATCGCCAACGATGGTAGTAAGGATAAGACCTTTGCAATTATGCAGAAACTACAAGCCGATTACCCATTATTCAAACCGCAAGACAAAGAGAACTCCGGGCATGGTTCAACAGTACTTTACTTGTACCACTATGCCATCAACAGTAAAGCCGACTTCATCTTCCAAACGGATAGTGACGGACAGACTTTGCCGGAAGAGTTCTGGCAACTGTGGGAGAATCGCCACAACTACGATTTCCAAATCGGCACACGCGGCGGACGACAAGATGGAGCAAGCCGTGTCTTTGTCACGAAAATCCTCCGCTTCGTAGTTTGGTTAACATTCCATGTGTGGGTTCAAGACTCGAACACGCCGTTCCGTTTGATGAATACCAAGCGATTGGAAGCGACACTTAAATATATCCCACAGGATTTCTTCTTGGCAAATGTCGCCGTGTCTGCAATTGCAGTCAAAAAGCACGAGAATATTGCTTGGTATCCGATCACTTTCCGTCCGCGTCAAGGCGGAGTCAATTCAATTAATATGCGCCGAATCTTCAAAATCGGCATCAAAGCCTTAGGCGATTTCCGAACGATAAACAAGAACTTACGATGAAAGATATTTTTGAGAATAAGTATGTCAAGTGGGCGCTTGGCATTCTAGGAGTGCTGTCGATATTAGTGCTCATTATTGGTTCGTTCTTTAATGAGATGGACGTGGATTCTGCAATTATCCTCGTTGAAATGGAGCGTATAGCAGAAGGCTATATTCCTTATAAAACTCTACATCTCAACTATCCTCCTCTGTGGTTCTATATCAATGTGGCTCTCAAATGGTTATTCAATGTGCCATATGGTTGCTATCCGTTCTATTTAGCAGTTCATTGGCTCTACGCGATAGGCTGTGCGTCGTGTTTGTACTATATCTCGCGGAAATGGGGTGCCAGCAAGATGGTTGCTGCTTTCGGTGCTTGGTTTTTCTTTATCGTTTCTCATTGGCCGCAAGGTAATGAAGTCCTTTTCGAAATACCGAGTATTTTCTGGGGATTGTTAGCAATCAGCCTTTTCTTGAAATGGAAAGATAGCCATCCTGCGTGGCAGATTATAGTAGGTGCGTTAGCGTGCTGCTCGTTCTTTACTAAGCAATTTGGCGCAGGATTCCTATTGTTGGTGTTATGGCTTATCGTTACATCCAAATCAACTACTAAATGGGAGCAAGTGGGCTACTATCTCCTTGGATATTGTCTTCCGTTATTAGTTTGTTTCTGCTGTTGGGGCATGGATATCTATCAATCCATCTTGTTTAACGGCTACGGAACAGATGTAATGGATGCCTATTGGGGAAGAGAGACGGCTTTTACGACAAAGTTACTACGTCTATGGGAAAATTTGATACGCTTTATAAATCGATTAGTGCCTTTCGTTTATGTGGCAATTATCTTGCTTCCTGTTATTTTTAAACAAGGTAAGTGGAGAGAAACTTTGTTCTGCTTCTTTGGAATAGGCGGATTTCTACTACAATTCTTCTTCGTGTATGGTGGAGGTCATTATTATCTGTACATGATTCCGTTTGCTTTGCTCCTCATCCCGATTATACTTTCGTTGGATTTGAATAAATACGTTCGTGCAGCGGTATGGGTAATAATTGGATGGGCTGTGGCTTTAGGTATCTATTCTGCTTACCACAATCGTGTTTGGAAGTTATATCTCCACGACGGTAAAAATCGTTACGAATATCAATGGAAAATGGGTAAACGTGTTGCTGACATTGTACAAGATGGAGAAACAATTTTTATCCCACATGGAGGGGTTTGTTATGTGTACTACACGGCTAATTTGTATCCGTCCTGTATGGCGGAAATCGGGTATGGCGTCGGACCAATGGAAGTAGATATAGAACACGCCGCAAAATGGGTCGCAAATGCTGATTACATTCTGCATTTCACACGCAAACTAATGTATTCTTTGTATCAAGGACAAGATTTTGAGTATTTCTATAACGATTCTATTCAGCAGTATGTAGATCAATTCCCGAGCGATACACTTGACGGAGAAACAGTACTACATTATTTGAATCGCCCAAAACTTAAGGAAGAATGACCGATAACGTTTACTCATAGTTGGTTCATTCCGTTAATTCGTTCCCTGCTCCGCGTGAAAGCGCGGAGCTTTTCTTCGTCCATTAGTAGGGCAATCATATTGCCCGCTGATTCTCTCTGACTTGCTCCTTTTTTGAAGTTTGATAACAAAAAATCCGTTTTTCATTCATTTTCCATTCCCGCATATTTGCATATGTGGATTTTTTGTTGTACCTTTGCACCCGAATTAGGTACTTTGAACGACGGTCGAACGACGGTCAAGCGACGGTGAAGCGACAGTCAAAGCCAACGTGAAGCCAAGGTCGACCCGACAAAACCCCAAAATTTATGAACAATACTATATTATATATTTATATATAATATACTTTTTAAACCCCTATTTTTTATGGCAAGAATAATAGCATCCTCAGGCATCGAACAAATCCACGGTAAGACGTATAACCGCGACAGAGGTTATTATTACACACGAAATGGCAGACAATTTTATCGTGAACGCGACGAAGACTATCAGAAAAATCAGTCTCCTCGCCAGAAATGGAACTCTGCCGCCTTTAAGTACGCCAATTCTCAACTCAAACTCCTGACCTCTCCCGAAGCCAAAGCTCAATTAGAAGCCGACTTCGAGGCTGCCAAACACGTTGCCTCCAATGGCAAAACCTATACCACCGTTCGTGCCTGGAAATACAACTCCCTCATCCACGAGTACAAACAATCGCATCCCTTTGAACAATAAATTGTGATTTTTCTGTTTTTTCTTGCATATGTCAAAAAAAAGTAGTAAATTTGCAGCCGATTTAAAAAAAGAAAGGAAACAAAGATGAATGGATATAAGCTAAAGCTTATCGGAAGTTGGATCATTGTCGTTGTAGCGATGATCGTATGTACCGGATGCAAGAAGGATTCGGACGCTGATTCAGGTAGTACAGACAACTCGGTTCTCGGTTCGTACACCTATAAGACCTCGGGCACTCTGGATCTGTACATCAGCGGTGAGAAGTCTACCACTCTGCCGATGATTAGCAACGGTTCGTTCACGATCATTCCGGCGAACGATCCGGACAGTGTACTCATCGTGGGCGCGTTACCAGGCGGGTATGATTCGATCCATGCCGCCGTGCATGGCAACCAGATTGAGTTGGCGCAGAGTTCGTATTACTTTGAAAACAGTTTTGTGACTCTGAAAGCGACGCTAAGTAATGTCAAAGCCCCGATGGAGAACAAGGCCATCATCTGGGAGACCGACGTCATGGGCTCAGGTACGTTCAGCACATCCGCCATTACAGCCGACGGACACATGCGGATGGACGCGAAGAAGAAGTAAAGGGGTGAAAGAAAGCATGAAAAGGAAGATAGCCATCATAGCCGGAGGAGACAGTAGCGAACATGAGGTGTCGCTGCGTTCGGCAGCCGGCATTTATTCGTTCATGGATAAAGAGCGCTACGACATCACGATCGTAGTGTTGAAGGGAACGGAATGGACGGCCGTTCCGCAGCATTCAGAATTCAGCATTCAGGATTCAGACTCATATCCGATCGATAAGAATGATTTTTCTTTTACGCGCGGGGGCGTGAAGCACACCTTCGATTTTGCGTACATCACCATCCACGGTACCCCGGGCGAGAACGGTATCCTGCAGGGTTACCTCGACATGATCGGCATGCCGTACAGTTGTTGCGGTGTGTTAGCCGCAGCGCTGACGTTCAATAAATTTGCCTGCAACCATTACCTGTCCTATTTCGGATTCCACATCGCCAACAGCATGATGCTTCGTGCCGGACAGAAATGGCCGAACGCGCCGAAGATCGCCGAGACGCTCGGTCTGCCCTGTTTCATCAAATCGAACGTAGGCGGCAGTTCTTTCGGTTGCACCAAGGTCAAGACCGTCGAAGAGATCTACCCGGCTATCGAGCGTGCTTTCCAAGAGGGCGATGAGGTCATCTGCGAGTCGTTCATGAAGGGTACGGAAGTGACCTGCGGCGTGTATAAGACGAAGACCAAAGCCGTTGCTTTCCCGATCACGGAAGTCGTGACACATAATGAGTTCTTCGATTACAACGCCAAATACAAAGGTGAGGTCGATGAGATCACGCCGGCACGCATCCCCGATGCCATCCGCGATAAGATCCAAGCTGAGACCCTGCGTCTGTACGACATCATCGGTGCCAACGGCATCATCCGCGTCGATTGGATCATCATCGGCGATCAAATCAACCTTCTTGAGGTGAACACTACCCCGGGCATGACGCCGACCAGTTTTATCCCGCAGCAGGTACGCGCCGCAGGACTGGATATTAAGGATGTACTGACGGATATTATCGAGAACAAGTTCTCGAATAGATGATAGATAATAGATGATAGATGTTAACAAAGCCATAGAATCGCTCGATTGGAGCAAGGAGCCGAAGGGTTTGTATGAGCCGATCGCTTATACGTTGGCATCGGGCGGTAAACGCCTGCGCCCGACCTTGGCTTTGATCGCGGCAGCACTCTTCGGAGGCAACGAAGAAGACGTTCTGCCCGCCGCCTTGGCGCTGGAGGTCTTCCATAATTTCACACTTCTCCATGACGACGTGATGGATCGGGCAGCGGTGCGCCGCGGACGACCGACCGTGCATGTCAAATGGGATGACAACACTGCCATCCTCTCGGGCGATCAGATGCTCATCGAGGCATACCGACTGCTGAGCGGTGTACCGGCAGACAAACTGCCGCAGATACTGAAGTGGTTCAATGAGATGGCGACGGGCATATGCGAGGGACAGCAGTATGACGTGGATTTTGAGCATATGGAGGAGGTCTCTATTGCGGACTACATGAAGATGATCGAACTCAAGACCTCCGTACTCTTGGCCAATGCCCTGCGTACCGGCGGATACATCGCCGGCGCGAACGAAGCGCAGCAGCAAGCGCTCTATCTGTTCGGTCTGCATATCGGTCTGGCTTTCCAGATCCAAGATGATATACTCGATGTCTATGGTGACCCGAAGACCTTCGGCAAAGCCATCGGCGGAGACATCTGCTGCAACAAAAAGACGCTTCTCCTGCTCACGGCACTGCAGACCGCAGACGCAGCAAGCCGAGACGAACTGAACCAATGGCTCTCGGTCAACGACCGTCCGGAAGAGAAGATAGCTGCCGTCACGGCGCTCTATAACCGTCTCGGCGTACGCGAAGCAGCCGAAGCTGTCATGGAAGAGCACACGGCGCTCGCGCTCAAACAATTAGAACAACTGCCGCAGAACGCGGCCTGCGAGCAACTAAGACAACTCGCAGCCAAACTGATAACAAGAAAATCATAATACTATGCCTTATCGTCGATTACCTAACACGGATTTAGCTCGCCTCCATGCGCTGCAGAACGCTATCCAGCGTGCGCAAGGTGCGGATTATACCGAGCAGGTCATTCCGTACAAGACACTGGCGGAAGCACAACGTTTTCTCGTTCAGTTCGAGAACGTAGTGATGCAATCCAAGGACAACTACAAGTCCACGGTCAATGCCAACAAGCAGTACCGTCATATTGTGCAGAACGCACGTATGTATATCTCCCATTTTATTCAGGTGTTTAACCTTGCTGTCATACGCGGTGAGATCAAGCGCGAGCAAAAACTGCTCTACGGTCTTGACCCGCATCAGCATGTCGTGCCGGATCTGAGTACGGAGGAGTTCCTGTTGGAATGGGGTAAGAAGATCATCGAGGGTGAGCAAAAACGTATGGCCAACGGCGGATTCCCGATCTACAATCCGGCAATCAATAAGGTGAAGGTGCATTATGATATCTTCTGCGAGCACCAGCGTCAGCACGCTTTCCATGTGCAGAACACCGAGCGCGTCCACGACAACCTCGAGCCGCTGCGTGTACAAGCGGATGAGATGATCCTCAATCTATGGAACATGATCGAGGAC
>JAEEGG010003718.1_pt1 | contig 37818 bp, 24 predicted proteins | sample 9134161 | NCBI WGS metagenome assembly JAEEGG01 (sample SAMN16246543, study PRJNA631951) | gut metagenome | biome: gut microbiome; feature: rumen; material: CR-attached | host: Bos | place: Iran: Karaj | collected 2018-10
TTTTGCCAGACAGATTTCTTCCAGACGGCAGAAGGCAAGATACTGGCCAGCGACTATCTGCGACTGGCAGGACGTTGGCAGGATGCTGCCGACAACTTCGGAAGCCTGGATGAAATGATGAAAGAGTACGGCACCAGCTATTCGTTGGAGAACATACAGAAAATGCTCCTAAAGAAGTATGAAGTCAATAAGAAGGCCGGTCGTATCGACACAGCCCGTGCCGTGAGTATAAGTATCACCGAACGACTTGACTCGGCCATTACTCTTTCGCGCAGCGCCGAAGCCCGTGAAGAGGCGGCTGTACACCAGAAGGAACTGGAGATGACAGCCGAGAATGAGCGTTACGTTCGCCAGCGCCACATCGGCCGACTCGTCGGCATGGCGGCAACCATTCTGTTCCTCCTCGTCTACATCATCGTGCGCCACCGCATGGGAGCCCGTCTGAAAAAGGCCCACAACGACCTGAAGACGGCCTACGACCAGCTCGAAGAGACCACCACTGCCAAAGAACGCATGGAGAGTGAACTGCGCATTGCCCGTGATATTCAGATGTCGATGGTGCCTAGTGTGTTTCCCAGCGTGGAGGGCCTCGACATGTATGCCTCGATGACCCCTGCCAAGGAGGTGGGCGGCGACCTGTACAACTTTGTAGAAAAAGGCGACAAGCTCTATTTCTGTATCGGTGATGTCAGTGGCAAGGGTGTGCCCGCATCGCTCTTCATGGCCATCGTCACACGCGGATTCCGCACACTGGCATTGACAGGAAGAACACCAGCGGAGATAGCCACCCGATTGAACTCCGAACTGACCGAGAGCAACGAGGAAGGCATGTTTGTCACCATGTTCATCTGCATGTACGACCTAAAACAAGGACGGATAGAGTATTGCAATGCCGGGCACAATCCTCCCGTCATCGGCAATGCCGAGGGGCAATACGCCTTCCTCGATGTCAAGGAGGCCAATGCCCCTATCGGACTATGGCCCGACCTGGAATATGTAGGCGAAGAGATGGACTTGCCCAGCGGCGGTATAATGCTGCTCTACACCGACGGCCTGAACGAAGCCGAGAACCGCCAGCAGGAACAGTATGGCGAAGACCGTATCATCCAGTTGATGACGTCGCACGCTTCTCTAAGTATGCGCGACATGGTCGAGACCCTCAAGGCCGACGCCGACCTGTTCCGCGACGGTGCCGAGCAGAACGACGACCTCACCATGCTGGCCTTCCAGGTTTCCGGGTGACCACTATTTGAGAAACTACCTGACAGCCCGGACGCAACGGCCGCTGAAACGATTACTTGAAAGTTTTCCGATGGTCACGTCGATATTCGAGCCGTCGAATTCCAGACAGTATGACTTATCGGGGTTGAGCGTATAGAGCGTCGATGTCCAGTAAATGCCTCTGATGGCGCGGAACTGAACACCCTCATAGAAACGGAAGCCGGTAATGGGAAGGAAAATGGAATTGCCCGTCTTCTTGCCTGTAACCTTATAGCCGTTGATGCCATCCTTTGTAATCCATTCCCATTTGCATTTATTCGGGTCTGTCAACTCCTCGCACTCATCAGCAGTAGGCATTCTCCATTCACCGCCCCAATTGGCTCGGGCAGCATCGTCAGCGGGAACCAACTGACTCCTTTTGTCGCTGCTGGAATACTTAAGCATAAACGAGGTATCTTTATGGCTCCAGGAATAGGTTCCCCAAGAATAGTATTTCTTTGGTTTGACCTCACCCCATGCGAAGTAGGTGCCAAAGCCGGAATCCTTCGTTGCACCCACATTCATGTTTGCCCACTTCACACTAAGTCCTAAATCAACAGCCTCCACGTCGTCGGACGTTTTTGCATCGTTGTCACTTCCGCTTACCTTAGCATTGCCAACCGCCCCAACAAACATGAGAGACAGCGCTATAAGAAAAATCTTCTTCATATATAATTGTTCCTTCTCAAATCATTTACAAATATTAGGCTTTTCATTACTTCACCGTGAACTCTATCCACGTGGGCTCCAAGGTGGGCGACTTGGCGGTGATGGAGCCGTTGCCGGTGACGACGACCATGCACTTGCCGTGGAAGGCATGACGCTGGGGAGCGGTGAAACGCTCCATGGAGGTCTGACAGCCATTGTCGGTGCCAAGGATGCGGCCATCACCCTCGCCAATGAAATAGATCAGATCGTCAGCCCAGGGACAGAGATTGCCATCCTTATCGACCACTTCGGCCGTGATAAAGGTGGTGTTCTTGCCCTGATAGTCTTTAGAGAGGCGGATCTTGGCAGGAGGACCAGCGGTCTTGATGGTCTGCTCGCCTACCACCTGACCGTTCTTGCGGGCCACAACCTTCACCTCGCCCGGGTCGAAGATGACGCGCCAGCCCACATGATACTCGCTGTTCATGCGCGTGGTCATGTTGTGGTTGGCATAGCGGCCGTCAGCATTCTCACCCGTCTTCTGGCGCACGCCCTGACTCTTGCCGTTGATGAAAAGCTCCACCTCGTCGGCATTGTTATAATAGCACCACATATCAACATAATCGCCAGCCACCCAGTTCCAATGGGGGAAGAGGTGCAGCACGGGCTTGTCGGTCCACTCGCTCTGATACATATAATAGGTATCCTTGGGGAAGCCAGCCAGATCAATCAGGCCGAAGTAGCTTGAGCGTGCAGGGAAGCCGTAGGGCGTAGGCTCGCCGATATAATCCCAGCCCGTCCAGATATACTGTCCGCCCACAAAGTCATTGTGCTTCACAACATCCCAGGTCTCCTCATGAGTAGAGCTCCAGGAGGCATGGAAATTGTCGTAGGCAGAGCACATATAAGAGGGATCGGTATAGGGCAGCCACCACTCCTTTGGCGCCCAGGTAATGGAGTCGGACGGCATCTTGTAGTAGCCGCGCGTCTGCAGGGCCGACACACTCTCTGAGAAAATGAAGGGCTTGCCAGGGAAATTCTTCGGCACATCCTTCACCCACTGGTGGTGGTAGTTGAAGCCGATGATATCGATGGCTCCGCTCTTGAAGAGGTGGTTGTTGGGCGAAGGCTCATTGCAACCAGCCAGGACAGGACGGTCTGAAGGGTCATTGCGCTTGACGATATCTGCCAGGTGCTTCGTGAGCAGCGAGTTGGGACTCATCTCACCATCCTTGGCCAGGGTAGAAGCATCACGGGCGGCATTCAACAGGAGGTTGGCCTGTTCTAATGACAGTTCATCGGCACCACTACCCGACCATTGCTCCAGCACCTCGTTGCCGATTGACCACATAAGGACACAGGGATGGTTACGGTCGCGCACCACTAAGTCGGTGAGGTCGCGCTCATGCCACTCGTCGAAGAAGCGGGCATAGTCGTTCTGGGTCTTCTTCTTGCGCCACATGTCGAAGCTCTCGTCCATCACAATCAGTCCCATGGTGTCGCACATATTCAGCAGTTCAGGGGCTGGAGGGTTATGAGAGGAGCGGATGGAGTTGACACCCATCCGCTTTAGTTTCAGGAGTTTGCGATGCAGGGCATCTTCGTTAAGGGCAGCGCCTAAGCAACCGAAGTCGTGGTGCTCGCAGACACCATTCAGTTTGAAGTTCTTGCCATTGAGCCAGAAGCCCGTCTTAGGATCGAACTTGAATGTGCGGAAGCCCGTGACGGTCTCGTAGGTATCCACCACCTTGCCGCCTGCTTTTACTTGCGTGCGTACCTTATATATATTAGGGGTCTCACACGACCAGAGCTGAGGATTCTTGACTGTTAGGGAGAATTCCCCTCCTGAGTAGGAGGGGCAAGGGGAGGTCTGATCCGCCACGATCTTACCATCTTGGGATATGACTGTATTGCGGATAGACAACTTCGATTTAGAGGGGTTCTCAAGTTGGACTTCCACAGAGATTTTTCCAGAGCCCAGACCCGTGTTCAGACCACCCCTAGCCCCTCCTAACTTAGGAGGGGAAGGAGTTACTCTGACGCCCCAATGCTTCACGTGGATGGCATTGGTCTTGGTGAGCCACACATGGCGGTAGATGCCACAACCGGAGTACCAGCGGGAGTTGGGTTGGTCGGAGTTGTTCACACGGACAGCCACCACATTATCGCCCGCTTTTAAATAAGGCGTGATGTCGTACTCGAAACTGGAATAGCCGTATGGACGGAAGCCCACTTCCTTGCCGTTGACATAGACCGTGGAGTTCATATAGACACCATCGAACTCGATGAAGTATCTGTCGCTGCCGAGTTCCGGCAGCAGCAGATGCTTGCGGTACCAGCCGATGCCACCAGGCAAAGCACCGCCACCGGCACCACTGGGATTGCTGACATAGAAGTCGCCCTCGATGGCCCAGTCGTGGGGCACATCAAGGCGGCGCCATTTACTATCGTCGTAGCCCGGCTGTGCCATAATGATGGAATCGCCCAGGATAAAACGCCAGTCCTTATCGAAACTCTGTCTGTCTCTTGCCTGTGCCGTCAATGACAGGAGCACGGCAGCCATCAGAATTATTTGTCTTCTCATATCTGTGAAAATGTTTAGAGTTGAATACTTACAGCCTTGCCATTATAATTGACCATCTTGCCCTCAGGATTCTCGAGATTGAGAGCCTTCGGGGCATCTTTTGTGATCAGCACCACGTTGAAGCGGCGGTTCTTCAGCATACCATTGAACTGTCCCTTGCGGGCACCAAATGATACGGTTTTGGCAGCATCATCGTAAGTGATATCGATGGTGGCATACTTGCCCTTCTCGTAGTTGTAGTTGGTGCCCTCGTCCTCGTAAAGCTGGAAGCAGCCATTCTGACCAGCGTAGACATAGAGGTTGATGAGCTCAGCGGGTTTCTCATCGCTCCACTCCATCTCAGGACCGAAGGGGATGATGGCTCCCTCACGCACGAAGACAGGAATCTGCTCGTACGGGGCATCGACGATCAAACGCTGACCACCCTCGGTATATTCGCCTGTATAGAGATTATACCAGCCACATTGTGCAGGGAAGTAAACAGAGCGGTTGCGAGCCTTGTAGTAGCCCACGGGACAAGCCATCAGGGCAGGGCCGAACATCCACTGGTTGCCGATATTTTCTACCTCGCGATCCCCATTGAAGTCCATCACCAACGGGCGCATCAGGGTGTAGTCCTTGAAATGAGCCCAGCCAGCCATTGAGTAGAGATAAGGCATCAGGCGATAGCGCAACTTATCGTAGTAGACGAAAGACTTATAGGCAGGATGATTGTCGGGTGCGATGTTCCAGATTTCACGCAACGGCCACTGACCATGACTGCGGAACAGTGGGATAAAGGTGCCAAACTGATTCCAGCGGGTCTGCAGCTCACGCCATTCCTTCAGATCCTCGTTCTCCTGACCTGTGCGGTCGAAGAGCTGCTGGGCAGCCACATAACGGTTTTCCACACAGAAGCCGCCCTGATCCATGCCCCAGAAGGGAAGTCCGGAGATGGAATAGTTGAGACCTGCCGTCATCTGGGCACGCATATCCTCCCAGCGGGTGCCGATGTCACCACTCCAGGTGGCTGTAGAGAAACGCTGCTCGCCAGCAAAGCCGCTACGGGTAAGCAGGAATACACGAGGCTCATTCGCCTTACCCTTCCAGACAGAACGCTGACCGTTATAGATGGCGTCGGCATTCACGGTAGAATAGGCATTGAAATACTCAGTTGATGTGCCTAAGGCCGTAGGGCCAGAGAGGGCCTTGCGATACCACATCGGGGTGCAGTCGCGCACATTGGGCTCAGAGGCATCCATCCACCAGGCGTCGACATAGCTCTGAGAGCCGGACTTGCCGGGTTGTCCAGATAATCCGGTATAGAGATTCTCATCCATCTGACGCCAGAACATCTTGCGGGCGTCGGCATCGTATGCATCGTAGAAGCCATTCTTATAGCCAGGACCTACCCAATCATGGATATCGTCGGTGGGCGACTGGATATACATCCAACCCTTGGCATCCAACTCTTTGTAGTTATCGGTGTTGCAATAGAACTTGGGCCATACGGAGATCATAAAGCGACCGTGCATCTGGTGTACGGAATCGAGCATGGCCTGTGGATTGGGATAGCGCGAAGCCTCAAACTGGTGAGAACCCCACTGATTCTCGGGCCAGTAGTTCCAGTCCTGGACAATATTGTCGATGGGGATATGACGCTTGCGGAACTCAGCCAGTGTGCCTTCAATCTCCCCGGAGGTCTTATAACGCTCACGACTCTGCCAGAAGCCTAACACCCATTTAGGATAAAGGCTGGCCTTACCGGTAAGGGTGCGATAACCGGAAACCACCTGATCGAGGTTCTCGCCAGCGATGAAGTAATAGTCCATATCCTTGGCCATCTCGCTCCATACGGAGAGTTGGCCGCGCTCCTCAGCGCTACGGGGTTCTGCCACGCGCAGGCCGCAATAAGCCTCGCCACCGTCGGGCTGCCACTCAATGCGCAGGTGGTTCTTCACACCCTTACGCACATCAGCGGTAAACTTATAGGTATTGGGATTCCAGGCTGTGCGCCAGCGCTCAGGCACCACTTCCTTGCCATCGATATAAACCTTGACATATCCGCTATAGTAGAGGATGAACTGATACGCCTGCGACTTACCAGTACACTTACCGCAGCACTCGGGTTCGATGAAGCCTTCGTAGGTCACAGTAGCCCCCATCAGGTTAATGCCCTTGGGGAAATTCTTGATACCGCCATTATCTGTCTTGAGGGCAATCTCTGACTTCTCGGGCGTACCATATTCATAATAGATACTGTCCTCATCGCGCACCAGTTTCTTACCCTGACGATCCACGTATGTACCTGTGAGGTGGCCCTCCTTGCCTGTACGATCATAGAGTTTGAAGGCACGGTTCAGCTGGAGATAGTCGTTGGGATTACCAAAGCGACAATAGCTGTACGAGTCCCACAACAGACCATAGTTCTTGTTCGACAGCACAAAGGGGATAGAGACCTTGGTGTTATACTGGAACAGATCCTCATTCTTGCCCTTCATATTGAACTCCTCGCTCTGGTGCTGACCCAGTCCGTAGAAAGCCTCATCATCGGGCGAATCAAACTTCATCTGCCAGGTCAGTCCGTGCTTCTGCGCCTCAGGCACGGTATAACCGGTCTTCATTCCCAACTCGCGCTCAGGCACCGTGAAGTCCCAGAACTTCTTACCCTCTTCGGCCTCCTTCAGCAGTTGATTGCCAGCAGCATCGAAGAAAGTAACCTGACCTGTGGCTTTCTGCACCACAGCCTTGACGTTCTTGGCCTTGACAACCACCGTCTCGCCTTCCTCGCTCACCGTATAGCTGCCTTTAGCTGGCGCCACCTGTGGCACAATCATCAATGAGGCGGGCTTATCTGGGAGCGCATCCTTTGAGGTTGCACGCACTCGGATGATGTTGTCATTCATCACCTCTAAGCGAATCACTTTGGCCTGACTATTGTCAGGACGGATTGTTACATAGTTTCCGTTGGTCTCAATTTCTGCCGCCATCAACACTCCTGTCGCCATCAGGGCAGAGATCATACAAAATAGTTTCTTCATTATTATTTTTTAATTAGTTTTTATTCATCTTCAATAATCGTTGCCTCCTCAATATCCGGATCTTCCACAGGCAGACTGATGGTAAACACCGTTCCACCGCCAGGATTATCCTCAGCCTTGATGGTGCCGTGATGGGCATCCACAATCTGCTTCACCTTGTCGAGTCCAAGATTCTCCGATTCATCACCGAGGAAAGGCTCGAACAAGTGAGGCTTGTGTTCATCGGGGATGCCGATACCATTATCGGCCAACAGCAGGGCCACACGCTCCGCTGAGGGTTGCAGCGCCGTTACCTGAACCTTACAGGTGGAAGGGCCGAACTTCACAGAGTTCGCCATCAGTATCTCAAAAGCCTTGCGCAACTGTGCCTCGTCGAAGGCCATCGTGATGGAATCCATCGGAGAATTGAAGGAGAGTTTCAGTTTCTTGTCTTCCAAGGGCTTGTAGTTGTCGCAGAAATCTTTCAGGAAAGCCACGATATCTCCCTCGCTACGGTGAACCTCCAATTTCGGCATAGTGGCCGACATGTAACTCCTGTCGTCGACGGTCTCCGACTCATGGATCACCTCTACCGGTTCCTCCTCGGCCTTGACCTTCTGGAATTGCATGCCCTCCTTCATCAGCTGGGCGCGCATCTCACTCATCCACTGATGCTTGTCCTGCTCACGGCGGAGCTGTTCCATATCGATTTTCTCCTTCTGTTTCTTCAGCGTCCACTTCACAAACAGCCATGCGCCAAGGGCGATGAGGATCATATAAAGCAGAATCATCCAGCGGGTGCGGTAAAGCGGTGGACGAATGGTGATGTCGAGCAGACTCTCTTCTGTACCCAACGAGCCGTCTTCATTCAGGATACGGACATGAAGGGTGTAGGAACCAGCACGCAAGGAGTTGAAGGTAATGTTCGGATTCAGCTCAGAGGTCTTCACCCAGTTTTCATTAAAGCCCTCCAACTTGTAGGCGAAACGCTTGTGGTTGTTGATGCGGACTTCGTTGGTTGCCAACTGTATGGTAAACTGGTCGTTATACTTCAAGGTCAGTTCACGGCACACATCAAGTGCCTCATCGAGGATGACGCGGCCATCAAACTTCTTGCCGACCTCCACATCCTGGTCGAAGATCTGTAGTCCGCTGAAGACGGGACGCTCCTTACTCGTATCCTCCTGTAGCAAAGCCGGATTGATGATATCGAGACCACCCTGTCCGCCTATCAGCACCTTACCATCGCGGGTGAGCCAGGTGGAGCGCTGGTTATAAGTGGCCTTCTGCAAACCATCGCGGCTGTTGAAACTGCGGATATTAAACTGCCAGGAACCATCATCCTGCTTCTGAGGTACGATATTCGAAATACCATGATCCGTGACCAACCAGATATGATGTTGCTGGTCTTCGATGATGGAGTTGATACCAGAGCCGAACAGACCGTCGGTCATATCAATGAGTTTCTGGAACTTGGTCTTGGGATCGTAGACGATGACACCCACGTTAGAGCCGTGCCAGATCAAGCCCCGGCTATCCTCAATGACATAGTTCGTAGAACCTACGCTGACATTGACATTAGGATTCTCTGGAAATTCCTGATTCACCAGTTTGCGGTTCACGGGATTCACCAAAGAATAGAAGTGGTTCGAACCTACCATCAACCAACCTTTCTTAGTCCATTCGACGGATGTCAGGTAATCGTAAGGCAAAATGGAGTTCTTAGAATCCCACGTGGTGTATTTTTTTGTTTTGGGGTCCCACATCTGCAAACCACTGCCCAGCGTACTGAACCACAGGCGTCCCCACTTATCTTCCGTCAGCGCCCAGACACTATTATTAGCCAATCCACCCGGACTTGCCTGTACATTGATGATCTGAGCCTGTGCGGGGTCAGTGGCAGACGGGATGGCATGCGACAATCCACCATTATAGGAACCAAACCACACGGTACCATCGCTGGCAGCCCATGAGCCCACCACGATGTTGCTTACCAGTCCGCTGTTATCTTTGGTAAAATGGTTCATGACCTCACCAGTCTTGGGATTATACAACAGGATACCGTTGTCGTTGGTACCCACCCAATAATAGCCACGCTTATCCTCACAAACCGTGGTAACGTCACCCAGTTCCACACTCTTCAGACTGGCATGACCCCTGATATACTGGTTCACACCGTTCTTATAGGAACCAATCCATATACTGCCATCATCGGCCTGATAGATATTTCGGAGTGTGTTATCGCTGATAGAGGTCTCGTCGTATTTATTATTCATGAACTGCTTCCACTGCTTGTTCTTCATATCGACCACAACAAGTGCATTGTGGTCGCAGACTAACCAGAGCCAGTCATTCTCGTCAACAATCAGGTTCCATACCATCAATGAACCAGGGATATCCTCAATGCCTTTAGTGGCAAGATATTCTGGAAGAGAGGCATACCATTTGTTGGTCGCTTTCTCATGGACAAACAGCAGATTCAAAACTCCGCACCAATAGTTACCGTCCTTATCGACATAGAGCCGGTACTCCTGACTGTCAATACCGCCGGTTTCATACATCCAACGGTCGACCCAGTCCACCCGACCCTTGTTACCATCCATACACACCAGTTCGCCATTATTGGTGACCATCAGCAATTTATCACCATCCTCGGCTACAGTCGAGATGCCGAAGTTGGGATTGAACTCATTGATGCCGAAACCCATTGTAAAGGTGACAACCTTGTTTTTCTCGGCGTTGGGATGGTAGCAATAAAGGGCCTTTTCGAAGTCCTTTACCCAAATATTCTTCTTGGAATCGATATGCAACCACTCCACATTGCAGTTGATACCGAGTTTGGCCAGTTCCCTGGAAACTTTGCGCTCGAAGGTCTCTGTTGTGGGGTCATACACACAGTAGTTCATGCCCTGACGCATCCACAGTTTCCCATTGATATCTTCAAAGACACGGTCTGTATAGTTATCACGCATCGTAGTGGTGTCGCGCAGATTGGAATAGTAGGTCTTGACCCGATAGCCGTCATAGCGGTTCAGGCCGTATGGGGTTCCAATCCAAACGAAGCCTTTGGAGTCCTTAAAGATATTGTTGATCTGAGAGCTCGACAAACCGTTCGGGGTATCAAGTCTTCGGAACTTCATATCAGGAATCAACGACGTCTGCGCCCCTGCGGTCAAACAGAGGAACATCAAACTAAGAACAATCAGCTTTCTCATAATCACTATTCACTTTTCACTTTTATCATTCATCCATCAAAACAGCCTCTTCTATTTCCTCTTCCTTCTCGGAGGCATCGGCAGGTGGAATTTCGTTTGAAGGCTTATCGCCCTTCTTCCCAAGGTTCTTGAACAGACTGGCAATCTTCTTTCGTCCGTAGAACAAAAGGCCGATTATCAATGCATACAGAATCCAGGCCCACCACGAGCGATACCAAGGTGAGAGGATCACAATGTCAAGTTCACTTTCCTCCTCATCCATTGTTCCATCGTCATGGAGCATTCTTACACAGAATGTATAACTGCCTGGCGGGAGTCCCATATAGGTAATGTCGGCCTGACCAATAGAAGTCTTGATCCACATATCATTAAAGCCTTTTAACCTGTAGGCGAAACGGGTCTTGTTGTTCACACCGCCATTGTCTGAGGCCATCAGAATCGTAAACTGGTTCTCATGATACTTCAGCTTGATGCTACGCTGCTGATCGAGTGCCTCATCCAAAATCACACGGCCATTGACTTCAGCACCTACCTCTACCAACTGGCCAAAGAGTTCGAGACCGCTGAACACAGGCATTTCCTTGCCATTGTTATCATTCAGGCGGAGGGTACTGATAATGTCAAGTCCTTCCTGACCACCCACAAGCAGATGTCCGTCACGCGAACAGTAAATGGCACGCTGGTTAAACGGACCAGGCTGTAGTCCATCGCGGTCATTATAGCTACGCACGATGAAGGTCCAAGTACCATCTTCCTGCTGTTGGGGAATGATATTCGACACGCCATGATCTGTAGCCACCCACATGGTGTGACGCGTATCCTCTGTCACAGATACCGCATTCGATCCATGCAAACCCGACTTCATATCCAACAATGTGGTCTGGCTGTTCTTCCTGTCGAACACAGCAACACCTGCCGCGGAACAAAGCCAGATCAGCCGTCGGCTGTCCATCACAGCTTGGGAGGTAGCATCTGATATCGTGATGGCTTTATTGCCTTTCGTTTCAGTCAACCAGCCATTAACGACTCTGAAATTACCCGGATGGATCATCGCATAGTATTCAGAGTTACCCAAGAGTATCCAACCGTTGGAGGCGGTGGAGATACTGTTTGTCCATACGGTTTTCAATACGGTATTATCAGCAATGAAATTACGCTGCTTGCCTGTACGTTTGTCGATTCTGACTGCGCCGCCACCAAGCACACCTACCCAGATGTTGCCCCAGAGGTCTTCGGTAATACCCCAGATATTGTTGGTTACCAAGGCGCTGCCTGGGTCTGTTGTACGATAGTTACTCCAACTACCATTCTTATACTTCAGGATACCGCCCTCGTATGTTCCAAACCACAGACTACCATCCTTGGCAGCATAACTGCTGACAATGATATCGCTGGGCACTCCAAGTCGCTGTTTCGAGAAAGTATCTACCGGCTCCAACGTCTTGGGATCCATCTTGATGATACCGCCATCGTTACGACCAATCCAGTAATAGCCTTGCTGATCCTCACAGATAGCATTGATATCGCCGATGTTAAGACTGACGAAGTTGGACATAGACTCAGAACACATGGCCACACCGTTCTTATAGGTAGCAACCCACATCCTGCCCAACTGGTCCAGATAGAGGTGCTTGCAGGTAATATCGGGCAGAGAGGTATCATCGCCTTTCACATTGGTAAACTGACGCCATTCCTTGCTCTTGAAGTCAAGCACCAACACACCGAAATGGTCGGTAGCCACCCATAAGAATCCCTTTTTGTCATAACAGATCTCCCATACCTGGATATTGTCAGGCAAACCTTCAAACCCCTTCGATTGCAGATACGCTGTCAACGAGGTATACCAGCGCTTTTCATGCTTATTATAAATATAGGTACTTACAGAGTGAGTGATGACCCAGATATTCTCTTCCTTATCCACAGAAACCCAATAGTCGTTATAGGCATCAAGGGTGCGTTTCACGTAATCGTCCTTCCAAACCACCTTGCCATGAGGACCGTCTATGCACATCAGTTCGCCAAAAGTAGACACGAGGATCATACCCTCCTTGCTTTCTGCATAGGCCGAGACGCCAAACTCCTTGGAGAACTCATAAGGGCCATAGCCGAAATTGAAGCGCTTGACGAGATCCTTGGTAGGATCGAAATAGTAGAAGCCGTCTTCATAGGTCTTGACCCAATAGCTTTTCTCTGAATCCAGGTGAATACTCTCGATACTGCCCACGATACCCTGCTCATTGAGCCAGCGGGCTGGTGTACGGTCAACCGTCTCTGTCACGGGGTCATAGAGTGAGTAGTTCATGCCCTGTTTCAACCAGAGCCGACCGCCATGACCTTCCTGTATCTCATCAATACGGTTATTGCGGAGGGTGGTGGTGTCTTGGTCGTAAGAGAAGAAGGACCGCACCCGATAGCCATCATAACGGTTCAGGCCATAGCCTGTGCCGAGCCAGACATATCCGCGAGAGTCGCGGAGGATGCTGTTCACCATCGAGTTCGACAGTCCCTCACGGGTATCCAGTCGTTTGAATTTCATATCAGGTATCACGCCTGCACTCACTTCTGCCACCAGACAGAAGATTGTCATTAGGATAGATAGCCGTTTCATCATACAGTCAATTTATCGCGTTAGTTGTCATTTTATGTCACAAAAGTAAGAAAAAAACGCGAGCTGTGCAAACATTCTGCAAAAAATCACGCATAAATGGCAAAATATTTGGTAATATCACAAAAAAAAACTACTTTTGCAAAGAATTTCTTAAGACCATACGTGTGATTATCGACTATAAGTTTCAACACATAAATTAGTAACAATGAATCAACAAACAGAACAAGGTAGCAAGTCCTACCTCATCAGTATTGTGATGGTGGCCGTATTAGGCGGCCTGCTATTCGGTTATGACACCGCAGTGATTTCTGGAGCAGAAAAAGGACTCCAGGCGTTTTTCATGGAAGCCAAAGACTTCGCCTACACCGACGGCTGGCATGGTTTCACCTCTGCATCAGCCCTTATCGGCTGTATCATCGGCTCTGCCCTCTCCGGCTTCTTAGCTACGAACCTTGGTCGTAAGAAGTCATTGATCATCGCTGGTATCCTCTTCTTCATCTCGGCATTAGGATCAATGGACCCGGAGTTCATGTTCTTTGAGTATGGTCAGCCCACCTACTCGTTGCTCATCATGTTCAACATCTACCGTGTCATCGGTGGTATCGGCGTAGGTCTGGCCTCTGCCATCTGCCCGATGTACATTGGCGAGGTAGCTCCCTCCAACATCAGAGGTATGCTCGTCAGCTGGAACCAGTTTGCCATTATCTTCGGTCAGTTAGTGGTTTACTTTGTGAACTTCTTCATCCTTGGCGATCACATCCAGCCGTTAGTCGAGGAGATGGGTAAGGGCATTGCCGCCATCAACCCAGCTGCTCAGTGGACCGTTACTACCGGTTGGCGCTATATGTTCGGAAGTGAGGCAGTGCCCGCAGGACTCTTTGCCCTCCTGATCTGTTTCGTTCCTGAGACGCCGCGTTATCTGGTCAGCATCAACCAAGACCAGAAGGCCCTCGGTATCCTCTCTAAGATCAATGGCAGCAGCAAGGCCGCCCAGATTCTGCAGGACATCAAGGACACGATGGTGGTAAAGACCGAGAAACTGATGACCTACGGTGCCATGTGTATCTTCGTGGGAATCATGCTCTCCGTGTTCCAGCAGGCCGTAGGTATCAATGCCGTGCTCTACTATGCTCCGCGCATCTTCGGTGACATGGGCATGGACGACCCGATGATGCTGACCGTCTTCATGGGCGTGATCAACATCCTCTTTACCTTAGTGGCCATCTTCACCGTCGAGAAGTGGGGCCGCAAGCCGCTGCTCATCTGGGGTTCGTTAGGCATGGCTATCGGCGCATTCGGAGTAGCCATCACCTTCGGTAACGACAGTCTGGCCCTCATCACCGCTGCCTCACTGCTCATCTACTCTGCCTCGTTCATGTTCTCCTGGGGCCCGATCACCTGGGTGCTCATCGCCGAGATTTTCCCCAACACCATCCGTGGCGGTGCCGTAGCCATTGCCGTGGCTTTCCAGTGGATTTCCAACTTCATCGTAAGCTCTTCGTTCGTGCCCATGTTCAACATGCACCTGACGGAAGGTGATGACTTCGGCCACTGGTTCACCTACGGTCTCTATGGCATCATCTGTGTCATCGCAGCCCTCTTCGTCTGGAAGCTCGTTCCCGAGACCAAGGGCAAGACCCTCGAAGACATGACCAAGCTCTGGCGCGAGAGGAAATAAACTGAACGCGTATAAAAAAGACGGACACGGAAACCTTACTTTTGGAATCCGTGTCCGTTTTCTTATTCTTTAGTTTATATTACTTTCTGGCTGATGTTTCTCGAATAACCAGCTTTTGAGGAACGATCTCACGGTATATCTTAGCATCTCCGCCGATGTTCTTCAGCAGCAGCCGACAAGCAGTCTGACCCATCAGACGCGACTGGTCTTCAATAGCTGACATTCTCGGGGTAACGTATTGCGCATGCACATCGTCAGTAAAACCGATGAGTGCCACATCTTCAGGAATACGCAATCCCAGCTGTTTGATGGCAGTGAAGGACGCAAAGGTTATGATGTCGTTGAAGGCCAAAATGGCATCAGGACGATCCTCTTGTTGCAGGAGCCGGGTCGTTGTATCCATAGCCCACTGGTAATCAATCTTCTCACAAGCCACCAAGTTACGGTCGATGGGTATTCTGTTTTCACGCAAGGCCTCCAGATAACCATGCTTACGACGCTTTACCATATCAAGATGGTTAGGCCCACCAATAAAGGCAATACGACGGCTACCGGTATCTATCAAGTGCTGCGTAGCCTGGAAAGCAGCCTCATCACCATTGGCTGTGACGCTGGAGAATCGGTCAGTCAGACAGGTTCTTCCGAAAAACACAAGGGGAATGCCCATGTTGGCGATTTCTTCGAAATGGCTGTAGTCTGTGGTATTCTGCGACAAACAGGCAATGATGCCCTCCACATGCAAACTGATGAAGTTATCGATAGTCCGTATTTCTGCTTCGGTATCTTCATGCGTATTGGCACTAATCACGGAATAGCCCTCCTTACGGGCCTCATCTTCAATGCCATCGAGAACAGCGGCATAATAATGGGTCACCAGATTGGGCACCACCACGCCAATCACACGCGGAGCCTCCTTACGTAGACTCTGCGCAAAGGGATTGGGACGATAATTACGGAGCTTTGCCAGTTCCTTGACCTTTGTCTGCATATCCTGTCCTATCTCCGGACTGCTACGCAGAGCACGACTGACAGTTGCGATACTAACCCCCAATTCTCGGGCCAAGTCCTTCAACGATGTTCGATGTTTATTTGCTGCCATTTTTACACATGCTGACTATACGGCGACAAAGTTACAAAAAATCCCCGAACCTCGCAAACGTTTACGTTGTTTTTTTACCATAAATCGCTTAAAATCAGGAAAAATGTCCGTACCTTTGCAGCGCAAATTCAGAATGAGTAATGAATAGTTGATAATAAGTTAGTTAGAACAGAGCCAAGACTGTCGTGATGACACTCTTGGCTTTTTTATTATCTGATTCTCAAATCGCTTGTATGGATATCGCCGGAGCCATTCTTATGGCCGTCATAATGAGTCAGGGTGCCCTTGAGGGTAATATCGCCAGAGCCATTCAACTGACATTGTGCTGACTGACAACCCTCCACGAAATTCACGGAGATATCGCCAGAGCCCTTCAAGGAGATATCAGTATCTACCACATTGGCCTGGGTAATGTTGATGTCGCCAGAGCCAACCAGCAAAGCCGTCGATGTACGTGCATCCAGATGATTGATACGGATATCGCCAGAGCCAACCAATTCAGTGGTATTCACATCACAGACAATATCCTCGAAAACAATATCACCCGATCCGCGCAACACAATATTCATGGTATCCGTATCAACCGGTTTGCGACTGATGAAATCGCCAGAACCACTCACCTGCACACCGACCAGATCAGGCGAAGACACATAGACGGTGACATCTCCCTGATCACCCATCGTCAGATTGATAAAACCCATTTTCCCCTTGTTACGCACATAGAGCGTGCCGTCTTCCGTATCAGTGAGGATGCGGGGAATCAGATTATCAGGTCCCTCAATCCTGACTCCAAAGGTATCAGTCTGAGTGTAAACTACAGTAGGAGAACCACTGATTTCAATGCGCTCAAAGTTGCGAAGATGTCGCCATTCCACAGTCTGATCTTCAAGGACAACAGTCCTGGTACATGTCACACACGAGGTCATTCCCAATGCGGTCATCATCAATAGGCCGCTATACAATAAATACTGTCTTGCTTTCATTTTCTTGCTTTTTTTTGTTAGTGATTTGTCTGTTTGACGTAACGCGTCACAAAAAAGTTGCAGACGGTGAAACTTTTCACTATTCACTTTTCACTTCTCGAAGTGTTGCCAGTCTTTCATCGTACGCCAGGAACCGCCCCATTTAAAACCATGTTGCAGAAAAAGCCGATACAGAAGATCACCTTTGACGATTTTATAAGGAAAGCTCTTTCTGCGATCCACATACTTTGTGGCTGTAGCAGGCTCCACGATGCGGCGACCATCCTTGCCAGTCCGGACATAGGGATTATAGAGCGTATTAATATCGACTGCCATACCTGTTGCATGCTTAGATAGTTTAGTGGTACCCGACACTTTACGATAACAAAAACTGGAAGTGTTATTATCCCGCATAGACCGCTCATCAATTGCCTCATAGTCATCAATCAGACGAATACGCTGAATGGGATATTTCTGACGATAGAGTTCCCGGAAGATTTCCAGAAGATCGTTTGCAATGGCCTTGTTACACACCATCTCACCCACATGCTCTTTTTTCTCGGCATCAAAGTGCGACAACCTCAGATAGCGCAGGTCATCACGTCGAACCGTACAACCCTCTGGCCAGGAACGGCCCTGCATGCGTAAAAAGACAGAATCGGGAATGGGCTGAACAGAAAACTCCTGAGCCTCCGCCTTGAAAGGAGTGAATAGTGAATAGTGAATAGTGAATAATATTAAGAGGAAACGGCGCATAGGCATGGTTATTCTAAAGGCAATATGAACCAGAAGTTAGAGCCAACACCCAAAGAAGACTCTACACCAACAGAACCGCCTAAGTTCTTGACATGCGACTCTACGACAGAGAGTCCCAAACCAGTACCCGGAATATATTCATCGACTTTGACAAACCTTTCGAAGATACGCGTCTGATCCTCCTCAGCAACACCCTTTCCTGTGTCTGTGACATTAACACGCACCTGATTACCCATCACCTCATAGCTCAACGTAATCTCACCTTCTATCGTAAATTTGATGGCATTCTGTACCAAGTTGTCGAGGACATCAAGTAGTTTCTCGCGGTCAGTCTCCAACTTCAATTGTGGCAAGGGACATTGTACGTGAATGGCCAAATTGGTAGTTGGTTGGTAAGTTTCAGCTATCTGCTGTAGGAGCTGGTTAAGGTCAACCTTACCCATCAGAAGGCTCTTAGCACCAGCTTCAATCTTCGACATGCTTACCAGTCCATCGATAATACGAAGCAATTTACGGTTATTGGTCTGTATCTCAGAAATAAGCTGGTTCCGGTCTTCTTCGCTTTGGACGACAGGCAACAAGTCAGCAAATCCGACAATAGCATTAAGAGGCGTACGGATTTCATGACCCATGTTAGCGAGGAAGGCCGTTTTCAGTCGGTCGCTCTCCTCAGCTTTGTTACGGGCTGTCACTAATGAAGCCTCCAGATTTTTTCGCTCATCAATACGTTGGGAGGTTCCAACAATTTTGGTTGGTTTACCGTCTGAATCACGCTCCACGATGGTGGCATAGCTCTCCTCCCAATATGTATTTCCAGAAAATTTGCTCATCACCTGATATTCTTGATGATAGGAATCCGAACGTCCTTCAATTATATCGTCAAATGCCTGACTCACACGATCCGCATCAGCAGGAACAATGGCAGAAAAGGTTTCCACAGCTGATTCATTCGCACCTGGTATATAATTACCCCGTCCCTCACGATAATCATTCTCATAGACGAATGCCTTTGTTGAAGAATCATACCGCCAGACAGCTATTTTCATAGCCTTCAGTATAAAATCATATTCAATATTATTCTGTCGTACTTTGTCTATCTCGTTCAACTCCTGACGGAGTCTCTTTCCCTTTCTCCATTGATAAAAGATACCAAAACAAAGAAGCAGAAACAAAAGACCGCCTCCAATCCAAATCAACAAGACGGATTGGACACTGAAAAGTGATATAAGCAACTTAATAGACATCATATTTATTTAGAAGATGTGGCAAAATTAAGAAAATATCCGGAATAACACAAAAAAGTAGCACTTTTTTTTGCATTTTATTTGTTTTTTCGCCCGACTTGCATTATCTTTGCACTCAGTTTTCCACAATAACATGTCAAATGGAGCAAAACAATGACTTGAGAAATACTCATGTAACTGAGTATGAGCTCATCGCCAAAACGTTCATGGGACTGGAACCTGTGCTGGCGAAAGAACTGACCCAATTAGGGGCGAACAATGTACAAATTGGTCGACGGATGGTGTCATTTACCGGTGATAAGGAAATGATGTATCGGGCCAATTTCCAACTGCACACAGCCATCCGTATTTTGAAGCCCATCCGTCACTTCAAGGCAAAGAGTGCGGATGATGTCTATGAAGAAATCAAGAAGATTGACTGGACTCAGTATTTGGGCCCGGAGAAGACCTTCGCAGTTGATTCTGTGGTCTTTTCTGAAGAGTTCCGTCATTCCAAATTCGTATCTTACAAGGTCAAGGATGCCATTGTCGACTTCCTCCGTGAGAAGACAGGCAAACGGCCCAATATCTCTGTTGCCAATCCAGACATCCGTCTGAACATGCACATTGCAGAGGATCATTGTACACTGAGCCTTGACTCCAGCGGTGAGTCTCTGCATCGTCGTGGCTATCGTCAGGAGAGCGTAGAGGCGCCCCTGAACGAGGTCTTGGCTGCGGGTATGATTCTTCTGTCTGGCTGGCAAGGGGATACCGACTTCATTGACCCCATGTGTGGCTCCGGCACTTTGCCCATCGAGGCAGCCTTGATTGCCAAAAACATGGCTCCGGGTCTTTTCCGCAAGGAATATGCCTTCGAGAAATGGCCTGACTTTGACGCCGACCTCTTCGATGAAATCTATAATGACGAGAGTCAGGAACGGGAGTTCAACCATCATATCTACGGCTACGATATTGATATCAAGGCTGTCAACACAGCCCGTCTGAATGTGAAGGCAGCTGGTCTGACAAGCGTCATTACCATCGAGCAGCAGGATTTCAAGGACTTCATGCAGCCCAAGAACAAGAGCATCATGATCACCAATCCACCTTACGGTGAGCGTATCTCCACGCCTGACCTTCTGGGAACTTACAGGATGATCGGTGAACGTCTAAAGCATCAGTTCAAGGGTAACGATGCTTGGATTCTCTCCTATCGTGAGGAGTGTTTCGAGCAGATCGGCCTGAAGCCAAGCATCAAAATTCCTCTTTATAACGGCAGTCTGGAGTGTGAGTTCCGCAGATACCAGATGTTTGACGGGAAACTGAAGGATTTCCGTCATGAGGGTGGTGTCGTGAAAACCGAAGAAGAAAAAAGGCAGATGGCCCAGAAACACCGTTTCAAGAAAGAACGGGAGTTTAAACAGCGGCTTGAGGAGACCGAACAGAATGAAGAGGCTGACATCCGCAGCTTTACTTTCCACCACCACGATTTAGAGAAACGGAATGATCGGAACAATCGGAGTATTCGGAGTAATCGGAATAACAGGGAAGACCGTGAAGACAATCGTAACGGAAAGGGCCGTTTCAATCAGAAGGACAGGGATTTCCGCAAAGACAGGAAAGACAGAAATGACCGTAGTCCCCGTAAAGGCCGTGACTTTGACAAAAAGGGAAGGAGGTTTGACGATGATGATGAAGATTAAAGCAAATATAGTAAGTATAGCCTGTATAGTTTTAACTATTTTGGCAATCCCAGCAACGACCATGACAGCCCAAAATAAACTATTTTCCCTCGAGGATCTAAACTTCGGAGGCACGAACTATAGCAACATGCAGCCCAAAAACATGTGGCTCACATGGTGGGGTGACCAACTGATACAGACCGACGTGGAAGAGTGTCACACCATCGATGCCAAGACGGGTAAGAAGACGAAACTTTTCACCCTTGAAGAGATCAACCAATGGGCAGGTAGTAACGATGTGAAATATGTACGTCACCTGATGAATGCCTCTTTCCCCTACCCTGACCAACCCGTTGTACAAGTTGGCAACAGAAAGGCAGTTCTCCTCATTGATTTCAAGCAGAAGAAGGTCGTCTGGCAGGATAGCATCGCCGGACAGACTGCCAACGACTGGAATCCCGTCTCCAAAGCCACCGCTTATGTGGACAATCACCAGCTCTTTGTGGTCGATGCCAACGAACAGAAGCACCAACTCTCCACCGATGGCTCCCGTGAGATTGTCTATGGACAGTCTGTTCACCGTAATGAGTTTGGCATCAATAAAGGCACATTCTGGAGTCCAGACGGACAACGACTGGCCTTCTATCGCATGGATCAGAGTATGGTGACAGACTATCCTCAGGTGGATATCTTCCCGCGAAGCGCCTCGTATGAGCCCGACAAATACCCCATGGCAGGTATGACAAGCCACAAGGTGACCGTAGGCGTCTATGACCTGCAGACCGACAAGACCATCTACCTACAAGCCGGTGATCCTACGGATCGTTATTTCACAAATATCGCCTGGAGCCCAGACTGCAAGACCATTTATATGTTTGAACTGAATCGCGGACAGAACGATTGTCGCTTGGTATCTTACGATGCCGTATCGGGTACTAAGATTGCTGAACTCTATCGCGAAACCTCTGATAAATATGTAGAGCCCCTGCATCCTATCCAGTTCCTGCCCTGGGATGATACAAAGTTCATCATGCAGAGTCAGAAAGACGGTTATAACCACCTTTACCTTTTCGATGCCAACGGCAGGGAACTGAAGCAAATAACCAAAGGCGAATGGGTCGTGATGGATGTACTGGGTTTCAACAAGAAACAAAAGACCATCATCTTCAAAGCCAATAAGGAACACCCGCTACACCATCGCCTCTACAGCGTCAATCTGAAAGGAGACATCAAACAATTAGAAACGGTGGATGGCGTTCATAATGCAGTATTATCTTCTTCCGGAAACTTCCTCATTGACAGATTCTCTACCCCCACGAGACCGCGTGGCATTGATGTGGTGGATCTCACCTCTAAGACCCCACGCCACATAAATCTCTTGGAGGCAGAAGACCCCTGGACGGGTTACCAGCAGCCCATTTTTGAGTGCGGAAGCATCAAGGCTGCAGACGGCATCACAGACCTCTTTTATAGAATGGTGAAGCCCGCAAGCTTTAACCCTGCCCAGAAGTATCCCACTGTGGTTTATGTGTATGGTGGTCCTCACGCCAACAACGTACAGGCCTCCTGGCATTGGGCTTCTCGTTCTTGGGAGACCTACATGGCACAAAAAGGCTATATCGTCTTTATCCTCGACAACCGTGGCAGTCAACATCGTGGTCGTGACTTCGAGCAAGCCACCTTCCATCAGTTGGGACAGATTGAGATGCAAGACCAAATGAAAGGTGTGGATTACCTTCGTACCTTACCCTATGTCGATATGAATCGTTTAGGTGTCCACGGCTGGAGCTTCGGCGGATTTATGACCATCTCGCTGATGACCAACTATCCCGATGTGTTCAAGGTGGGTGTGGCCGGAGGACCTGTTATCGACTGGAAGTGGTATGAGGTCATGTATGGCGAGCGCTATATGGGAACACCTCAGAACAACCCCGAGGGATATGCCAAGACCAGTCTGATAGCCAAGGCGAAGAACCTGAAAGGCAAACTCCAGATCATCACGGGCTATAATGACAACACTGTTGTGCCCCAGCATTGTCTGTCTTTCCTCGATGCCTGCATTAAAGCTGGCACACAGCCTGATTTCTTCGCCTACCCTGGCGAGGAGCACAACATGCGTGGTCATGCCAGTGTCCATCTGCATGAACGCATCACCCAGTATTTCGAAGACTATTTAAAATAAAGATATGAAAATATTACTGTTAGGCAGTGGCGGACGTGAGCACGCCTTAGCTTGGAAAATTGCTCAGAGCAGCAAGTGTGAGAAACTCTTTATCGCCCCAGGCAACGCAGGCACGTCTAACTGCGGCGAGAACATCTCCATGAAGGCAGACGACTTTGAAGCCATCAAGACCTTCTGTGTTGAGAAGGATATTAATATGGTAGTAGTTGGCCCCGAAGATCCCTTAGTAAAGGGCATCTATGATGAGTTGAAGGCCGATGTCCGCACCAAGGATATTCCCGTTATCGGCCCGTCAAAAGCTGGTGCCGTGCTCGAAGGCTCCAAAGATTTCGCCAAAGGTTTTATGCAGCGTCATAACATCCCCACAGCAAAATATCAAACTTTCGACGGCGAGCATCTTCTAGAAGGTCTAGCATTTCTAGAGACTCTAGAACCCCCATACGTCCTCAAGGCTGATGGTCTTTGTGCCGGTAAGGGTGTTCTCATCCTCCCTACCCTCGAGGAGGCCCAAAAAGAACTCAAGGAGATGCTGAGCGGTATGTTCGGCAATGCGTCAAGCCGTGTCGTCATCGAGGAATTCATGAGTGGTATTGAGTGCTCAGTGTTCGTGCTGACTGACGGTACCCACTACAAGATTCTGCCTGAAGCCAAGGACTATAAGCGTATCGGAGAGCATGATACGGGTCTGAACACCGGTGGTATGGGTTCTGTTACGCCCGTTCCCTTTGCTACCAAGGAGTGGATGCAGAAGGTCGAAGACCGCATCATCCGTCCTACGGTAGAGGGTCTTGCTACTGAAGGCATTGACTATAAGGGCTTTATCTTCTTTGGCCTCATCAACCGCACCAATACACCGAATAAAGAAGCTGAACCTTACGTTATCGAATACAACTGTCGTATGGGTGACCCTGAGACCGAGAGTGTGATGCTCCGTCTGAAGAGTGACATCGTCGATCTCTTTGAAGGTGTGGCTGCAGGTGATCTCGACCAGCGTCAGATAGAATTCGATCCTCGGGCTGCCGTCTGTGTAATGCTCGTCAGTGGAGGTTATCCTCAGGCCTACAAAAAAGGCTATCCCATCTCTGGCATTGACCAGGTACAGGGCAGCATCGTCTTTCACAGTGGCACAGCCCTGAAGGATGGCGAGGTGGTGACAGCCGGAGGCCGTGTCATCGCAGTAAGCAGCTATGGCAAGGACAAAGCCGAAGCGCTTCAGAAGTCCTTCGAGGAGGCTCAGAAGATTAAGTTTACCGACAAGTATTTCCGACGCGACATCGGAGCAGACTTATAACACATAATCTTGAAAGGCAGTCAGTTACAGAAGATAGCAGCCGGAAGTCGTCTCACCTTATCTGTGACGATCCTTTATGGTTTGGTCATCTGGTTCATCAGCGGTGTCATCCAACACCAATGGTGGATTCAGATGGCGTGTTACGTCCTGGCTACCTATCTGATGATCCTGCTCAACAACTTCAACGCCCTTATCCGCGTATACAGCCGTGCCATCACTTCGGCCTTTATCATCCTATCCTGTGTAGCCAGTTTCCTTTTCCCCTCTTTAGAGGGAGGGATTGTTACCGTGGGATTCGTAGCGAGTCTGCTGACCATCTTTGCCACTTACCAGAACCGCGAGGCTACAGGATGGATCTATTACACATTCCTCATTCTCGGACTGGCCAGTGTGGCGAAGGTACATCTATTGATGCTCATCCCCATTTATTGGATTCTGATGATCTTTCTCAGCAGTATCAGTCTGCGCACCTTCATTGCCTCGCTATTAGGACTGCTCACGCCTTATTGGTTCTGGATAACGGCGGTGTTGATTGTTTATAAAGGCAACTTCGGCTCGTTTACCAGTCACTTCCTGCCACTGACTGAGGTGGACTTCTTCTATTCCTACGACAGTATCCCGCTCTCCCACTACCTGACCTACGCTTTTCTGGTCATTCTGACCATCACCGGCATCATTCATTTCCTAAGAACGAGTTACAACGATAAGATGCGCACGCGGCAGCTCTATTATAGCATCATGTTCTTCGACATTGTGGTCTTAATACTCTTACCCCTCTTTCCGCAATATGACGATCTGTTGCTGCGACCCGCCATCATCCTGACAAGTCCGTTGATAGGCCATTTCATTGCCCTGACCAACACCAAGATCACCAACATCGCTTTTTACATCATTCTGATCACAGCCCTGCTGCTGACAGGCTTCAACCTATGGACTTCATCATTCACTTCCTGACCCAGTATGGCTATTGGGGAATGTTCCTGGCAGCGTTTCTGGCGGGCAGTTTCTTTCCATTCTCCAGCGAGGCAGTCATCATCGGACTGATGGCCACCGGTCTCGACCCTTGGGTACTGATGATCTATGGCACAGCAGGCAACGTGTTAGGCAGTGTACTGAACTATTGTGTCGGACGACTGGGAAAGATGGAGTGGATAGAGAAATACCTCCATGTGAAGAAAGAAGACCTCGACAAGGCTCACCGGTTCATGGCAGGTCGAGGGGCTTGGATGGGATTTTTCGCCTTCCTGCCGGTTTTAGGCAGTGCCATTACCATCGCATTGGGTTTGATGCGCTCGAACATCATCATCACCTTCATCGCCATCACCTTGGGTAAAATATTTCGTTATATAATCTTAATTTACGGTGCAGGATTATTTATGTAACACTTTTTTTATTACCTTTGCATCCAAATCAGATTTTTAACGTTAAAAAATATATTTTTTAGATGAAACAATTTAGACTGGTGGACAATGTCCTCGGGTGGCTCGCGTTTATGATTGCCGCCTTCGTCTATTGCTCTACCATTGAGCCCACTGCATCATTCTGGGACTGCCCGGAGTTTATCACCACAGGCTATCGCCTCGAAGTCGGACACCCGCCTGGGGCACCGTTCTTCATGCTGACAGCCAACCTGTTCTCACAGTTTACCAGCGATCCCACGCAGGTGGCAAAGATGGTCAATATCATGAGTGCCCTTCTTTCGGCCACGTGTATCCTGTTCCTTTTCTGGAGCATTACCCATCTGGTACGTAAGTTGTTAGTAGACCGCTTTGAGGATATCACCCTGGCAAAGTTAATCGCCATCGAAGGTGCCGGTCTTGTAGGAGCGCTCATCTACACTTTCAGCGATACATTCTGGTTTTCGGCTGTCGAGGGTGAGGTTTACGCCTATTCATCGGCCTTTACGGCAGTGGTATTCTGGCTTATCCTGAAATGGGAGGACCATGCCGACGAGCCTCATAGCGACCGCTGGTTAGTGCTCATCATGTATATGACAGGCCTCTCCATTGGTGTCCACCTGTTGAACCTGCTCTGCCTGCCCGCTATCGGACTGGTGTATTATTACCGCAAGTTCCCCGATGCCAACCTCAAAGGTTCGCTGATAGCCCTGGGCATCTCAGTGGTCATCCTGGCCGCCGTGCTCTATGGTGTCGTACCTGGTATCATCACTGTTGGTGGATGGTTCGAACTGTTCTTTGTTAACACCCTGGGCATGTCGTTCAACACGGGTGAAATCATCTACATCATCCTCTTGATAGCTTGTGTCATTTGGGCGGTTTACGAGACCCAGACCCAGAAGCACAGCGTGACGGTACAGAACATTGCATTTCTGATTGCCGTCGGCATGCTCGGCATTCCGTTCTATGGCTATGGCTGGTCGGCCTTCATCATCGGCATCATCGTTCTGGCAGCCCTCTGGTTCGCGCTGAAACTCTCCAAGGACAAGCTGCCGCTCATCACGGCCCGTGCCAAGAATACAGCACTGCTTTGCATGCTGATGCTCATGATCGGTTACTCCACTTATGCCCTCATCGTGATCCGTTCGTCGGCCAATCCCCCGATGGACCAGAATTCACCCGAGGATATCTTTACCCTTGGCGATTACTTAGGACGTGATCAGTATGGTCAGCGTCCGCTGTTTTACGGTCAGGCCTACACTTCTCAGGTAGCCCTCGAGATTGACGGCAACTATTGCAAACCGGTCATGTCGAAGGGAAAGCCTGTCTATCAGCGTAAGGAAAAAGCCTCTGCCGACGAGAAGGACTCTTACTTCGTAGTCCGCACGAAGGACGAATACAAATATGCCCAGAACATGCTGTTCCCACGTATGTATGATGCCGGTCATGCTGGTGCTTATGAAGCGTGGATGGGTGGCGTCAGCGGCACCGAGGTGCCCTACGACCGTTGTGGAGAACAGATGATGGTCAAGGTGCCCAGTCAGTTCGAAAATATCCGTTTCTTCCTCTCATACCAGTGCAACTTCATGTACTGGCGTTACTTCATGTGGAACTTCGCTGGTCGTCAGAATGACATACAGGGTAATGGCGAACTGGAGCACGGCAACTGGATTACCGGCATTCCCTTCATCGACAATGCCCGCTTAGGCGATCAGGATATGCTCCCCGACGACCTCAAAGAGAACAAAGGACATAATGTCTTCTATTGTCTGCCTCTTATCCTCGGTCTGTTAGGTCTGTTCTGGCAGGCTTGGTACACCCGTAAGCGCAAAGTGATGGTTAATGGTTCCGAGAAGACCATCGACGATCCCATCGGCATCCGTCAGTTCTGGGTGGTGTTCTTCCTGTTCTTTATGACCGGCTTGGCCATTGTCATCTACCTGAACCAGACCCCGATGCAGCCCCGTGAGCGTGACTATGCCTACGCAGGTTCATTCTATGCCTTCGCTATCTGGTGCGGCATGGGCGTGGCAGCCATCATCGACTGGCTCAACCGCAAGACCAAGAAAGAGAACCTTGTTCTAGCCTCTCTAGTTTCTCTAGTATGTCTAGTAGTGCCTATCCAAATGGCCTCTCAGACTTGGGACGATCACGACCGCTCTGACCGTTACTGCTGCCGCGACTTCGGACAGAACTACCTCATGACCCTACAGGAGAAAGGCAACCCGATTATCTTCACCAACGGCGATAACGATACCTTCCCTCTCTGGTACAACCAGGATACAGAAAGTGTACGCACGGATGCACGTGTCTGCAACCTCTCATATCTGCAGACCGACTGGTATATCGACCAGATGGTACGTCCGGCTTACGACTCCCCGTCGCTGCCCATCACCTGGAACCGCTTAGAGTATTGTGCTGGCACAAACGAATATGTTCAGGTTGACCCGTCGCTAAAGTCACAGGTTATGGAGCTTTATAAGGAGAGCCCCGAAGAGGCCAAGAAGCAGTTCGGCGAGGAACCCTTCGAATTGAAGAATGTGCTCAAATACTGGGTACGTTCCAAGGTCAAGGATTTCCATGTCATCCCCACCGACACCGTCTTTGTCACAATCGACAAGGAAGCTGTCAAGCGTAGCGGCATGATGATGGCCGCCGACAGCATTCCCGACAAGATGGTCATCTCCCTCAAAGGTAAGAGTGCCCTCTACAAAGGCGACCTGATGATGCTCGAACTGATTGCCAACGCCAACTGGGAGCGTCCTATCTACGTGGCCACCACCGTAGGTCAGGAGAACTACATGAACCTCGGTGAACACTTTGTACAAGAAGGTTTGGCTAACCGCATCACACCGTTCCGTACCCACTACACCGACGAGCGTGGTAATCTCATATCCATGCCAGGCACCACCGACTTCGATACGGAGAAAGTCTACGACAATGTGATGAATAAGTATAAGTACGGCAATGTCTCTCAGCAGGGTATCTACCTCGACGAGACCGTCACCCGCATGTGCTACACCCACCGTCGTCTGTTGTCTACCCTGGCCATGAGCCTCATCGAAGAAGGCAAGACCGACAAGGCAAAGAAGGTGCTCGACAAGTGTGAGAAGGAGCTGCCGGCCTATAACGTGTCTCACGACTATGCCAGCGGTTCACTCGATCTGGCACGCGCTTATAACCTTACTGGTCAGAACCAGAAGGCCCAGGAGTTAGTCGACCTGCTCTGGAAAAAGTCGCAGCAATATCTCATGTGGTACTGCTCCCTCGATGCCTCTCGTTTCAATGCTTCCCAGCGTGACTGCATGATCAACATCATCGTTTTGAACCAGTTGGTAGATCTGCAGACCAGTATCGATGAAAAGAAGGGAGAACAGAAGAGCCATCAATTCGATGGCTTAGTGAACCTCTATCACTCTAAGGGCGGCACATTCGAGCAATAATATGATTATCGAGCAGCCCGCCATCTACCTTCGTTGGCTCTATCCTAGAGCCTATTGGAGAATGGACCGTCGTGAGAAGGCCGTCTATCTGACCTTCGACGACGGTCCCATCCCGGAGGCGACACCCTTTATCCTCGACACCCTCAAGACGTTCGGGGTGAAGGCCACCTTCTTCATGGTGGGCGATAACGTGCGGAAACATCCCGAGCTTTTCGAACGCATCGTCAGCGAGGGCCATCAGATTGGTAATCACACCCATAATCATATCGGTGGACTGCGACACACCATTAAGGAATACAGCTATAATGTCGAGAAGGCCAATGCCTATATCCACAGCCATTACTTCCGTCCGCCCCACGGCTGGATGCGCATGGCACAGTATGCCTGGCTCAGCAGGAAGTTCAAGGTGGTGATGTGGGACCTCGTCACCCGCGACTATTCCAAGTGGCTGACGGCCGAGGATGTGGTTAATAATATAAAGAAGTACGCGCGCAATGGCTCGATCATCACCTTCCACGACTCTCTCAAGTCGATTGACAAGCTCCATACAGCCCTGCCCCAAGCCCTGCAATGGCTCAAGGATGAAGGCTATGATTTCCGCATCTTCCCCTAAAAGGCCTATCATCTCCTAGATAATCTAGAATATCTAGAATATCTAGGATATCTAGAATGTCTAGAAAATCTAGAAACTCCTAAAAAATTACAATAATGAAAAAATTACTCACAACCTGCTTATTAGCAACCACATTCGTTATGACAACAAATGCTCAGCCCCAGCTCCGCGCCGATAACATCGACGAGGTGCTCAAGGCCATGACCCTTGAAGAAAAAGCCAAACTACTCGTTGGTGGTGCAAACAACTTCTTCGGCACAGGAGCCGTCGTAGGCGGCGAGGCCGACCTTGTAGCCGGTGCTGCCGGCACCTCCCCGGCCATCCCCCGTTTGGGAATCCCTGCCACCGTCCTCACCGACGGACCTGCCGGTGTGCGCATCGACCCCACCCGCAAGGGCACCGATAAGACCTACTACGCCACAGCCTTCCCCATCGGTTCCTGTCTGGCTTCTACCTGGAACACCGAGCTCGTTGGTAAGGTGGGTGAGGCCATCGGCAACGAGACCAAAGAATACCGCTGCGACGTGATCCTCGGCCCAGGCATGAACCTCCACCGTAATCCCCTCTGCGGCCGTAACTTCGAATATTACTCCGAAGACCCGCTGCTGACAGGTAAGATTGCCGCAGCCTATATCAATGGTGTACAGAGCCAGGGCGCAGGCGTCTCTGCCAAGCACTTCGCCGTGAACTCTCAGGAAACCGACCGCACTTCGGTCGATGAGCGTCTCTCCCAGCGCGCCGCCCGCGAGCTCTACCTCCGCGGCTTCGAGATTGCTGTCCGCGAGAGCAATCCCTGGACCATCATGGCCTCCTATAACAAGATCAATGGCGAGTTCTCGATGGGCAACCACGACCTGCTTACCAAAATCCTGCGCGATGACTGGGGCTATAAGGGTATTGTGATGACCGACTGGATCGGCATCCGCCAAGGTTTGCCCACCACCCGCGAGGTGCACGCCGGCAACGACCTCATGGAGCCAGGACAGCCTGCACAGGTCGAAGAGATCATCAAGGGTGTGAAGGAAGGTAAGCTCGATATCAAGGATGTTGACCGCAACGTACGTCGCATGCTCGAATACATCGTCAAGACCCCCAGTTTCCTCAAGTATCCCGCCTCTAACAATCCCGACTTCAAGGCCCATGCCGCCATCACCCGCCAGAGTGCCGCCGAGGGCATCGTCCTCCTGAAAAACAACGGAGCATTACCTTTCAGGACTGAAGGTAATCTCTCACCTCTTACCTCTCACCTCTCACCTCTTGTTAAGACCGTGGCTCTCTTCGGCGAGAACTCCTACGATTTCCTTTCCGGTGGCACTGGTTCCGGCTGCGTGCATCCGCCATACGTGGTCGACATGCTCCAGGGTCTGGAGAATGCAGGTATCAAGTCATCGCCCGTTCTCACCGACATCTACCGCAAGTACATTGCCTACGCCCGTGTGAAGTTCCAGGCCGAGCGCCATCCTGCGAAGTGGTTCCAGACAGAGATGATGGGACAGCAGAAATATCCTGAGATCAGCATCTCTCCCATCGCTATTGAGAAGGAAGTCAACACTGCCGACGCCGCCATCATCACCATCGGTCGTCAGGCCGGTGAAGGCATTGACCGCGACATCGACACCGAGTTCAACCTCATCCCCGAGGAACTCTCCCTCATCAAGGACGTCTGCAATGCCTTCCATCAGGCCGGCAAGCCCGTCGTCGTCATCATCAACTCCGGAAGTGTCATCGAGACAGCCTCGTGGAGCAGCTATCCCGACGCCATCCTCTGCGCCTGGCAGCCAGGCATGGAAGGCGGCAACTCCGTGGCCGACCTGCTCACTGGCAAGGTCAACCCCTCCGGCAAACTTACCATGACCTGGCCACTCGCTGCCACCGACCATCCCTCCACCAAGGGTTATCCCGGCACGATGGACTTCTATACCTACGAGGTGACAAGAGGCTACGTAGGTCAGGTGCAGGGCTACGACTACACCAACCACGAGGAAGACATCTACGTGGGCTACCGTTTCTTCGACACCTTCCAGCGCAATGTCGCCTATCCCTTCGGCTTCGGCCTTAGCTACACCACCTTCGAGTTCTCCAAGCCCGTCGTCAAGGCCAAGGGCAAGGACGCCGTCGAGGTAAGCATCACCGTCAAGAACACCGGCTCCGTAGCCGGCAAGGAGGTGGCACAAGTCTACGTACAGGCCCCGAAAGGCCGCTTAGAGAAGCCCGCTCAGGAGCTGAAGGCCTTTGCTAAGACACGTGAACTCCAGCCCGGCGAGAGCCAGACCCTGACGATGTCCATTCCCGTACGCGACCTCGCCTCGTTCGACGAGGCCAACTCGCAGTGGCTCACCGAGGCTGGCACCTACACCTTCCGCATCGGTGCCTCCAGCCGCGACATCCGTGCCACGCTATCCCTCGCGCTGAAGGAATACACAGAGAAGACCTCCAACGCTCTCGCTCCCCAGCAGAAGCTCACACTTCTCAATCAATAAATGTAGGGACGGTTCTTTTGTTATACAGAGCCCCGCTGCTTTTCACGACAGCGGGGCTTTTTTGTGCAGTTTGAAACGTTTGAAACGTGAAACATTTGAAACATTTGAAACATTCGCTTTCACGGCTTCACAATTTGTTTGTTCTTTGTTAAGTACTGCGTAAACTCTTCGTAAGCATCGTTGAATTCCTTAGCATGGAATTGCTCCTGGTTGTAATCAGAGAGTAGTGAGACAAAGCGTCTCAGGAACACATGCACCGACGCCTCATTGCTCCAGTCCACTATCAGGTGCCGCTCAGACAGACTCAGCTTCATGGCCGCAAGCTGCCTGACGATCAGCGATTGCGGCAGGGCCATGAAGTGACAGAAACAGACCGTCAGCTCACAATAGCCCCGCTGACAATACGCGCGGATATCGCGCATGATGGTCAGGTAGAGCATACGGTAATCATTGGTCGAGGTCGTCCCCCAGTTCAGTTGATTCCTCTTGTTCATCGTCAATATCGTCTTCTAAGAAATACTTCTGCGATTCTGCTTCCAACATTTGCTCGTATGAGGTGTCGCTAAAGACAAAGTTCCTTGACCGTACAACATTCAGCACCATGATGGCATTCCAGTCTTTCAAGGCCGCCTGCTTGAATATCTCCACGAAAGCCTCGTTCAGGTCCTGGCTCCTGCGGATGGCGAAGTCGCCGTCCTGGGCTGAGCCCAACGCAATGTCACCCGTGGGGAGATGGTCGTATCTGCCCACATGCAGGTTGAACTTCGGTCTTACGGCAAACCCTAAGGGCTTGCGTTTGAAGATGGGCATGAACGGCTGCCCTGCCACGAAACCGAACTTCATGGCATACGTGCCATACGGTATGCAACAGTTGCTTTTAAACATCAGGTTGCCCTTATCCGCCAGTTCCATCGTAATACACTTGAACTTGAATTCCGGGATGGTCAGCACGCCAAAGACCACAGAGTGGTTCCCGATTTTACGTTTGAGTTGTAATGTAATCATTTTCTTATCTTTTTATATGTGTCCTTACCTGTTGCCTGAATCACCTTATCCTGCTTCCATCGGCAGATGATAAGCCTTACCTTCGAGTGAACGCCCTGCTTGATGCATTCTGCTATCAGGTCATTCTTCGAGAACTCGTTGCTGAGCGACGTGAAGAGGCTGTTATGGTGGGTGCTCGTCTCAACAACAGACTCCTGTAACTTGTTGTATTTCTCACCGAACATCTTCAGGCTCTCCTGAAGGTCTCTGTCCATAAACCACTTCACGAAGCCGCAGATTACCTTGCGCTCCTTTTTGCCCACGTTGCTCCAGCACTGTGTACATACCATACCTAACCGGAAACCCTTGACGGCCGTTCTGCGTCGGAACGTATCGGCAGCCTTGTTGTAGTCCACAGAAGCCTGAATACGCTTTTCCTCAAGCCAGTCTAAGATCACGGGGAACAGCCAGTCCATATCAATGTGCTTCTTGTCACGCAGGTTGAATTTCCACTTCACGTTCTCGTCATAGTTCTTCGACGAGTTCGTATAAAGGTGGGGATCTTCATCCATATCCAACGGGTCTTTGTAAGTGTTTTCGTCACACCGTTCCACAAACTTGTCGATCACCTCCTTCTGGGCATTCGTGAACCGCTTCCACGTCTGGAACGGCGCAAACTCCTGATTCTCGATTTCACAGATCGAGATACGCGTCACCATACCGTCCTCCACGTTCGAATAGTAGCGCTTTACGGCTCCCGGCGTACCTGTCAGCAGGATGTTGTAATACACCTTCACCATGCCCTTGAAGGTGGCAGTGCTCTTAAACGACTGACCATATTCGGAGTTGTCCCAGGCCGTCCGAAACAGGTCGCTCTTGTCGGCACCACCCGACGAAGAGCCTTTCTTGAAGGTGTCCACCTCTTCGGCCATCGTAAACATGTGGTAGCCCTGGTTGTCGCGCATCTTCTCTAAGAACTCAGGCAGCGAGTTGATGGCAGGCATGATGCGCACCATCACATGAGGCAGGTCAACGCCCTTGTCATTGTCGCTCTTGGTATTGGTGTCTACCAGAAACAGCTGCTCGCGCAGGTTGTTGATCTCATCCCTCACTTTGAGCTTCCTCATCAGCACGTCTACAAGCCTTTTCGCAAAGCTCTTACCACACCCCGGAGGGGCCCAGATGCAGCTGAAGAAGGTAGTGCTCTGCTCCACCATGTCGATGTAGTCCGCACGCACATAGCTGGTCAGGGTTCCCATCACGGGCAGCAGCCCGACAATGGTGGGATAGACGAAATCCTTGGGACAGATGGCACAGAACTCCCTGAACACCGGCGGCAGTTTCGGCAGCGGCACCTGCACCTCGGGTTCTGCCTCTAACATCTCCTTCAGTCCCTTTGAGTTCCTGGCATTCACATAGCCATGATCCCGCAGCCACTTGTAGAAGTCTCTCGGTATCATCGAGGTGGTGTTGTTCCGGCAGATCGACCCGCATTGCGACCAGCGTTTCTTAGGATCGCCATTACATAAGGGGAGGACTGCGAAGATGATACGCGCATCATTGTTGCAGATGTTACGGAAGTTCTTCACCAGATCATTGTAGAACGAATGCCGCAGGCCCTCTTCAGGCACACTACCCTTCGAGGCAACATACTCTTCGGCAATCTCGCGCACCAGCTTGCCGTTGAATTTGAAATCACGCATAGCGTCGGTAATCTCAGGCAACGTGCTACTATCACTTTCCGTAACGGCATTCTTGCTCCCTGCACCATCGCGGGTGATCGGTGCAAAGTCGATTTCCTCCGTAAAGATGGCAGTGTCAAAATAGTGATGCCACTCGGCCATCGTGATGAAGTCGGTACGCGAGAAGTCGAACACCACGCCGTCAGCATCGCCATACTCTCCCAAGCCCCATTTCTCCACAAACCATAGTTGATGCTCCTGCACAGAAGGGAAATTCTGCGTGGCCCTCACAATGATGCGCGTGCCGCCGCTGGGAGTCTCGCGGATAATCCTGATGCCAGTCTGTCTGATCAGCTCCTGGCTGTACGTCTCACTGCCGGCCTCCTCGTGAATCTTCTTAAAGAGCTGGTTCCTGATGTCGGCAGTCTGATACTTGGCATGGTCGATATCCACCATGAAGTACTGGGTGGGCTTCTGTGCGGTCTTGTCACGGACGCCCCTCCCGTTGTAACCCTGCCACATCGCCAAAGGCAGCGCCCCCTTGTGCATCTCGTAGCAGGCTTCGTCATTCGCCATCTTGGCTTTTCGTGCATTCTCGCACGATAACTTGACGAAATCACTGTTAATGATCTTCTGATAGACCTCCAAAGTCAGCTCTTTGGAGGTTCTGTCGGTCTTAGTCGATAAATAACGGAATTTGCTCATAGTTCTAATTCTGATAAGTCTTTATAACATTCCACCACCACGTTCTGAAAACGTTTCCTGATTATATTGCTTTCACCTTGCTTCGGCAGGGTAATCACAATCCGCAGGAGATTCTTCGATGCGAATATCGCATGTTGCTCACCATCCACCAACTTGCGTAAGTTAGTAGGCTTCGTACCCTTCTTGTAGGGGCGCACCTTAATCAATCCGCTCCTGCTGATTTTGAAAGAACCGGTGTAGGACACCCCTACTTCCAGTTTCATTTCATCATCCACCTCATAGTCTGGCAACTCAATTCCCGCCAGTTCCTTTACCTCGTCTTTCATAATCTATATCTTTTAGTACTCTCTTTCAATCTGGTATTCGCGATTACGGATATACACGTTTACCTCCTGGAAGTAATCGTTGTTGTAACTACGTACGTCGAGAGAAACATTGCACTCCAAGGTAGTAGCCGTGCCGACAAGCTTGTCGATTTCAGCCACCTTGAAACGCTTTGCGCTGCACTCAATAATCACAGAGTGGATCACCGGGCCATTCGCAGCCTCCTCTGTGAACTCACCAATATAACGGGCAAAGCAATAATGACCGTTTCTGCCCTCACCTGAACGGTCTGCCAACTTCTTTTTAAGAATAACTGTTTGTACCATAATTGTAACTTTTAAAAATAAAACAAGTATATTAATAATTCACTATCACGCCATTATATCTGTTCATGGCCGCATGTCGGATTTCCCGGCTCATGAAGCTGTTACTGACAAAATTCAATGCTTTCGACACGTTCGGAGCACCATATCTTTTTACCAGCTCCTTCCGCGACTTCGGGTCTAAGAATATTTTTTCCATATCGTAAATTTTTGCTGCAAAGTTAGGTCGTGTTTTTGATAGTATCAAGCAAATGTATATACAAAAAAAGCCCCTAATCCACGCAGGATTAGGAGCATTAGTAAGAATTAGTAAGAATTAGTTTTCAGGATTAGGAGAATTAGTCGGTTTTACTCCCTTTCCGCTTGTTATATGGTATCGATGGCGTTAATTCCTTGCCAATATCCTCACACACTTTCTTATCATTGACAAAGGCTTTGCCATCCCATTCCATATAGCCGCAAGCGGGAAGGGCGTGCATCTTGTAAGCCATCCCACCGGCTATCCTCTTTATCTCGTCTTCCGAAAGCTGATCCAGAATTTCCCATGCCACAAGAGCTCTCAGTAATGGGGTATGACCATTGCGCTTCTTCAGCAGATTATGGTCAAAGAAAGCTGCCTCAATCAGCGCCAGATTTGCTGCACTCCCCAGATAGTGTTCTTTCACCACAGCTTCCACTTTCCCCTTGGTAAATTCGCTGGTGAACTTGAAGCACTTTCTCACCACAGCCAAAGAATCGTCATCGTCCTTTTCCTCTTGCGGCTGCTTTTCCTCTGTGTCCACCTTCGTATGAGGCATCACAGGAGCAGGCACCTGGTAATAATAGTTGTTGACAACTGGAGGCCGCTGGGCCAACTGTTTTAATGCCTCAGCCAATTGTCTTAAGGACTCAATCAACTGAAGTACCGTCCCGGAATTCATTTCGCCTTCCGGCATCTTTTTTTTCTTGTTCATTTTGTTTTGTTTTAAGGTTGATTTTAGTTTCTGATTCCGTCGAATCAGCCTACAAAGGTAAAAACAAAATGAACAAAAAAGAAAAGCCCTGCTGCCGTAATAGCAGCGAGGTTCGTATAACAAAAGAACCGTCCCGATGTTACATTACATGTGTTTCTCGTTTTTTATATCAAAATGTAACAAAATCGCCCTAAAATCACGTTAAACTCTTCAAATCATATCATTAATTGAAAAAAAATATGTATCTTTGCGGCGTGAACGCCGCTAAAGCGATAAAACAGGAGACATTGAACAAGCATTGTTCTCCTTTCGCAATATCGGTCAATATAAAAAATGACAAATTGATAATAAGAAAGATAGATAACTATGGCAACAGCAATCAGAGCAATACCGACACTCTACGGCGAGACAGCTAAGTCGTTTGAGTGTGAAGCAAAGCGAACGGAACAGAATCCGGGTACGCAAGACTATCGCCATGAGGCGAAAGTCGTTTCTGACTTTCTGAAAACTACCAACGTGCTATGACTGTAGAAGAACTGCTGGCACGATGTGAACTTGTACGCGCTTCAGAGAAAAGGCTGACTGAATGTCAGCCTTTCAGTTGTGGTGAAAGCGACCTTGACGAGTTTTTCGCCAAGGATTGTCTTGTCAACCAAAGCCGTCTGCTTGGTAAGACCTATCTGTTTTGCCTTAAATATCAGCCAGAGACCATTGTCACTGCCTTCTC
>JAEEGG010003719.1_pt1 | contig 37818 bp, 41 predicted proteins | sample 9134161 | NCBI WGS metagenome assembly JAEEGG01 (sample SAMN16246543, study PRJNA631951) | gut metagenome | biome: gut microbiome; feature: rumen; material: CR-attached | host: Bos | place: Iran: Karaj | collected 2018-10
AGAGTACAAGAATTCATCTAATAATGCAAGTCTTTTCTCGTCTGTCATTTCTCCATGTTGTCGCATACTGATACACTTTTTTGATTCCAAAAGTGTCAACTTATTCAGTACACGTCAGGAAATCACCTAGAAAAGTTCAACTTTTCCTTAGGAAAACCGACTATTCCCACAGTGGGAACATCAGGAAATCACGTAGAAAAGTTGCAGAAATCATTAAGAAAAATACGGTCAACATATTGAATGTAGGTGAATGTAGGTAAATGTAGGTTACCTACATAAAGTAACTTATTAATAGCCAATAGCTTAAAACACATAATGTAGGTATGTAGGTATTTTTGCATTTTCAAAATTCTTTTTGTGACAAAAATACGCAGTGTAAAATAAAATAGCAAAAATTCCGAAACCATCCATAAAACGCGAAAACAGTTTTTGTCTATTGAACTTTGTTTTCCCGTTTATTTTTCGTAACTTTGCATTTCAATTATGGGAGAGCATAACGACATAGCACAAATGTTAGCCTTGCTACACGAATTGCAGGGCATCGATTTTATCAGGCAACTTCGTCTGATAACGGAACGGCATGAGTTCTCTCCATTAGACACAGATCCCCAGATTTATACGGTTGGTGGTGAGAAAGCCGATGACTATCTGCCGTTGCTAAATGCTGCACGTAAAGCAGTAGAACATGGCAACAAAGTGTTTATACTACCCAATCCCAAAGGAATTCGCACCGCTGACTATATATTTGTACGTAAAGGTGTTTTGAAACAATTTGACCTGAAGACAATTACAGGCAAAAACTCTGTAGGCAATCGACTCGCAGAGTCCCTTGGCCAGACGGAGAGAGTTCTTCTTAATATGCTGACGGACTATAACATCCGACGTCTGACATTGGAGATAAAACGCTATTTTGAGATGTCGGCTTCTGTACAAGAAGTGTTAATTTACAGTGGCAGCAAAGAGATATCCATCAAGCGAAACATTGCAATCAGCAAGGGATTCCTGAAAATGATGATGAATAGTTTCAGATAAAAAATCAAAGCCGCACATTTGATGTACGGCTTTATAAAATGGGTAGTGACGTATACGGCTTGCCCTCTCAGGAAACTTACCTGGGTAGTCAAAACATACATTTTGACGCTGCAAATATACGAACTATTTTTGTAAATTCCAAACTTTTATTTCTTTTTCTTTGTGCTTTCGCAAAAGTTTTGTACTTTTGCAAATGCTATCCGCCCATGGTGGCCATGAAGTCCTCTGAGGAGGATGGAGCCGCAGGGCGGAGCACTACTTATTGAAAGGCGTTACTGACGCTTTGTTTTTGGCTATTTGAATGTAGGAACCTCAAATTACCAATCAAAGACAAATGCAGACGTGTCGCCACGGGGTGTAGTATATACTCTCCGTAGTGTGCTGCGAGGGCTAACCATGTCCTCACTAGCACACTTTACGGGTGTACTATATTCTCCAGCGTGGGACTTACACTGTTGTTCTTTTGGTAAAGGCATCCTACAGCCTAAATAGCGGAACAACGGGAGTTAAGCACCCACGTTTTTCGTTTGTAGTCATTAGAAATTAAAAACCATCTGACTTTAGGTGCTTGTCAGAACAATAGTATAAAGAAAAGGCTATAAAGAGAAACTGACAAACATCGATACGAGATTCATTTTACTTCTGGTGACATAGAACTGGAATACTAAACAACGCAGAAGCAGAAAGGGATAATGACCTCGCACGAACAGCGTGGGGACTTGTTATGCTTCATTCTGCAGCGTTTCCAGTCGCTTATGTCACAAGCATGGCACCCCTGCGCTTCTTCGAAAACGCAGGGGCTTTTTATACCATAAACGATAATATGGCAACGGTTGAGAAGGATATCAATGAGACTTCGGAGAAGATAGATGAGGTAAAGCGCATAGTACAAGAACGTGCACTAGCATTGGAATATAAGAAACAGATTCCGCAGACGCCGATTACAGAGGGTGTGTCGTGGAAAGACTTGGAGTTTTCACAGCCTGAGAATACTGTAAGAATCGGAACCGTCTTTAGCGGTATAGGAGCCATTGAACATGCTTTTCAACGTCTTGGCTTAAAGCACCAAATCATGTTTGCTGGCGATATTGAACCCAAATGCAAACAAAGCTATTTTGCCAATTACCAAATCCGCGAAGAAGACTGGTTTACGGATATTCGCGACTTTAATGCTCGACGCTATAAGGGCAAAGTTGACTTTGTCATTGGTGGAGCTCCGTGTCAGGCTTTCTCGATGGTGGGTCATAGACTGGGGTTTGAGGACGCACGGGGAACGCTGTTCTATGAGTTTGCTCGTGTAGTAAAAGAAACACAACCTAAAGTTTTCTTGTTTGAAAACGTTCGCGGGCTTTTGAACCACGACAAAGGTAGAACATGGCATGTGATGCATGATATATTCGAGGAATTGGGCTATGACGTAAAGTTCCGTGTTCTGAACAGTTGTGACTATGGAATACCTCAGCACCGTGAGCGCGTTTATTGCCTTGGCTTTAAGAAGAAGACAAAGTTCGAATTTCCTGCGCCAATAGAGTTGGAGTATAAGATGTACGACTTTTTAGAAGACTACATTGATACGAAATACTTCTTAAAAGAGAAAGGGGTTAAGTTCGTCACCAGCCATAAGAACCACGACAAGTTTTATACGCAGATAAATGGAGAAATACAACTCTGCCAAAAGCGTAATCAGCAGTTCAATTGGCATGGAGACTTTGTGTATCATCCTGATTCAGAACTGACACCAACAGACGAGTCTTTTGATGAGTTCGTCTTCGATGTTCGTGACGTGGAAGAGAAGTATTACCTCTCCGATAAGGTTGCTCACTACGTTCTCGCTGGTGGAACTAAGAACTTCAAGACTTCAACAGAGACTGACCTTGACGTGGCTCGTCCATTGCTTCACTCGATGCACAAGATGCATCGAGCTGGGGTTGACAACTACGTTACACACAAAGGTCGCATTCGTAAACTCACACCTCGAGAATGCTTGCGCTTGATGGGATTCAAGGACACGTTTAAGATAGTCGTGTCCGACACCTCGATGTATCAGCAGGCAGGCAACAGCATTGTTGTCGATGTACTGATAGCTATACTTAAACAGATGGACGTCACGAAATACGGTGAACAATTATGATTATCGAAGGTGAAAGATTTAAGTTCGAAGATACTTTTGACTCGCCTATTACAGTAGCCGATAGTTGGGTTATGCCCAAGAACAAATTGGGTGACGGAAATGGTGAGGCAAAACTCTACTTTGGTTCACGAGACAAGATGGAGCAATTTTTTGGTGACACAGCTTTCTCTGCCACATGTTTTGTACTCCGTCAAGATTTGCAGGCATATATGCAAGCCATAAAAGCTGAATATTTCACACCTTCTCTAGATTATCGTGGACGCGATGAAATGCGCAGTTTGTGGTCAGAGCGAATGGAGAAAATCAATGACCTCCCTTCTGGAATTGTTATTTTCACAGTCCGAGAACAGTCGCAAATTGCAGGTCCACGCGGTTATGTGAATTCATCAGACAAAGTATATAAACTGATACGCGAAATATCGCTGCCACTCGTTAGCTATATCTCTGCCATGCGCCTCGATTATAATGGCCAACCGATGTTCTACCTGAAACTATTTGCTGATTTCGAGGAGATAGAGAAGCGTAAGGCTTTTATTGAAAACTATGGTTCAACAATACGACAACAAGAGGAAGAAATCCCTTGGAGAGCATGTGAAGATGAGGCGGAGACAAAAACAACTGCTCCACGCTATGGTCGTGAAGGGCAGGATGAATATCGTCGAAAACTATTGGAAGAATGTCCCTTCTGTCCTATTACCATGATAAACGAGGAATCGCTTTTGATAGCCAGTCACATCAAGCCATGGGCGGTTTCAGACTCTGTAGAGCGTATCGACCCCAACAACGGTTTCATTCTTTCTCCTCTTTATGATAAGCTGTTTGATCGCGGCTATATTACCTTCAGCGATGACAAGCGTGTATCAATCTCTAACTGGCTCTCACGCCAGGTAAAAGAACGCATCGGAATTAAAGATAATCAGTTTTTCCAATTCCTCCCTATAAATAATGCACGTGCCAGCTATCTTGAATACCATCGTACAACAGTATTTAAAGGGTAAATAGGAGCGTGATGCCGTTGACCTTGGACGATTTGTTGATGTCCGGAATCAGATATATTATGTCGCATTTCGTACACAAAAAGTCCCGTTTGTAAACTCTTTCATAAAATTATTCGTATCTTTGCACTCATGAAACGCAAGATATATGTAGCAAGCAGTTGGCGGAACGGGTATTACCCCGAAGTGGTAGCCAAATTGAGGGAGGCAGGACACAATGTTTACGACTTCCGTAATCCGCCATCGGGCGACCCTGGTTTTAAGTGGAGTAGTGTTAGCGAGGACTATATGGGATGGTCGCCACAGCAGTATCGTGACATGCTACAGCACGAGAAAGCCGTACGACAGTTCCATAACGACATTGAGGCGATGGAGGCTTGCGATACATGTGTAATCGTACTGCCCTGCGGCAGGAGTGCTCATACAGAAGCTGGTTGGTTTGCAGGCAAAGGACGAACGACTATCGCCTACATCCCTGAACGGCAGGAGCCAGAACTGATGTACAAATTGTTCAGCTGTGTATGTTGCTCAATAGAGGAACTAAAAGAAACCCTCAAATGAAGTAATAAGAAAACACATATATGTACACAAAAAGGTACATAAACATTTGGGCGTTTGAAATAAATATCGTATCTTTGCAGCCAAAGAAGAAAAGATATTGAATTATGACAGCACTTACATTTAGCGATTTCAGAAAGAACATGGCCAGTTCGTTTGACCTTGTAGACGCTGGTGAACATGTATTCATCAACAGGGGTAGTAAGAAAATGTATGCTATCGTAGCTGTGGATGATGATGACCTGACTATTACTCCCGCTATGGCTGCTAAGATAGAGAAAGCCAGGAAGGAGTATAAGGAAGGAAAGGGTGTATCCCTGAAGACTCATGAGGATATTGACAGGTATTTCGAATCACTATAACTATGTACGAGGTAAAAGTTTTAGAAGAAGCTGAAAAAGTCATCAAGAAGTGGAAGAAATCAAACCCACAACTCTTTAAGAAATACCAGAAGATTTTTCATGAGTTAGTAGATCACCCTCGTACGGGTATTGGTCATCCTGAGGCATTGAAAGGTGGCAATGACGTAACATATTCTCGTCACATTACGGCACATGACCGAATTATCTATGATATCTATGACGAGACGTTAGTCGTATTAATCATCGAAACAGAGGGACATTACAACGACAAGTAATGAAAGAAGGATGACAGATGGCTGGGAAGCTATAAAAAAGTCGGTTCCGCTGTGTTAAGTGCATAGCGGAACCGAAACAATAGAGATAGCGGCTTAGTTTTCCTGAGAACCACCGACGATGTCGAGAAGTTCGGTGGTGATGGCCTGCTGGCGACCCTTGTTGTACTGCAGGTTCAGCTGGCGTAACATCTCGTCGGCATTGTCGGTTGCGGTCTGCATGGCCACCATACGGGCGGCATGCTCCGAAGCCACGCTGTCGAGCAGCGCCGTATAGAGCATCAGATGGGCCATCTTGGGCAGCAGCAACGAGAGCACGGTGTTCATGTCGGGTTCGACGATGAAGTTGTCGTTCAGCGGCGCTGTCTCACCTTCCTTCGCTGCCTTCTTCCGGCGATTCTTCTTCAGATAGTCCTGGGCCTTCTTCGTCACGATGTTCGTCGTCAGGTCGCGCTCGTGGTCACGCTCCAGCTCTGACTCGAGGTCGATGGGCAGGAACTGCTTCTTGGTGAGCACCTGCGAGCCGGCCGACTTGAAGTGATGATAGAGAATCTCCACACGGTCTATCTCGCCCTCCGCAAACTTACGGCCCAGCTCCATGGCAATCTCGATGCACTCGTGGACGTTGGGGTGGTCGACGAGCGGGGCCTTGTCGCACTTCACGTCGTAGCCCAGCTTACGGGCTTTCTCGGTGACCTTGCGGCCGATGGGCCAGACCTCGACACTCCCCTGCCCTAACTCCTGGATGTAGGCATCGGCGGTGCGCTGCATGAGCTTGATGACGTTGGAGTTGAAGCCTCCGCACAGCGACGAGTTGCTGGAGAATACGACCAGCGCCACGCGTTTGACGGGACGCTCCTGGTCGAAGATGGTCTGTGCCTCTGCCTCAGCAGCGAGGAACGACTTAAGGATGTGCTCCAGCATCGTCTCGTAGGGCAGCATGTTCTGGATGGCCACCTGAGCATGGTGCAGCTTGGAGTTGGCCACCATCTTCATGGCAGAGGTAATCTTGCGCGTCGATTTGACAGAGGCAATGCGGCCTTTAATTTCTTTCAGGCTAGCCATAGGCGCTTAGCTTTTATAGGTTCCTGCGATGTCGGCCATGATAGCCTCAATTTTCTTCGTCAAGTCGTCGTCAATCTTTCCGGCAGCCAGTGTCTCGATGACTTCAGGAGCCGAAGAACGCAACTTGTCGAGGAACTGGTCCTGACACTCGCGGACCTTGTCGATGGGCACGTCGCGCATCAGTCCGTGTACGCCGCAATAGAGGATGGCAATCTGCTCGCCAACGGGCATGGGGCTGTACTGGGGCTGGATGAGCAACTTCTGGTTCTTACGACCGCGGTCAAGCGTCATAGCCGTCACGGCATCCATATCGCTCGAGAACTGTGAGAAGGACTCGAGCTCACGATACTGAGCCTGGTCAATCTTCAAGGTACCAGCCACCTTCTTCATGGACTTGATCTGTGCCGAACCACCTACACGGCTCACGGAGATACCGACGTTGATGGCAGGACGGAAGCCTTGGTTGAAGAGGTCGCTCTCGAGGAATATCTGACCGTCGGTAATGGAGATGACGTTCGTCGGGATGTAGGCTGACACGTCGCCGGCCTGTGTCTCGATGATAGGCAGGGCGGTCAACGAACCGCCACCACGGACATGACCCTTCATGCACTCCGGCAGGTCGTTCATCGCCTCGGCCACCTCCTGCTGCTCGTTCATCTTGGCAGCTCGCTCCAACAGACGGGAGTGGAGGTAGAACACGTCGCCAGGATAAGCCTCACGTCCTGAAGGACGACGCAGAATCAGCGACACCTCACGGTAGGCGACAGCCTGCTTCGACAGGTCGTCGTAAACCACAAGAGCGGGATAGCCGCGGTCGCGGAAGTACTCGCCGATGGCGGCACCGGCAAACGGTGCGTAGTATTGCAGAGCGGCAGGGTCGGCAGCGGTAGCAGCCACCACGATGGTGTACGGCATGGCGCCATACTCCTTGAGCGTCTGCACCAGATTGGCAACGGTACTTGCCTTCTGGCCGATGGCCACATAGATACAATAGACGGGCTTGCCGGCATCATAGAAACTCTTCTGGTTGATGATGGTATCGACAGCAATAGCCGTCTTACCTGTCTGACGGTCGCCGATGATGAGCTCGCGCTGGCCACGACCGATAGGAATCATCGAGTCGATGGCCTTCAGACCCGTCTGCAGGGGTTCCTTCACGGGCTGACGGTAAATCACACCAGGAGCCTTGCGGTCCAGTGGCATCTCGAAAGCGCCGGTAAGGTCAATATCGCCTTTGCCGTCGACTGGCTGTCCCAGCGGATTGACAATACGACCGAGCATATTGTCATTGACGCGGATAGAGGCGATGCGCTTGGTGCGCTTCACCACCATGCCTTCCTTGATGCCCGAAGTTGTTCCCAGCAACACGCAGCCCACGTTGTCCTCCTCGAGGTTCTCAACGATAGCCATCGTGCCGTTCTCGAACTCCAACAGCTCCTTGGACTCGGCATTGCGCAGTCCGTAGATACGTGCCACGCCGTCGCTGACAGTGAGTACGGTGCCGACCTCATCAAACTGTTCGGCATTCTGTATTCCCTGCAATTGCTGGAGCAGCACCTGACTGACTTCGCTTGGTTTAATTTTATCTGACATTTATTCGAAATTTTAGAATTTATTCTTTCATTTTCTCAACGTATTGAGAATGTTGTTGAGCTTCGACTTGACACTGGCGTCCATGCGGAACGTGTCATATTCGAGGATGAAGCCTCCGATGATGTCGGGGTTCACCTCGGTCTCAAACTCCACAGTACCTTGAGTCTTGCTCTCCACCATCTGGCGCATCTTCTGCTCGGTATCGGCAGAGACGCGGGCAGCGGTGATGAGTCTTCCTCGGATGACGTTCTTCTGCTTGCGGTAAAGCGTGACGTACGAGTTGGCCATGAACTGTATCACACTCTCACGGTCCTCCTTCAGCACGAGGGCGATGAAGGAAGAGGTCAGCGGACAGGGGTTCTGCCCGGCTGCCGTCTCCAGCAGCTCCTGCTTCTTGTCCTTTGAGAGCATAGGGTTGTCAATGGTCTGGCGCAATGCCGGCACTTCGATGAAACTCTTTGCCAGGGTCTGCATCTCCTGATACACCTGAGCGTCAAGCTTCTGGTCGACGGCACTCTTCAGCAATGCCCTCGCATATCTTGTCGATATTACTCCTATATCCATACGCGTACCTTATTATAAAATATTAGTTAGCAGAAACTTCATCGAGCATACGATCAATCAAATCCATCTGTGACTTATCGTCCTTCAGGTTCTGACGCAGAACCTTACTGGCGATTTCGACGCTAAGCATAGCAACCTGCTGACGAATGTCGGCAATGGCAGCCTTCTTCTCCTGTTCGATGGCTGCCTTAGCCTCGTCCAGCAGTCGGGCACCCTCACTACGGGCTTTCGTCTGGGCCTGTTCTACAATGGCGTCGCGCGTTGCGGCAGCCTCTCTCAAAATCAGAGCCTGCTTCTCGCGAGCCTCCTGCAAGATGGATTCACCTTCCTTCTCGATATTGGCAAGACGCTCCTGAGCCTCGTGGGCCTTACGAAGCGAATCGTCAATAAAGTTCTTGCGCTCCTCCACCATACCAGTGATGACGGGGAAGCCGTACTTGGCGAGAAGAAGGAAGACCACCAAAAACGCAATCAACATCCAGAAGAATAATCCGAAGTCGGGCGTTAAGATGGCAGGTAAGTTCAATGACTCCATTTGCAAAGATGTTTTTGATAATTAAAGGAATACACAGAGTGCGCACACAACGACAGCGAAGAGGGCCACACCCTCGACGAATGCTGCTGTCAGAATCATGTTAGTACGGATGGTACCTGCAGCCTCTGGCTGACGGGCAATAGCATCCATGGCGTTTCCACCGATACGACCGATACCCAGACCGGCACCAATTGCTGCAATACCTGCGCCGAGACCGGCACCAAACTTAGCAAGACCAGCAGCTGCAGCTGCTTCTAAAAATAATGCTGATAACATAATCTTAAATTTTTAGTTGTTAATATTTAATTGTTTAATTCTTAATTCTTACTCTTAATCGCCGAAGGCGACAATTCTTAATTCATCACTCTTAATTATTAACCCTCATGGTGCTCCGGATGTGCCAGTCCGATGAATACGGCACTCAGCATGGTGAACACGTAAGCCTGGATGAATGCCACCAGGAACTCCAGGCAGTTCATGAAGAGTATCATGACAAAGCTGAGCAGCGTCAGACCCGAGCCGAGGAACGCGTTGAGCGACCATCCGATGAAGATGATGGCGGTGAACGACAGGATGATGGCATGTCCTGCCATCATGTTGGCAAAGAGACGGACCATCAGCGCAAAGGGCTTGGTCAGAATACCAAACAGTTCGATGAAGGGCATGATGGCCACGGGATAGGCCTTTAGGAATCCTGGCACGTCGGGCCAGAAGATTTCCTTCCAGTACTCCTTGTTGCCGAAGAGGTTGATGGCCAGCATGGTGCACAGCGCCAGGAAGAACGTGATGTTGATGTTACCCGTCACGTTGGCTCCACCCGGGAATATCGGCAACAGTCCTAACAGGTTGGTAATCAAGATGAAGAAGAACGCCGTCAGCAGGTAAGGAGCATACGGACGATAGTGCTTCTCGCCAATGGAGTCCTTGATGAGGTCATCGTGAATGCTCATCACCAGCATCTCCACCATGCCGACAAAGCCTGAGGGCGAATCCTTCGTAGCATCGTGCTTCTTGTACCAACGGGCACATCCCAGGAACACAACCAGCATGATGGCGACGACAATCCATATCTGCAACACCGACTTGGTGATGCTGATGTCCCATGGCCGAACAGTGCTGCCGTCAGCCAGACGCTCATAGATCTTGCCGTTCTTCTCCTCGTTGAAGTAGAAGCCCATATAGTTGTGACCCTCCTCGGCAGCCTCTTCAATGCGAGAACTGCTGAAGGCATGCCACTCACCGGTAGCCTCGCTTCTGACGATGACCAGCAAAGGGATACTGATGTGTTTGCCGCCAATGGTGGTAATGTGCCACTCATAGGCGTCTGCCATGTGCCCTAACACAATTTCCTTCACGTCGATGCCTTCACTCTCCTTGGCCTGCAACGACGAAGAGAGTGTCAGCAACATTGTGAAGCATAACAGTAAGTATCTCATTATATCAGATTTATCCTTTTTGTTGAATCTTTTTCTCAACTTTTACGAAAAACAAGGTATCGTAGATGAGAATGAGAAAATAAAAGAAGAGGAATGCGATAACGAAAAAGCGGATGACCTGCTTGTCCTCGTTCATGAAAAGGAACGCCATCACCACCACTATAGCAACAAACATGCGGAATCCCGATGCTGCCAGATAGAAGGTGGGCAGACTGGCTGTCGATGATGAAACCACCGACTTCCATACCAGGCCATAGGCCCAGCAGGCCACCAACTGGAATACCACCACAATGCCGAGGGGACCAGCCATCTGAGCACCATCGCCACGCAGCCATAGATAGGCTGTGGCAATGAGCGTCAGCAACAGGACCAGTGCCGTACTCTGCATCAAGTATGTATTCACAACTTTATTCATTCCGTTTCCTTCAGTTCCACACAGAGACTCACTTCGTTCTTCTGCACCTCGACGAATCCACCTGTGATGGGCAGCGTGTGCTTGCCATCACTGTTTGCATAGGTGACATCGCCAACGGTCAGCGACGAGATGATAGGAGCGTGGTTGGTCAGTATCTCGAACTGTCCCAATGTTCCGGGCACCAGCACACTCTCCACCTGGCCTTCGTACTCTATTCTCTCAGGAGAAACTATCTTCAGCTGTAACATCTTAAGGAATTATTCGTTATTACGTTATATCGTTATCACGTTTAGTCGTTATGACGATTATCCCTTGGCTGCTTCAAGAAGTTTCCTACCCTTCTCCTTGGCATCCTCGATGGTACCTACGTTCAGGAAGGCCTGTTCGGGCAGATCGTCAACCTCGCCGTCGAGGATGGCGTTGAAGCCCTTGATGGTCTCTTCGATAGGCACCATCACACCGGGCAGGCCTGTGAACTGTGAAGCCACAGCGAACGGCTGCGAGAGGAAACGCTGCACACGGCGTGCACGGTTCACCGTCAGCTTGTCCTCGTCAGACAGTTCGTCCATACCGAGGATAGCGATGATGTCCTGAAGCTCCTTGTAGCGCTGGAGAATCTCCTTCACGCGCTGGGCACAGTCGTAGTGAGCCTTGCCGACTACTAACGGGTCAAGGATTCGAGAGGTAGAACCTAACGGATCCACAGCGGGATAGATACCCAACTCGGCAATCTTACGGTCAAGCACCGTCGTAGCGTCAAGGTGTGTAAACGTGGTGGCTGGTGCAGGGTCAGTCAAGTCGTCGGCAGGCACATAGACAGCCTGTACGGAAGTGATAGAACCCTTCTTCGTCGAAGTGATGCGCTCCTGCATGGTACCCATCTCAGAGGCCAGCGTAGGCTGGTAACCTACGGCCGACGGCATACGGCCTAACAGGGCAGACACCTCAGAACCGGCCTGGGTGAAACGGAAGATGTTGTCGATGAAGAACAGGATATCGGCAGCGCCGCCGTCCTTGCCACCGCCGTCACGGAAGCCCTCAGCAACGGTCAGACCTGACAGGGCTACAGAGGCACGTGCACCGGGGGGCTCGTTCATCTGACCATAGACCAGCGTGGCCTGGCTCTTCTTCAATTCCTCGGGGTCAACGAGACTCAAGTCCCACTTACCCTCAGCCATAGCCTCCTTGAACTTCTCGCCATAGCGGATAACGCCCGACTCAATCATCTCTCGGATGAGGTCGTTACCTTCACGGGTGCGCTCACCGACACCGGCAAATACGGAGAAACCGTTGTGGCCCTTGGCAATGTTGTTGATGAGCTCCATGATAAGCACCGTCTTACCCACGCCGGCACCGCCGAAGAGACCAATCTTACCACCCTTCAGGTAAGGCTCCAGCAGGTCGATGACCTTGATACCAGTTGCCAAAACCTCCTTCGTGGTCGACAGTTCCTCAAACTTTGGGGCTTCGCGGTGGATGGGATAGGCGCCCTCAATGTCAAGCTGTTTCATACCGTCGATAGGCTGACCGATAACGTTCAGCATACGACCCTTAATCTGTTCACCAGAGGGCATCATAATAGGTGTGCCCAATGGGATTGCTTCCAATCCACGCTGCAGTCCGTCGGTATTGTCCATAGCCACACAGCGCACGGTGTCCTCACCGATATGCTGCTGCACCTCGACAATCAGTTTTTCGCCGTTAGGACGTTCGACAGACAGAGCCTCATGAATCTTCGGCAACACTTTCTCCGCATCCAGGCCCTTCGTATCGAAAAATACGTCAATGACAGGACCGATAATCTGCGAAATGTGTCCGTTAATCTGTGACATAAGCGATTAGTTTGATTGTATTTTTAGTTATTATTCGTTTTTTTCTTAGCATTGTTGACCGCAAAGTTAGTCATTTTTTTCTAAACGGCGAAATGATTAACGTTTTTTTTCACTTACCCGTTGCGTAAAGAGTAACTTGGCCATAAGCACTGGCCAAATAACAGGTAAGAATTCAGTAGATGACGGTTGCAGTGCAGTTTGACACGGCTGTCGCGAACACCTTTCACGGTAAAGTGATAGCGCGACTCATTGTTCTGATAGTCCCTTAATATATATATAAGGTGGTAAGGACGTTCCTCGTCGAAGTTGACAATGCCTCGGTTGAAGTCGGCATGCAGGATGGGCAGCCGCATGCCGGGTTCCTTATACGACTTCATATACCAGATATGGTTATGACGCCAGTGGTCGAAGTCGCCCCAGAGATTGACCTCACGATGACAACTGACAGGGATGCTGTCGACATCGGAGTGAAATACCTCGCGCCCGTCGACCAACAATTGTGTATGACGGATGCCGTAGTGGTTGTAGGTCGCCTCGCTATAGTCGTCAGCCCAGAGGGCAAAGCCTACCCTACCCCACGCCCTGAATTCACGCGATATAGTCCAGGTGGTGTGTTGTTTCTTGGTATCCGGCTGTCCGAAGCCGAAGGTCTGTTTGGAGATGCCGCCGTTGAAGACACCCTCAATTCTGCCAGGCGCCCCTTTACGGGATTTTCCCTGTTGGGGAATGGCCATAAAAGAGTGCGCCTGAGGTGCAACTGTGTCGGCAATAAAGCGGCCCAGTTTCTCCATGGGGTCGCGCATCACCCATGTCTCGGTGTCGTGTAGTTCCAAATGAAGATGCGGTCCTGTCGAATGGCCCGTATTACCGCTGATGGCAATAAGGTCGCCGCCCTTCACCGGCAGCTCACCCTCAGGATAATGGAAGTCGAGGGTATCGCCGCGTCCTGTTCGCTCAAACAATGCCTCATACTGATCGGCAAAGCGTTTCAGATGACAGTAAACGCTGGTATTGCCGTCTGGATGGCTGACGTATATGGCATTGCCAAAGCCGTACTTGTTAACGGTGATGCGACTGATGTAGCCGTCGCCAATAGAAAAGATGTCCTTACCCTCAACATTACCCGTCTTGACATCGATGCCACCATGGAAATGCCACGGTCTCGGCTCACCGAAGTTGCCTGCCAGCACAATGTCGTAGTCAACGGGTGAATGGTAATCTATATTTTTGAACTTTGGACTTTGATCTTTATGATTTGAACATGCCATGCACATCAGTACTCCAGAGACACATAGTAGCAAACGAAATAATCTAATCATAAAGGTCAAAGTCCAAAACTCAATGTTCAAAGAATCATCAGCATGCCTTGAAACTCATATCAAGTCCCTTCACTGAGTGGGTCAAGGCGCCCACAGAGATGAAGTCGACACCCTGCTCAGCATAGTCACGGATGGTGTCGAAGGTTATGCCGCCACTGGACTCCGTCTCATAGCGTCCGCCAATGATGTCGACAGCCTTCTTCGTGTCAGGCACGCTGAAGTTGTCAAGCATGATACGGTCTACGCCGCCGTGATCGAGCACCTGCTGCAACTCATCGAAGGAGCGCACCTCAATCTCAATTTTCAGGTCGAGTCCCTTCTCCTTGAGATAGGCATGGCAACGGTCAATGGCATTGACGATGCCGCCAGCGAAGTCGACATGGTTGTCCTTGAGCAGAATCATGTCGAAGAGTCCGATACGATGGTTGCAGCCTCCGCCAATCTTCACGGCCTGCTTCTCCAGCATACGCATGCCAGGAGTAGTCTTACGGGTATCCAACACACGGGTCTTGGTCCCCTTCAGGTGCTGCACATACTTATCCGTCATCGTAGCAATGCCACTCATGCGTTGCATGATGTTCAGCATGAGACGCTCTGTCTGCAACAGCGAACGGATGCGACCAGTGACAATCATGGCGATGTCGCCCTTCTTCACGCGTGAACCGTCGCCCAGCAGCACTTCAACTTGCATCTCAGGATCGAAGCGGTGGAACACTTCCTTGGCAATCTCCACGCCAGCCAGGATGCCGTCTTCCTTGATGAGCAGATGGCTCTTGCCCATGGCGTCCTCAGGGATGCAGCACAAGGTGGTATGGTCGCCATCGCCGATATCTTCGGCAAAAGACAGGTCAATCAGCCTGTCAACCAGTTCCTCTACACTCAACATAAGCTTCAATTATCTATTCGTTTCTTGAAACGCTTTGTACCTTTAGCTCAAAGAAATCTTAGTTCTTCCTCTGGTCTTGGAACAGATAGACGCCGATGCCTAAGCGCAAACCCACCTGACTGTAGTCCTTGTGGTTCTTGAACGACTGCTCGTAATAGATTTCAGGTTCGATGGTCACCGTGCGGCTGATAAAGAATGCATAGCCTACCTGTACGCTGGGCAGGAAATCGTCGTAGCACTGACGATGTTTGTAAATGCAGGATGCTCCGAGATAGATTCCATTCTGCTCAATATAGTAACGTCCACCTGCACCCAAAGACAGGGTGTAAGGCACGTCTTTAGTTTTCTGGTAGTCAATCTGTACTGTACCCATTAAGTTGTCAAGGAACAGATAGCCAGCCTTGGCACCAAAACCAAGATGTCCTTTTTCCGAACCATTGTAATTGAGGTCCAGTCCTGTGAGCGAAGCACCCAGATAAGCCTTACCTTCTTCAAACTGTGCATTAGCAGCCACTGAGATGAACAGTGCTACAACAAATAAAGCAATTTTCTTCATAACTGATTGGTATTTAGTAATTAATAATTATTATTCGACTATTAATATCTCATATTTCAGCTTCCATAGGACAAACCATATCAGCGACACCAGCACGGAACCGGCAGCAATGCTCCACACGTACTCAGCCTCAAGTGTGAACAGCTTGACGCAGAACAGATAGGACAAACAGACTGCCGTCATGAATATTGCCGGAATGAGGGTGATGATATAGAGCTTGCCGCTGCGAACTAAATAGACGGTGATTGCCCACAGCATGAAGACGGACAGCGTCTGGTTAGACCTGCCGAACCATCCCCAGATAGTCTCGAAGCCCTTTGCATCAGACATCTGCCAGGTTAACAGGGCAATGGCACCAGCAAACATGGGGATACACACCAGCAGGCGATTGCGGATGGATTTCTGCTTTAGATGGATAAAGTCGGCTATGATTAATCGTGCCGAACGGAATGCTGTATCTCCACTGGTTATGGGAGCCGCCACCACGCCTAACAAAGCCAAAATGCCACCGAAGACACCCAGCCACTCGTTACACATTTTGTTGACGATGGAAGGTGCGTCATTGATGGCAGCCGCTCCACCGGCAATCTGTTCGTAGCCCGGAGTGGGTTGGTCGTAGAAGAAATACATAGCTACCGTAGCCCATATCATGGCTACGATACCCTCTGTAATCATCGCTCCGTAGAAGATGGGACGTCCCATGCGCTCGCTCTTCATGCAACGAGCCATAAGGGGACTCTGCGTAGCATGGAATCCGCTAATGGCTCCGCAGGCAATGGTGATGAACAAAGCCGGGAAGACAGCCTGCGCGGTCAGCGGTTCTACCGACAGCCCCTCCCAGATTTCGGGCAGACTGGGCATTTTAACGTATAGCATCACCATCAGAGCAGCTGCCATGAAAAGTAACGAAAAGGCAAACAACGGATATATCTTGCCAATAATTTTGTCCACCGGCAACATAGTGGCGATGATGTAATAGAAGAAGATGGCTGCCGACCAGTAGATGTACTCCATCTGCAACTGTCCCTGCTGGGCTGCAACAGCATCGGCGCCAGTCATGTCGCCCAGAATCTTGGCCGGACTATAGACAAACACCACGCCCACCATAACCAACAGGAAGACGGAGAAGAAGAGCATGACACGCTTCGTCGTATTGCCTAAGTAGTGTCCAATGATTTCCGGTTGGTTGGCCCCCTCATGCCGTATGGAGAGCATACCACTCATATAGTCGTGAGTAGCTCCTGCAAAGATGCATCCGAAGATTATCCACAAATAGGCTACCGGTCCGAATTTGGCTCCCATGATGGCACCGAAGATGGGACCCGTACCTGCGATGTTCAGGAACTGAATCATGAAAACCTTCCACGAGGGAAGTACTATAAAGTCAACGCCGTCGGCCTTGGCCACGGCAGGCGTCACACGGTCGTCAGGTCCAAATACCCGTTCCACGAAACGTCCATAAAGCAGACAACCTGCCACGAGAGCCACTAAGCTAAGTGTAAATGAAATCATTTTTTTGTGTTAATTATTTTATTCTCGTGCAAAGGTACGAAATAATTATGAATTATAAGCAATGATTTACGAATAATTTTGTACCTTTGCAGCCATTATGAAGCGAATCACCTTATTATATATTGTTTTTCTGCTGGCTGGCCTCTTTTTGAAAGCCCAGCCCAAGTACGAAGTGCGTGCCGTCTGGCTCACCACTATCGGCGGAATAGACTGGCCCAGGGGCTATGCTCACGACGGCATGGGCATCGACAGCCAAAAGCAACAGTTGTGCCGCATACTGGATCAGCTCAAGGCTGCCAATGTCAATACCGTGCTTATCCAAACTCGCGTCCGTGCAACCACCATCTATCCCTCCAACATTGAACCCTGGGATGGTTGTCTTTCTGGTACCCCAGGCCGTTCGCCAGGCTACGACGCCTTACAGTTTGCCATCGATGAATGCCATCGCCGAGGCATGGAACTGCACGCCTGGGTGGTCACCATACCAGTCGGCAAGTGGCGCACCTACGGGTGTCAGCAGTTGAAGCGCCGCTATCCTTCATTAGTGATGAAGATTGGCGAGGAAGGCTATATGAACCCCGAACTGCCTGGAACGGCTGACTACATTGCCACGATGTGTGAGGAGATTACTCGCCGCTACGACATCGATGGTATTCATCTCGACTACATCCGTTACCCAGAGACATGGAAAGGCAAGAAGAACAAAGAGTACATCACCAACATTGTCAGGCGCATTAATGAAAAGGTAAAGCTTTACAAGCCATGGGTAAAGCTAAGCTGCTCGCCTATAGGCAAATATGACGACCTAAGCCGATACTCCTCTCGTGGTTGGAATGCCAACCGACAGGTGGCACAGGATGCTCAGGGCTGGCTGCGTCAGGGACTCATGGACCAGCTATACCCGATGATGTATTTCCAAGGAAACAACTTCTATCCATTCGCCATCAACTGGCAGGAATATAGCTACGGACGCACCATTGCTTCGGGTTTAGGCATCTACATGCTACACCCCCAAGAGCGCAACTGGCCCTTGGACGAAGTGAAGCGCCAACTCAATGTGACACGCCAGATTGGCATGGGTCACTGTTATTTCCGTGCCAAGTTCCTATTAGATAACGTGAAGGGCGTCTACGACTTTGTCAAGGACTTCGACCGCCAGCCGTCACTGGTACCGCCGATGACGTGGGCAGGCAAGCAGGCTCCAATGGCTCCGACGACACTTCAGGTTGAGCATACCGTCAAGGGCGACAACATCAGTTGGAACAACGGCCAGGACCGTAGTGGCAGTAACTACCTCATTTACCGCGTCTACGCCTCCCATCAGTGGCCTGTCGACATCAACGATGCTGCCCATCTGGTAGCCACCCGTTTGACCCGCAATAGTGTAGCAGTGCCCTACGCCGCCAAGATGTCGCAACCTCTGTACTATGCCGTCACCGCCGTCGACCGCTATGGTAACGAAAGCGAGGCCATGCAGGAGAACGGTCCTAAGCCACGACCTGTCATCAACCACTCAGCCCTCATTGCCAACGACGGGCGTACACTGAAGCTGCCAGTCCAGGCTGATGCTGAGTTTTTGGTGGTTTGCACCCTGCAGGGCAACATCATCGCCACCTTCCCAAACCGTCAGCAAGTCAACATTGCCTCGCTCCCCAATGGCATCTACGAGTTGAAATCCTTAGGACGAAAGGGCGTTACCCACAGGCTGGGCTTCTTCATGATCAGACGTTAGCAGAGACCTTCAACGATGCAATGACGTCAGAAAATTGAATTTTCTTGTGCAAACATTCGTCGAAATCAAAATAATTGTTTATTTTTGCACGCTGTAAACATAAAGAGAGACCGATATGGCAAAAATCAGTAATCATCTCGTTATTATGGCCGGCGGCGTGGGAAGCCGCTTCTGGCCAATGAGTACGGCAGAACGTCCCAAGCAGTTCATCGATGTATTAGGCATCGGCAAGTCGCTTCTCCAGCTGACTGTTGACCGTTTCAAGGGCATTGTTGACGCTGAGAACGTCTGGGTGGTCACCAACCAGAAGTATGCCGACATGGTCAGCGAACAACTGCCTGACATGCCGCGCAACCACATTCTCTGCGAGCCCTGCCGCCGCAATACGGCGCCGTGCATCGCCTATGTCTCTTGGCGCATCAAATCAAAGGACCCCAAGGCCAACATCGTCGTGTCGCCCAGTGACCATGTCGTCACCGATACCGAGGAGTTCCGCCGTGTCGTCAAGGCTTGTCTGGCCTTTACGGCAGACTCTGATGCCATTGTCACCTTAGGCATGAAGCCAACTCGTCCTGAGACAGGCTACGGTTACATTCAGGCTGACCTTTCTACAAGCAGCCTTCGCAATAAGGAAATCTATCGCGTCGACTCTTTCCGCGAAAAGCCCGATCTAGAGACCGCCAAGCACTATATCAGCCAGAAGAACTATTTCTGGAATGCCGGCATCTTTATCTGGAACGTTTCAACCATCGTCAACGCCTTTCGCATTTACCAGCCCGCCATGTCGAAAATCTTTGAGAGCCTACTGTCCATCTATGGCACACCGCAGGAACAGGAGAAGATCAACCAGCTCTTCCCTGAGTGCGAGAACATCTCTGTTGACTATGCCATCATGGAGAAAGCCGAGGAAATCTTTGTCTGTCCTGCCGACTTCGGTTGGAGCGACCTCGGTACGTGGGGGTCTCTGCAACAGCAGTCTCGTCGCGACCTCTATGGCAATGCCGCCATCGGTCCCGACATCACGCTCTTCGAGTCGCACGACTGCATTGTCCACACCACACAGGAGAAGAAGGTTGTCATTCAGGGACTGGACGGCTACATCGTGGCCGAGAACGACGACACTTTATTAATTTGTAAGCTCTCCGAGGAACAGCGCATCAAGCAGTTCAGCGGACAGTCATAGGAACCAACACAACAAACCAACATGAACTCATTCCAAGCACTTAAGACCCAGCTTCTGCAACAAGGAGCTCAACACCGTATTGCTGCCGTCTGTGCAGATGACACAGCCACACGCGAAGCCTTGAACTTGGTGGAACAAGAAGGTATCGCTAAAGTCGTCAACGTCACTGCAGACACCCCCGAGGAGGCTGCTGCCGAAGCAGTAGCACTGGTGCGTAGCGGAGAGGCTGACATCCTTATGAAGGGTCTCATCGGCACTGACAAGTTGCTGCGTGCCGTACTGAACAAGGAGTGCGGACTACTGCCACAGGGCAACGTGCTCACCCATCTTGCTGCGGCAGAGATTCCGGCATACCAGAAGCTGCTATTCTTCACCGATGCCGCCGTCATTCCATACCCCACCCATGAACAGCGCATCGAGCAGGTACGCTATGCCACGCAGGTATGCCGACGCTTAGGCATCAGCGAACCAAAGGTGGCACTCATCCATTGTGCCGAACATGGCGGTAAGGCATTTCCTTTTGTCGACGGCTATGCCGACATCTGTCGCATGGCAGCGGAAGGCGATTTCGGCCCTTGCGTGGTAGACGGTCCTTTGGACCTCATGACGTCGCTATCTCTGGAAGCTCTGGCAGCCAAGAGGCTGTCGTCACCGATTGGCGGCGAGGCCGACCTCCTCATTCTACCCGACATCGAGGCTGGCAATATTTTCTACAAGACCCTGGCACTCCTGGCCAATGCCCGCACTGCAGGCATTCTCTGCGGGACGATGGCGCCTGTGGTCGTTCCCTCACGCGGTGACTCCACCGAGACGAAATTCAACAGCATCCTCTTCGCCCTCGCCAGCCTATAATTATCATTGTCATTGAAACGCCACACTCAGAGAGAGAATTATTAATTGAATGAAGATTCTTGTAGTCAACCCTGGCAGCACAAGCACCAAGATGGCGGTCTTTGAAGACGAGAAGCCTATTTTGGTGCGCAATATCGCCCATTCTGCCGAACAGCTGGCACCCTTTGGCAATATCATCGAACAGCAGGATTTTCGCCGCCAACTCGTCCTCGACGAGCTGAAAGCGGCAGGCATACCCTTGGAGTTCGATGCCGTCATAGGCCGTGGCGGACTGGTAAAGCCCATCAGTGGCGGCGTCTATGAAATTAATCGGACTATGCTCGACGACACACTGCACGGCTGCGTCATGCACAGCCATGCCTGCAATCTGGGTTGCCTCATCGCCTACGAAATCGCTGAAGCCATCAATTCACAATCATCAAATCATCATTCCCAATCCTCTATTCCACATTCACCATCTAAGAAGTGTCGCTCGTTCATCGCCGACCCGGGCGTCGTCGACGAATTGTCACCCTTAGCACGAATCAGCGGTTCGCCACTCATGCCACGCATCGCCATCTGGCACGCCCTTAACCAGCGCGCTATCGCAAGGCGATATGCCCGCGGCATCGGCAAGGAGTATGAAGACCTCAACCTCATCATCTGCCACCTGGGCGGAGGCATCAGCGTTGCAGCCCACGAACATGGCCGAGCCATTGATGCCAACAACGCCTTAGACGGCGAAGGTCCCTTCTCACCAGAGCGCGCCGGTAGCCTGCCTGCAGTAGATCTCATCCGACTCTGCTTCAGCGGAAAGTATAACGAACAACAACTGCTGAAGCGTATCGCCGGCAAGGCAGGACTCAACGCCCACTTAGGCACCAACGACATGCGCGAGGTGCTTTCACGCATTGAACTCGGCGACAAGCACGCTCAGCTTATCGTTGACGCCATGATCTATCATATTGCCAAGAACATCGCCGCCGAGGGCGCCGTGCTCTGCGGCAAGGTCGATGCCATACTCATCACTGGCGGTATGGCCCATTCCGACTACCTCATCGACCGTCTGCGCCAGCGCATCGAATACCTCGCTCCTGTCCACGTATTCCCTGGCGAGGACGAAATGGAAGCCCTCGCTCTCAACGCCCTCGACGTCCTTCAGGGTCGCCGACAGGCTAAGGTTTACGAATAATCATTTGCAATAATAATCCTTGTACCACTGGGCAAAAGCCCTCAAGCCTTCGCGGAGGGTAATCTTCGGAGTAAACCCGAAGTCGCGCTCAAGGGCTGTGGCATCAGCATATGTCGTTGGGACATCGCCAGGCTGCATGGGCACAAGCTGCTTGTGGGCCTCAAAGTCGTAATTCTGGGGCAAAACCCCAGAACGCACTAACTCTTCCTGCAGGATATTGACGAAATCGAGGAGGTTCTCGGGCTGACCGCCACCAATATTATATACGGCATACGGCGGGATGGGCAGACCGTCATCACCCTTCTTGCGCTCTGGGGCACCCTGCATCACGCGAACGATGCCTTCCACGATATCATCGACATAGGTGAAGTCGCGGCGGCAATTGCCATAGTTATAAATCTGGATGGTCTCGCCCTTCAGCAACTTGTTGGTAAAACCGAAGTACGCCATATCAGGACGACCTGCCGGACCATAGACGGTAAAGAAGCGTAATCCCGTGCTGGGGATATCGTATAGCTTCGAATAGCAATGTGCCATGAGCTCGTTGCTCTTCTTCGTAGCAGCATAGAGGCTCACAGGATTGTCCACGCGATCGTCGGTAGAGAAAGGTACTTTCTTGTTGCCGCCATACACTGAGCTGCTGCTGGCATACACTAAATGCTGTACACCCTGATAGCCACCATCTTGCTTATCCATCGAATGACGGCAGGCCTCGAGGATGTTATAGAAGCCTATCAGATTCGACTGGATATAGGCATCCGGATTGGTAATGGAATAGCGCACACCTGCCTGGGCGGCAAGGTTTACCACCACGTCGAAGTGGTACTGGCAAAACAGCCCGTCGATGGCTGCCTTGTCGGCGATGTCGCCACGGACAAACGCCCAGCTGTTGTCCTTGTTCTTGAGGCTGACAGCTTCGAGTTCCTTTACACGGTATTCTTTCAGCGAGACATCATAGTAGTCGTTCATGTTATCGATGCCCACAATGGTAGCACCCTCGACGTCGTTGAACAAACGCTTCACCAAATTGCTACCGATAAAGCCCGCAGCACCAGTAACAAAAATCACTTTATGATTTAAATCTATCTTTTGCATAGTTTCTTACAACGGATTTTTACTCTTTACTTTTTTACCTTTTTACCCTTATTTTCCGTACTTCTCTACTGCCTCGTAATAGGTGTCGAGACTGCCGATGTCGAAACGTCCCGCCGACATTGGCCAGGCATGCATCACGGTATGCTCCACCATATAGTGGGCCAAGTTGCCTGGGGCATCCTTACCGCAGCCGTTCTCAAAGGAGTGACGCACCAAGTCGAGATCTTTCTTCAAGTAGATATAGAAGGGCGGCACGGCCCAGTGGCTCTTGGGCGCCTGAGGTTTTTCCTCCATACCAAGGACCCTGTTACTCTCGTCCAATTCCACAACGCCAGTACGTTGCAGCTTTTCTATCGATGGTTGCTCGTGACACATGATGCAACTGGTACCCTTCTGTTTGGCGAATCTGACAAATTCGCTAAATGAGAAAAAGAGAAGGTTGTCAGCGGCGACGACGAGCATATCATCATCCATATCCAACCGTTCCATCGCAAAGAGCAGGTCACAGACGGCACCTAAGCGGGTGTCGTTGGTCTCTGTGCCATCATCAACAATAGTGATGGGCTTCTCGTAGCTCTGTTCCAAGGCCCACTCTTCGAAGATTGATGCAAACTTATGATTCGTGATGATGACGTGCTCATCAATCTCTGAAATCAGGTCGATGTCGTCAAGCATACGACCCAGAATGGTGTTCTCGCCTATCTTCAACAACGGCTTGGGGAAGTTCTTCGTGAGTTCGCCCAATCGCGTCGCATATCCAGCTGCTATGACTATGTTCTTCATACCTTATTATATAATAGGTTGTCCTTGTTTCCTGCTACCGTTCGGCACGCATGGGGTTGTTTAGGAAATCCTCGTATGAGAGGCGGATGCCGTCTTCGAGTTCTGTCTTATAGCGCCAGCCGAGTTTCTCGGCCTTGCTTACGTCGAGCAACTTACGGGGTGTGCCGTTCGGACGGCTGGTATCCCACTCTATCCTACCCTGATAGCCAACCACCTTTGCCACCAACTCAGTCAGTGCCTTGATGGTTAGTTCCTTACCCGTGCCGGCGTTTACCGTCTCGTCTCCCGAATAGTTGTTCATCAGGAACACACAGAGGTTCGCCAGGTCGTCGACATACAGGAACTCGCGCAACGGACTGCCATCACCCCAGCAGGTAACACTTTCCTTTCCTTCGACCTTGGCCTCGTGGAAACGGCGTATCAGCGCTGGTAACACGTGGCTGTGTTCAGGATGGTAGTTGTCGTTAGGACCATAGAGATTGGTAGGCATCACGCTGATATAGTCCGTACCATACTGCTTATTCAGGAACTCACAGTACTTCAGGCCGCTGATCTTCGCCAGGGCGTAGGCCTCGTTAGTCTTCTCCAAGGCGCCCGTTAACAAGCAACTCTCGGGCATGGGCTGTGGTGCCATGCGGGGATAGATACAGCTGCTACCCAAGAACTCCAATTTCTTACACCCATTCTTCCAAGCAGCATGGATGACGTTCATTTCCAGAATCATGTTGTCATACATGAAGTCTGCCAATGCGCTCTGGTTGGCGACAATGCCGCCGACCTTGGCGGCCGCGAGGAACACGTACTCAGGCTTCTCCTCTGCAAAGAACTTTTCCACCTCCAGTTGCCTGGTAAGGTCCAGCTCCTTATGTGTCCGCGTAATAATGTTCGTATAACCTTGTCTTTGCAACTCCCGGACAATGGCACTTCCAACCATGCCACGGTGACCCGCAACGTATATCTTAGAATTTTTCTCCATTACTTCACAATTCCTTTCTCCAAGTACTCAGCCAGATTCGTACGGACTTTTGCAGCAGCGCCTTCGGCGGCAACCTTGGCAATGTCGTGCTCGACCATAATCTTCACTAATTCCTCGAATGAAGTCTTGTTAGGATTCCACTTCAACTTGGCCTTTGCCTTTGTAGGATCTCCCCAAAGGTTAACGACATCGGTAGGACGATAGAAGTCCTCACTAACTGCAACAACAGCCTTACCCATCAAGTTTTCCGGACCTATAACTACAATTCCCTTCTCATTGATACCCTCCCCTTCGAACTTCAATTCAATACCAGCATGTTTGAACGCAAGTTCTGTGAACTCACGAACGCTGTGCTGAACGCCTGTAGCAATGACGAAGTCCTCGGGCTTAGCCTGCTGGAGGATGAGCCACATACACTCCACATAGTCCTTGGCATAGCCCCAGTCACGCAACGAGTCCATGTTGCCCAGATACAGGCAGTCCTGCAAACCCTGGCTGATGCGAGCTGCGGCCAGCGTAATCTTTCGGGTAACGAAAGTCTCGCCGCGGCGCTCGCTCTCGTGGTTGAACAGGATTCCCGAACAGCAAAACATATTATATGCCTCGCGGTACTCCTTGACAATCCAAAAGCCATACTGCTTGGCTACAGCGTATGGCGAATAGGGATGGAATGGCGTATTCTCGTTCTGCGGAACCTCCTCCACCTTGCCATAGAGTTCTGACGTGCTGGCCTGATAGATGCGGCAAGTATCCTTCATTCCCAATTGGCGCACAGCCTCGAGGATGCGCAGCACGCCAACAGCATCGACATCCGCTGTAAACTCCGGCGAGTCGAACGACACCTGCACATGACTCTGTGCCGCCAGGTTATATATCTCGTCGGGACGCACCTTGCCAACTACTCCAAGGATACTCATCGAGTCTCCCAGGTCAGCATAGTGCAAGTGGAAATGGGGTTTCCCCTCCAGATGGGCAATGCGCTCACGGAAGTCCACCGACGAACGCCGGATGGTACCATGCACCTCATAGCCTTTCTCCAATAGAAACTCCGCCAGATAGCTGCCGTCCTGTCCTGTAATACCCGTTATCAGGGCTATTCTCTTCTTGTTTTCCATATTCTATATCTTTTCAACGACTATTGAAATGCAAAAATACATAATTTCCGAGAATTCTTGCATTATAAATTGATTTTTTTTGTTCATATTAACAAATAAAGGAAGTCCCTTCAAGAGCTGAAGGAAAAGTTCTACTTTTTCTGTTCACTTTATCAGCTTCGTGATCTGTTTCTCCGAGGCCTCAGGCAACAGCCTGCGCAAGTGTTCAAACATCCGTTCCAACGACTCCTGCGGCGTTCTCCCTCGCCTTTCAAAATTCCCCTCACCATTCGGAGAGAGGTTAGGGGTGAGGCCTGGGTTAGGGAGTGCGGCTTGGCACATATCTCGACCTAATAGTGACTCCGGCGTCGTCAATAGCGACCAGCCCCAGCCATACTCGCGACCATGCTTGTCGATGGGATACACAAAGTCCTCAGTCACGATGCGACAAGCCATCTGCAGGCGCGTCACATAGCCATCAAACTTGCTCCGCATCTTGGGGCCGTCGAAACCGCAGGCCGCCCGCAGTTCGCGCGTTATCAGACTGCCGTGCTCAGCCAACGTCAGCAGGATGGCCTCATCGATAGAACCCTCGACGGGCGCAGGTCTCGAAGCGCGGCGATAGTTGCACAAATCTGGCCACCACTCGCGGCTGACAAACCCCGCCTTGCCTGCAAAGAACTTGCCATATACGCAGCGCCCCTCAGTGACGATGGGGCCTTTCCACTTCCATAGTGGCCAGTCCCAGCCGCCATCGTCGAACACAACATAACGGTTGTCCTCATCAACGACATCCTCGGCCGAGTAGCCCCTGATGCCACTATCTAACAAAGGTAGAAACCCCACCTCCTGAATGAAGTCCATCAACTCAGGGCAGCTGTGTATCACTATGTTTCTCATATCTGAATGTAGTTAAAAAAATGATGATAGGCCTCCACCTTTTTGTCGAAAGATAAAGGATAGGCACGCGAAGAAGACGGGAGGCGATAGAGAAAGCCTCTCCCCTCGCCCTCCCCACAAGGGGAGGGATCCTCTATCCCAGGAATAGCAACAAAGGTGTTGACCTTGGGAATGGTTGAAATGCCGAGCGAGGCGCAGATGGTCTCTGTTGCCTTTTCGCCCGTGGTGACAATAGCGTGAAGGTGGGGCAAATGGGAAATAAGAGCGTGAATGTCAGTTGGTTCCACGACCTCAAGGAACTTGTCGGAGGCGTTGTCTTGCAGGCGACGAATAGCCGTAGAGGTGTCGAAGAAGGCGAGACCTTTCTCTTTGCAGAAGGCAATAATCTCATCTATCTTGAAACGCTTGGCTTCAAGGTCAACGAAGTGGTTCTTGTTGCCAAAGAATATCTGTCCCTCAATGCGCCAGTGATCGTTGATAAAGTTCGGATAATAAAAATCCATGCACCACCGCTTGCGCTGGGGTGGAAAACTGCCCAAGAACAGCACCTTCGCATTCTCTGGCAGGAAAGGACGCAGGGGATGGTACTCGATACCATCCTTGCTGCGGGCAATATTCTCTGTGTTCAGATAGGAAGTCATCATCGTGCTTGTTATGTGGTCATCCAACGGTTCAGTTTCTCCCAAAATGCAGGAATACTGACGTGGTTGGAGCTATCGGAGTCTGGTTCGTGAACTGCCAAGCCTCGCTCTTCGAGATACTGCTGACGAAGATGCTTGACGGCTGTACTGGTCTTGAGCGTATCGATGCATTCTATGTAAATGCGGAAGATCGTCGGATAGAGGTGGACGAAGTCGCGATTGATGTTATCGGCCATCTGCTGGTGTTCATCGTCGAGTCTGAGTGTTTCACCCTTGAGCAGACGCTCACGGAAACTCTGCACATTCTGCTTCATGCGATAGGAGGCAAAACGATACGCCAAATCTGACATATCAAGCGCCTCAGCCATCTCTTTGTTGGGGACGGCCTTTTGCTTGTTGAGCATGGTCAGCAGGGAGCGCAGGAAAATGAAGCGTCCACGAGGATAGAACACCTGATGGGCATAGGCGATGAGATGCGACACAACTGCCAGTTTTCGTTCGTTGGTGATATCTGAGGGAGCTTCGACAGCCACATGGATATTCGCATCGATTGGGATACAGCCGTTTGGAGTCTCTGCATCAGCCCGATTGCTCAGATAGTTACGAAAGGTGTTGAGCAGCCACGTCTCGAAAGCTTCCTTTTTCTTGATACGCTGCAAAGGCTGATAGGGATAGCGACCACTCTCACGGAGATAGAGAAAGAAATCGTCAACGACATCCTCATAATCGTCGTTGAGATGGTTATTATAGGCTTCGTAACGGTTGCGTAGTTGATGATTCAGTCGGTCGTGCAATAGGTAGTACATCGCCTCATCGTCGCCCTTCAAAATCATCTCCACGAAGCCTGGCACAGGGATACCTGCAAAGCGATTGGTCTTAGATTTCTTGGCAGGAGCGAAGTCCTGAGGAATATTTAGCCAGTACTGGCGTTCCTGTTCAGGCATCTTCTCAATAGCATAGCGCAGCATGGTGCGAGGCATTTCGTGAGCGTGCTGACGAAGGAAATCGCGAAGTAAGTCCATCCCTACCCTCTTACCCATCTCGCGTAGCATCCAACCTACGGCTTTATGCATCAGGTCGTGCTGATGGTGCAGATGTATCTCTGCATAACGCAGACACCACGATGGATCTCCCATCTGCGAAGTCTTCCACGAACAGACCATACTCATGCGTTGCTTCCACAAACTTGAGTCTGAACATGCAAGTTCGTCCAATAGCTTCAGTTTGTATTCTTTATGAAGACCAGCCTCTTTTCCACCCAAAAAGGTTGGTAGCAACAGCCAATGGCCCAGGATCTTATGCACAGACAAATCTACCAAGTCCCAATTATTCGCTTGGTCAGCGTACTGAAGATAGAGCGTGAGGATTTCGTCGCGCCCACGGATAGCTTTCTCGTCAGTCTCAAATCGTTTTGAGGCCAGCTTCTCAAACTTCTCCACCAGTATCAGCAGTCCGCAGAGCCTCACCTCATGCCAGCGGTTCATCAGCAGTTCAGGCACCTCGCTCAAGGGAAAGTCCTTCCATGCATTCTTTACGACCTCTCGTGTCTGCGGCACTTTCAATCCAAGGAACTCATCGCCCTCGCCATACTCACCTGGTCCCGTCTTAAAGAACCCCATGAGTATTCTTCGCTGCTCTTCGTTCTGCAGCGACTCCATGTACTCGATGATTTCTTTAGCAGTTATCATATCTTCATATAAACTTCAAGAAGTAAAGGTTGTAATTGAAAGTCTAATATTCTCTTTCGCCGTTTCTGGTTGCAGGGCGATTTCGAGGGGTGTGCCAGGAGGGTTGATGCAGGCGACGTGGGAGAATCCAGCTGCCAAGAGCTGCTGTTCATCGGCTATGCGGCCTGCTATTAGCATAACAGGCACATCGTGCTTTTGGGCGCATTGCAAGATGCCAAAGGGCAACTTGCCCATCAGGGTCTGGCGGTCGGCAGAGCCTTCGCCAGTAATCACAAGGTCGGCATTTTGCAATAGGTCGTCGAAATGGATGGTATCCAACAAAAGGTCGATGCCAGAGCGACAGTCGGCATTCATATATTGTAGGAAGGCATAGCCCAAGCCGCCTGCAGCACCTGCCCCTGGCAAATTCTGGCAATCACGACCCAGATGCTTGGCTGATGCCTCCGCAAAATGCTTGGCGCGAGCATCAAGAGCAAAAACCTGTTCGTGTGTTGCACCTTTCTGAGGCGCGAAAACATGTGCAGCTCCTTGTTCGCCACAAAGCGGATTGGTGACATCCGTTGCTATCGTAAAGCGAACGTCATCCAGTTCGCGCACATCGTCCCAATTGCCACGCTTGGCAAACGCATCGATAATCGCTCGCAGCATGCCAATTCCACAGTCGCTGGTGGCACTTCCCCCAAGCCCTACAATGATGCGCTTACAACCTCTTCTTACGGCATCTACAACCAACTGGCCAGTGCCATAACTCGTTGCCACCATCGGATTGCGCTCCTCAGGCTTGAGCAATGTCAGTCCGCTGGCCTTGGCAATCTCTATCACCGCCGTATCGCCCAGCACAAGATACTGCGCCCCAATCGTTCGCATCAGCGGGTCTTTCACGTTGAGTTCTACAATCTCGCCACCCATCGCCGACTTAAACGCCTCCATAAAGCCCTCGCCGCCATCGCTCACAGGTACCTGCACAACCTCAGCATCAGGCATTTTGTCGATAATACCCTCGCTTGCTGCCTGATTAGCCTCAGCCGATGTCAGACAACCCTTGAACGAATCAATCGCTACGATGATTTTCTTCATTCTTCCGTTGGTACGTATATGTTTTTACGATATCCCATGCCTGTCACGTGACAGATGAGCCGTCCCTCCTGATTGGTCACGCGCACCTCTACGGCAGGAATCTTGTGGTGGTCGCATATGCCAACGGCTTCGGCCCGCAGTACATCGCCCTCACGCGCACTCGATACAAACATGATACCGTTGTTGATGCCGAACGTCAGCTGTCCATTGTAGTTCATCCAAGCAGCAATGGCCAGGTCGGCCAGTGTAAACAGCGCCCCTCCCTGGCACACATTACCACCATTCAGGTGCATCGTCGTCACCGTCATCTCCGCCACGGCATGCTGCTCGTTCACCTCCGTAATCCTACAACCTGCATTGGCTGCAAACCTATCCGTACGATTCAATAAGTCCTGTATATCCATTGTTGCCTTTTTATTTTTGTGTATATTCTAAAGAATCATCTTCCGCAGCTATCGGCATCTGCATATCCTCTTCTTCCACTTTTGGATACGGAACAACGATTGCCCCATGATCCTGCAACCAGATATGGTTCAGGGTGAAAGCGATTGAGTCCAGTGTCTCTTCACGTTTCGACGGTTTCAGTTCGCACTCCCAAACCGTGATGCAATGCCAGCCCATCTCCGCCAGCCTCCGCTGCTCTTCCTTGTCCCGTTTTTTGTTCCTCCGAATCTTTGCTACCCAAAACTCCTTGTTCGTTTTCGGAATCTTGCAGCACGCAGAACTCTCAATGTTTATTGTTTCTTGTTTGTTGGTTATTGTAACATCGTGTCCATGCCAAAAGCACCCATTCACGAAGATGCATGTCCTATACTTTCTCAACACCAAGTCCGGATGTCCAGGCAGCCGCTTATGGTTCAGCCTATAACGGAATCCTCTCTTCCACAACCCACGTCGCACAATCATCTCTGGCTTCGTGTCTTTCGACCGAATCGCCGCCATATTAGTATGTCGCTGTTGTGTTGAGAGTTTATCCATAAGTGTTGCTATTGTTCTGTATCTTTTCAATTACCTCTTCCGCAGCAATTCTTGTACTTCTTGCCGCTGCCGCAAGGACATGGGTCGTTTCTTCCCACTTTTGGCGGAGCCACATACGGCATGAAGGACTCTCGCTCCTGCTTCCAGATGTCATTGACCTGCCTCTGGACATCCTCCTGACGATATCCCATACGACGCATATTCGGACCAATAGTGATCTGAGGAGCCGAAGTCATTGGAGGATCCGATTGTCTTAAATCGACAGGGCAACGGCCACGGAATATCCAGCGAGGCGCATGGTTTAGAAACTCCATCACCACCTGTATTATATCATTCAAATCATTGAGACCCTTAGGACAGTTCTCAGGCGAGACGGCATCCATAAGCGTTTGGATAATGGCCGGTATCTGAGTATCCTCTTCCTGTACCAGCCGCCATAGCATAAACTCCCAATAGTATGCCTCCTGCTTGGTAAAACCCAACTTGGTCTCCAGTATATTCAGCATCCGTTCGCTAACCTCATTAGGAATGCCAGGCACAGGCATACCGCCAGCCTCCTTGATGTCATCCACGTCGAAGGGCTTCAGCGTAGCGGTCTCTTTACGTTTCTTCCGCTCCTGCAAGACATAGCCAAAATCGTGTACAAAGGGCGAAGTAAAGAAATCCTCACCATCACCAAAATAGCCTTCGTTTTTCTGCATCTGCAGGGCGACAGACTGCGGATAGATGTGCTCGAATACGCCCGTACCATCATCCTCCAGTTCCATACAGTCCTTCAGGATAGTCTTCAACTCGCTCACTGTCAGCACGCCATAAAGGTTCAGCGCACCAATGGCAATCTGCTCCACGTAGACACGAAACTTGACCTCAAAGGCGTCCAGCACCTCATCGACATACGGACGGATGGCCTTCTTGAAGTCCTCAGTAATGCTGACAGTATCAAACTCACCATCGTCAGTCTCCACTTGTTCAGCCAGTCCCAGCATAGCCATCGACATCATCTGCGTCGTCTGATACATTTTCACACCCATCCCCGGCTGAGCATCCTTCAAGATTTGAAGCAACCGCAGATCTTCTATAGGCAGACAACTCAGCACCTTCTTCGGATGGTTCAGCACCTCGCTGGCCACTCGTTTCCTGAGCTCGGTCTTTTTCAGCGCCCCCCACTCATGATTGGCCTTCAGTCCCATCATCTCAGCATTCTCCAACAAGTCGGCCTCGTTGAAACCAGATTGCTTCATCAGCCCTTCTAAAGTCTCGTTCTTCTTCATGCGATTCCTTGCTTTATATTATGTATATTCATCTCGCCCTTTTATTGTCTTCTTGATATAATCAACAGCCCGCCTGCCATATACCTACGTTTTCACACATGTTCTATCCGGAAATAGTCAAGGGCCGCTTTATACTGGTCCTGAGCCGTCAGGCAGGTGTCGGTCAGATAGCCATCGATGTGCCCCCATTCGCGCAAGCCACGATAGTAGAACATCTTCAGCTCGTCGGTAATGATGAATGGCACGACGCCGCTACGCAAACACTCCTTGAACATCACGAGACGCCCTATACGACCGTTGCCGTCCTGAAATGGATGAATCTTCTCAAAACGGACATGAAGGTCAAGGATGTCCTCCAAGGTATGCTCGTTCTGAGCCTCATAACTTACAATGAGGCGTTGCATACTGTCGAGCACCAGCTCTGGCTCACACGTTTGTTCGCCACCGACCTCATTAGGTAGACGCTTGTAGTCTCCTACGGCAAACCAGTCCTTACGGCTATCCGATGTGCCTGTCTTCAGGATGCCGTGCAACTTCTTGACCAGTTCTTCAGAGAGCGGTTCTTCGGCACGGTCGATAATCAAGTCGATGCAGCGGAAGTGGTTCACCGTCTCCACGATATCGTTCACGTTTAGCGTTTCATTGCTGGTCACTCCTATGGTGTTCGTCTCGAAGATGTAACGTGTCTGGTCGTGCGTCAGGCGGCTGCCCTCGATATGGTTCGAGTTATAGGTCAGGTCTATCTGCGTCTTGTGATAGATTCCGCCCATCAGTTTCATCGCTTTCTGCTCGCGAAGTGCAGCGAGCAATGGTGTTGTGTTGTTCGACATATAAAAGTGATTATTTTGCTGCAAACTTACTTGAAAATTTTGAATTATACAACAGTCTTGATAAAAATGCAAAACCATCTACCTGCGCGCGAAGAGCGTTAGATTTCAATAGACGGCTCCCAGAGATGCTGCGCCATATCCACATGCCCATTGGTCTTGAAGTGGACGCCCTCTTCCTTAAGTAGAGTGCGCTGGTGACTCCAGCCAGGGGCTGTGCGGCCTTCCTTGTTGACCACACGATGGCAAGGTAACGCCTCAGCTCCAGGTGTATAGCGAAGTGTGCGACCAACCATGCGCGAATGGCTTGGCCAGCCTGCCAAAGTGGCAATATGGCCATATGTGGTTACTCGCCCGCGAGGTATTTGGCTGACGATGTTCAGCACGGCATCGCGAAAGGCACGCGCCTGCTCAGGCGACATCCTGTCAGGATAGTCGTGCATTAGTAGTTCTCTGCTTTAATCTGGAAATAGCTTTGGGGATGGTCGCAGGTTGGACAAACTTCAGGTGCCTTTTTGCCGATGACGATATGGCCGCAGTTAGCGCATTGCCAAATCACATCGCCCTCGCGCGAGAAGACAATTGCATCCTCAATGTTCTTCAGCAACTTGCGATAGCGCTCCTCGTGGTGCTTCTCGATAGCCCCCACCAGCTCGAACTTCTCAGCAATCTCGTCAAAGCCCTCCTCGCGAGCCTCCTTGGCCATACGCGCATACATGTCTGTCCACTCGAAGTTCTCGCCATTGGCAGCATCTTCCAGGTTCGCCTTGGTATCGCTTACGCTACCACCGTTCAGGTACTTATACCACATCTTGGCATGCTCCTTCTCGTTGGCAGCCGTTTCTTCAAAGATGGATGCAATCTGCACAAATCCGTCCTTCTTGGCGCGCGAAGCAAAATACGTGTACTTGTTGCGTGCCATACTCTCGCCTGCAAAAGCCTCCTTGAGGTTCTGCTCAGTCTTTGTTCCTTTCAGCTCTTTCATAAGTCTCATTTTTTTGTTGGTTATATAATATGATTTTCAAATATCTTTATCTGCTTAGATAGCGCTTTTCGATCACGTTCCAATCCACAATCTGCCACAGTGCAGCCAAGTGGTCAGGCCGACGATTCTGATAATCCAGATAGTACGCATGCTCCCAAACATCGAAGGTCAGCAGCGGTTTCAATCTCTTCTGCACAGGATTCGCAGCATTCGTCTCCTGAGTTATCACCAGCTTACCATCCTTATCAGCAGACAGCCATACCCAGCCAGAGCCAAACAGCGTTGCCCCAGCCTTCAGGAACGCCTCCTTGAACGCCTCAAACGACCTAAAGTCGCGCACAATGGCCTCTGCGAGCTTTCCCGCAGGAGCCGATTTCATCGGCTCCCCTGTGAACTGCCCGAAATACAGTTCGTGATTCAGTATCTGCCCAGCATTATTCAGAATGCCACCCGTCGCCTTACACACAATCTCCTCCAGCGTCATCTCCTCGAATCCGCTTCCAGAAAGCAACCCGTTCAAATTATTCACATATCCCGCCAGATGCTTCCCATGATGAAACTCCAGCGTCTGCTTGCTTATTACCGGCTCCAACGCGTCTATCGCATACGGTAGCGCCATCAATTCGAACTTTCTCATATCCTTAAGTTTTTAGTTATACCGCTGCGAAGATAGTCATTTTTCCTCAAATCTCATCAAAAACATGAAAATATCTTCATTTTCCATGTAACATTTCTCTTCTTTCCCATACTTAAGAGGAAAAAGTCGTATTCAAAACATCATGCTTATGACCTACATCATCCAAAAACGCATTGTGCGGATACTTTACAATGAGAGGGATTTCAGCGAACAGTTAAAACAACTGATATTCCCAAGCCAAAGGAACAAGCTCGTCAGGAGCTGCACAATCGATTGATGAAGCCCTACAGCACTGAGGGTACAGGCAAGGAGACGCTTATCTATCAGCATACGCCCTCCATCGACCAGCAGAAGGTGGATGATTTGTTCTTTGAGTTGCAGAAGTGGCATCGCTCGAACGAGTCACGGCTAAATCGCATCAAATATAGTATCCGCCGCAAAGTAGCACAACGGAACTTGGAACAAAGCCAGCATTATCGTAGTGAGATGGAAGAGTACAACATCAAATTCCGTGAGCTGAACGTCAAGTTCAAGGAGTGGAAAATCAAGGAGAGCGAGCGCGTCTCGCAGCTTAAAATCGTCCTCCCACAAGAGTTGCAGCCCATCTATGATGTGCTCTGTAAACTAGAAGAATAACCAATAACTGAGGCCACTCCTGACCTCAGTGTTCCTGGCGAACAAGCGTGCCTAATTATTGTTTTGTGATATGCAGGATGCGGCTGACCTTGCCTGTGAGGGTTTTGTCCATGTTGTCGATGAAGGTATCGAGGAGGCGGGTCTTTCCGTGGAGGGGAATGACGTCGTAGTCTGCTATGACAGCAGGGATGAGGGTGCTGTGGCCCTCGCGGAGGATGATCTCGTCTCCAGTGCTGCGGATGACGATCCTGCAGTCGCCATCGATGCACATAGAGATGTTGAAACTGTCGTATTTCAACAGGTTACGGTGGAAGGAGTCCGTGATTTCCATCACGCGCACATCAAAGTATGGTGAGTCGATAATCTGGATAGCCCTGTTGTCAGGCTCGATGTATTCCGTGCGATAGTTCTGCTCTACATGGTAGTCCAGGGCCTGGGCGGCGAGTTCCGTATGCAGTTCACGCGGTTTGCCATCCAAGCCAGGACGGTTGTAGTCGAAGATGCGATAGGTGATGTCGCTGGACTGCTGCACCTCAGCGAGGAGGATGCCGCCACAGATGGCGTGGACGCGTCCTGCAGGCAGGTAGAACACGTCACCAGCCTTCACAGGATGGTCGGCCAGAACTTCCGTGATACTGCCGTCTTCGATACGCTTCTGGTATTCGTAGGGGGTTATCTGATGTCTGAAACCTGCATAGAGGTGTGCGCCTGGTTCTGCCTTGATGATATACCACATCTCAGACTTGCCCATCTTGCCATGTACTCGCTGGGCCATCTCGTCGTTGGGATGAACCTGTATACTCAGGTCGCGCTTGGCATCGATGAATTTCACGAGCAGGGGCAGCTGGCCTTGGTATTTCTCGTTGACTGCTTGACCCAGGATGGCATCGGGGGATTGAGCCACGACTGATATCAGGTCGTGACCTGCAAACGGGCCGTTGCTGATGATGCTGGTGCTGGAGGGTACAGCGCTGACCTCCCAACTCTCGCCTATGGGCTCATTGGAAGGTGCCAGTCCTTTATACAGCCTGAGTTGGTTGCCACCCCAGACAACGGTATGCAGATTGGGTTCAAACAGAAATGGGTATAAGTGCATGACCAATAAAAGGAGAAGAGGATATAAAACTGCTGGGCTATACTGCCCAGCAGCTTGATGTGATTATAGTAGTCAATTGCAGCTACAGCAGCTTGATGTCTGCTGCAGCTACAACAACTTGATGCGATTAGAGCAGTCTGCTGCAGCTACAACAGCCTGTTGCGATTACTCCTCGACGGCAGCCTGAGCGGCGGCGAGACGTGCGATGGGCACACGGAAGGGCGAGCAAGATGCATAGTTCATGCCAATCTTTGCGCAGAACTTCACAGAGCTGGGCTCACCACCATGCTCACCACAGATACCGCAGCGGAGGTCAGGACGTACCTCGCGGCCTTCCTTGACGGCGAACTTGATGAGACGGCCGACACCCTTCTGGTCGAGAACCTGGAACGGGTCAACCTTCAGAATCTTCTTGTCAAGGTAAACAGGCAGGAACGAAGCGATGTCGTCGCGGCTGTAGCCGAAGGTCATCTGAGTGAGGTCGTTAGTACCGAATGAGAAGTACTGAGCCTCCTCAGCGATGCGGTCGGCAGTCAGGGCAGCACGAGGAATCTCGATCATGGTACCAATCTCGAACTCAACCTCCATGCCGTACTCGTTGAACACTTCCTTGGCGGCGTACTGGATAACTTCCTTCTGCTGCTTCAGCTCGTAGAGCGTACCAATCAGCGGAACCATGATCTCGGGCATCGGGTTCTTACCCTCCTTCTTCAGTTCGCAGGCAGCGCTCAGGATGGCCTTGGTCTGCATAGCGGTGATCTCTGGGAAGGTGATGCCCAGACGGCAACCACGGTGACCCAGCATCGGGTTGTTCTCAGCGAGAGATGCTACGCGGCGCTGGATAGCCTCCAGGCTGACGCCCATCTCCTTGGCCATGGTCTCCTGACCAGGAATATCGTGGGGAACGAACTCGTGGAGAGGGGGATCGAGCAGACGGATGTTGACGGGCAGACCGTCCATAGCCTCGAGGATGCCCTTGAAGTCAGCCTTCTGGTAGGGCAGCAGCTTGGCGAGAGCCTTCTCACGTCCTGCAACGCTGTCAGAGAGGATCATCTCACGCATGGCGATGATCTTCTTGTCCTCGAAGAACATGTGCTCCGTACGTGTCAGACCGATACCCTTGGCACCAAAGG
>JAEEGG010003720.1_pt1 | contig 37807 bp, 30 predicted proteins | sample 9134161 | NCBI WGS metagenome assembly JAEEGG01 (sample SAMN16246543, study PRJNA631951) | gut metagenome | biome: gut microbiome; feature: rumen; material: CR-attached | host: Bos | place: Iran: Karaj | collected 2018-10
CCTCATCCATCAAATTGCAGAGTGTCTGGGTAAAAAGCAATGCATCAATGCCCGCATTGACAAACGACAGGAAATTATCATAGCCAGGCACTGCTTTCCGATTACGTGCCCACACCGACGTGCGATTAAAGTCGGCACAAACCGTCAACACCACGGGAGCCTTAGTCACCATAGGCTGATTGAAATGGGCAGGAGCCAACTGTTGTTTCTTCTCTGCAGAACGAGTAACAACCACACTATAAAGTTGGAGATTACCCATTGTCTGTGTACGACTGGCCTCTGTCATAAGGCGATTCAGGAGCTCTTGGCTCACTTCTCGATTGCTGTATTGGCGAATGGTTCGCCGTGTTGTCAGATTCTTCATGCCTCAAAGGTACGAAGAATTTTCCAATTCGGAAAACTTTTCTTTAAAAATTTTATTGCAAGTTTTCCGAAAAAAATATTTGATATCTCGTTTAATCTTATTACCTTTGCAGAAAATAGACAACAAACAACAATGGAAACGAAACATATTTATTCATATGACGAGGTCTTCAGAGCCTCTTTAGCCTACTTTGGCGGTGATGAACTAACAGCCCGTGTGTGGGTTGAGAAATATGCCAAGAAAGATGCTGACGGACGCTTCACGGAGCAGTCGCCAGCCAGCCGTTTGGGGAAACTTGTTGGCGATTTGGCACATGACGTTGCCGAACTGAGAAAACAGCAATCTGACACATGGCGACCTGAGGTAACCGAAATTCGTCCGAGGGAATTGGAGTGCGACGTCGTACGTTTTCAGAACAACAAAGAGAAATGGGTGGCTTTCGTAGGACTGCTGAATGGCTATCCTTATGAAATCTTCACAGGCCTTCAGGACGACGACGAAGGTATTCTTTTACCCAAAGCCGTTACTAAGGGTAAGATTATCAAACAGGTGAACGAAGATGGTTCACGCCGTTACGATTTCCAGTTTGAGAACAAGCGAGGTTACAAGACCACCGTTGAGGGACTCTCCGAGAAGTTCAACCCTGAGTATTGGAACTATGCAAAACTCATCTCTGGCGTATTGCGCTATCGTATGCCTATCGACCATGTCATCAAGTTGGTCAGTTCCCTGCAACTGAAGTCTGAGAGTATCAACACCTGGAAAGTTGGTGTGGAACGTGCACTGAAGAAATATGTGCCAGGAAGTAGCGAAGAAACAGAAGAAAGTGAAAATTAATCGTTCATACATATTTATAAAAGAGGCTTGCTTCCATGCTTGCCATGGTGTGATGCCACAGGAACGGAATGTTGGTGCAAACTTTCTGGTGTCACTCCGTATTGGCTATGACATCACGAAGGCTATACAAACTGACGATGTGAATGACACACTGAACTATGCCACTATCTACCAACTCGTGAAAGAGGAAATTCAAAAGCCCTCAGCCCTGTTGGAACATGTGGCAGGGCGCATTGTCAATGCCATAAACCAGAGTTTCCCTGCTATACAAACAATTGATCTCACACTGACGAAACAAAATCCTCCTATGGGGGCTGATTGCGAGGGTGCGGGCGTTGAATTACATTTAATAAATGATAAAATGAACGCATAAGTGCCTGTATTTGCTGGAAAATAGTTAATTTTGCACCCTTGAATAAGAAAATATGAAGAATAGGATACTAGTTCTAATATGGATAACCATAGGATTTGCAGTAGCATTATCTGCTGCAAACAAGAAATTCACGTTGGTGATTGATGCTGGACATGGTGGCCACGATGCTGGAGCCAAGGGTACTTTCTCAATGGAAAAGAATATCAATTTGAATGTAGCATTGGCCTTTGGCAGATATGTTGAAAGCAACTGCCCCGACGTGAAAGTGATATATACACGAAAGAAAGACGTGTTCATTCCGTTGCATACCCGTGCCGATATTGCCAACAAAAACAAGGCCGACCTGTTTGTGTCTATTCACACCAATGCTGTGCCACGTGGTAAGACGGTAAGAGGTATGGAGACCTACACACTTGGCATGCACCGCGCTGCCACTAATCTGGATGTGGCTAAGCGTGAGAACTCCGTCATTCTGATTGAGAAAGACTATAAACAGCGTTACGAGGGATTCGATCCCAACTCCAGCGAGAGCTATATTATGTTTGAGTTTATGCAAGACAAGAACATGGCACAAAGTGTAGAACTGGCGAAATATGTTCAAAAACGAGCTTGTGCTTCTGCCAACCGCCAGAACAAAGGTGTCAAGCAGGCAGGATTCCTCGTACTCCGCGAAACATCAATGCCTAGTTGTCTAATTGAATTAGGTTTCATCACAACCCCTGACGAAGAACGCTATCTGAACAGTTCGGATGGTATCGACCGATTGGGCTACGGCATCTATCAAGCTTTTCTGGACTATAAGCGCAGGTACGACACCAATGTTACTATGCCTTATCAGGCTGAGCAGACGCAGGAAGTGAGTATTCCCACCATCGTGCCACAAGAAGAAACGGCACAACAGGAACCACAACCCAAGGAAAAGAAGGCAAAAGCCAGCGTTCAAGTGCAGACACAACCTGAACCAGCAATACCAGAACCCGTAGCTGAAACTGAAGTCGTTAAGGAAACCAAAGACTCCACCCTCATCTTTAAGGTGCAGATTGTAGCAAGTACCACACGGCAGAAATTCAGCAAGTCAAAACTGAACGGACAAGGCAAAGCAGAGTGTTTTGAGGAAGGTGGATTTTTCAAATACACGGTAGGTAAAAGTTCCGATTATGACGAGATCGTGAAGGTGCGCGAGAACTTGGTGGGCAATTTTCCTGAGGCTTTCATCATCGCCTTCAGGGGTGACAAGAAAATAGACACACGAGCCGCCATCCGTGAATTCAGAGCAAACAAAAACAAACAATAATATATAGAATATGAAGTTCTTTACAAAAGAAGTACAGATAGCCTGTGTAGCCATCGTGGCATTAGTAGTGCTCTACTGGGGACTGAATTTCCTCAAGGGCTTGAGCATTTTCTCAAAATCGCACACCTACTACCTGCAGTTCTCAGACGCCAGCGGACTGTCACAATCATCACCAGTCTATGCTAATGGGTTTAAAATAGGTGTTGTGGAAGAAGTCAAATACGACTTTAAACATGGTAATAAGATTGTGGCCAAGGTAGGAGTTGACAAACAGATGCGAATTCCTATAGGCTCAGAGGCTGTCATTGCCAGCGACTTGTTGGGCAACATCAAAATCAACTTGGTGCTGGGCAAGAACCCACTGCAGATATTAGAGCAGGGCGACACAATCATGGGACATGTAGAGTTGGGCATGATGGGCAAGGTGGCAGAGATGATGCCAACCATCGAGGCAATGATGCCAAAACTCGACTCCATTCTTACCAGTCTGAACACGCTATTGGCCGATCCTGCTCTGGCCAACACCCTTCATAACGTAGAAGGTATGACCGCTAACTTAAATCGCACCAGCGTTGACCTGCGCGCGCTGTCATCCAGTCTGGGACGCAGTGTTCCTCCTATGCTGGTCAAAGCTGACAGTGTATTGGGCAATACTCAGCAGTTTACTACCAATCTGGCAGCTATCGACGTAGCAGCTATGACGGAAAAGGTTAACCAGACATTGGCCAATGTGGAAGAGATGAGCCGCAAACTTAATAGCAACGAAGGCACCCTCGGACTCTTGATGCGCGACGCAACACTCTATACCAATCTGAGCAATACAGCTGCGGATGCTGACTCCCTGCTGAAGGACTTCAAGAAGCATCCGAAACGCTATGTGCGTTTTTCGGTTTTCGGCAAATAAATTGCAGTAAAAAAATTACCAATTTTTATTTTGTCTAAATAGTGAGTATTGGTGCAATATGTTTCCACACAGTAAACGGAAGTGTCTGATATTAACTATGTTCGAAACTGGCAATAGATAAAAACCGCACACCTCAAAAACGGTGTGCAGTTTTTCACAAAACACTGATAGACAAAAACTTGCAATTACGAAAGAGGAAAATATCTCGCAGCATTATTATTCCCTCATAAGTACCCAATTATTAGCAAGTTACGATCTGCAGAACAAAAAGTGTTCATAAACATAGATTTGCATATATCAAAAATAATTGCGACCTTTGCACTTGAAAACGAGAACTATAATCATTAACGAGATTAGTTAATTAATAATTAAATAAGTATAACGCCGCATGGAAAAAACTCCAAAGGCGCTTTGGGACGACTGCCTACATCTCATCAGGGAAAACGTCACAGAGCAGCAATATAAAACCTGGTTCGCGCCCATCGTATTCGAGAAGTACGATGAAGAAAGCCAGACCCTTCTCATACAAGTACCAAGCAGGTATGTGTATGAGTATTTGGAGCAATACTATGTGGCTCTATTAGGAAAGGTACTGTGTCGCTGCTTCGGCAAGAACATACAGCTGAAGTATCGCATCGTAGTTGACAAAGCCCACAAACTGACGATTGAAGAAGAAGGCAGTGAGCCCGTCAATATCGAACAGCCTCAGGCTATCACTCGTGGTAACAAGGCCCCAACACAATTAGACGCTGCCCTACCCCAGGATCTCGATCCGCAGTTGGATATCCATAAGACATTCCAGGCATTCATCGAGGGCGACAGCAATAAATTGCCCCGCACAGTCGGACTATCTATTGCCGAGCATCCTGGTCGTTCAACCTTTAATCCGTTTTTTGTGTTCGGACCTTCTGGTTGCGGTAAGACACATCTTATCAACGCCATCGGCGTCAAATGCAAGGAAATGTACCCACGCAAGCGAGTACTATATGTATCTGCTCGCCTTTTCCAAGTGCAATACACTGATGCTGTTCGCCAAAACACTGTCAACGACTTCATCCAGTTCTATCAGACCATCGACGTACTGATAGTTGATGACATACAAGAATGGGCCAACGCCACGAAAACGCTCGACACTTTCTTCCATATCTTCGACCATCTGTTCCGTCTGGGCAAGCAGATTATACTGGCCTCTGACCGTCCTCCCATTGACTTAATGGGTGTAAAGGACCGCCTTCTGACGCGTTTTGCTTGTGGACTGATTGCCGAATTGGAGAAACCCAATATTCAGCTATGCATCGATATCCTTCATGCCAAGTGCAAGCGTGACGGACTGCAGATTCCTGAGGATGTTATCCAGTTTATTGCAGAAACAGCCAACGGTTCTGTTCGTGACTTAGAAGGTGTGGTTAATTCACTGATGGCTTACTCGATTGTCTATAACACCAGTGTTGACATGCAACTAGCTGAGCGCATCATCAAGCGTGCTGTAAAGGTGGACAACAAACCTCTGACTATCGACGATATTTTGGAGAAGGTTTGCAACCACTATAAAGTGACCCAGCAGAATGTATTCAGTAAGTCACGCAAACGCGATTACGTCATTGTGCGTCAGATTTCTATGTATCTGGCTCAGAAATACACCAAGATGCCTGCTGCACGTATCGGACAGCTCATTGGCGGACGCGACCACTCAACAGTGATTCATAGCTGTTCTACCATCGAACAGCGTCTGAAGGTTGACAAGGCGTTTTATGAAGAACTACACAGTATCGAAAATTCTTTCAAATTAAAACAATAGTGAATATGAAAGGGGGCTGTGCCAAAATAGGCTCGCCCCCTTTTCTTAATTTTCACTTCTCTCTTTTCACCTCTCTCTTTTCACTTCTCTCTTCACTTCAAGATGATACCTCCATTCGGTTGTATCACCACTTTGGCCAGTCCTTTCATGTCAACCTTCAGTTGGGCCTTTACGGCATAGCCGTCAGCATTATCTGTATAGTAGTCAACAGTCTGACCTGCCAACTGGGGCAACTTGAGCGTCAGTTTCTTCGTCTCCTTTTCCGCGTTCAGTCCTGCTACATACCATTTTTCACCGTGACGACGGGCCAATACAACAAACTTGCCAGGATAACCATCAATCAGGCGTGTCTCGTCCCATGTGGTTGGCAATGTCTTCATCAAGTCAATCTCCACTTGTGGCAAATCCTGCAGATTGTTGGGCTGCACAGCCATACATTGTACGGAAGTTTGAACGGTAATAGCACTTGCTATTTCGAACATATCCGTCGTCATACGCGGATGACGGTTCTTATTGTCCTTGCTCATAAAACGGTTCATTATCGTACCGCCCCAGTCCATCGAGGCCACAGCATTACGACAGAAGGGATGCAGTGTCAAATCAAAGGCCTCACGCTTGGCAGCTCCTGGGTCGAAAAACACATTCTCGGAAGCCAGCACTGCCTCGCTTGCCACATAATTGGGGAACAATCGTTCCCAGCCACGAGGCAAGGTGCAGCCGTGGAAAACACACTGAATACCGTAACGGTTGGCATCAGCCAGGATCTCCTCATATTGCTGCATAGTATGCTGCTTGTCACCACCGAAAAAGTCAACCTTGATACCCTTCACGCCGATACTCTTCATCCAAGCCATCTCACGATTGCGTGCCAGACTGGTATTCATGCAGTTGAACGGTCCCTGAGGTGCATCGTTGGCATAGCCGTTTGAGTTGTACCACAACAATAGGCTTACCCCCTTCGACTGGGCATATTTCGACAGTTCTGCAATGCGCTCTCGTCCTATATTTGTATCCCACCAAGCATCCACCAAACAGTATTCATAGCCCATCTTGGCTGCCAAATCGATAAAAGTCACCTGGTCGTCATAGTTACAACTCTGGTCCTGCCAAATCAGCCAGCTCCATGTATATCGACCTGGTTTATATTCCTGTGAGGCAGCATACATCGGCTCCAAGGGGTCGAATGGAATCGTGGTTTCAACTATGGGTTTCAAGTCCTTACCGATGGTCAACGTACGCCAAGGAGTACTGCCAGGCAAAGAGATACCAGCATATTTCGAACCTAATCCGTTGCTCTCGCCTTCCATCGGATAAGCGATCTCGTAACCCTCCTCCTTGTCAAAGTCGCTCAGGTGCGAACCAACATAATTCGAAGTAACCCCTGTTTCGCTAATGAGCACCCATCCATTGTCGCCCACATGGAAAAGTGCCGGGAACGTATAACCTTGACCATACTGCGACTTGCGGTCCATAGGAGCATCATTCGAGAAAACTTCCTCGTAACTGGGTTTCGTACGGGCAAAACCAATCATGGGGACACTCTGAGGTGTGATAAATGTAGTAGTACCGTCAGGCAGGCGGAAAGATGTTTCTTCTTTCTTGACAACAATACTCTGCGGATCGCCCTCCTTCACTCGTAGAATCATATATTGGAACGCAACATCGTTGTTAGCAACCAAGAACGTCACCACCATTTTGTTCTGCTTAGCGTTTGCCAGCGTCACAGCAAGGCGATTAGCCTTGAAATCAACATGCGACGTCTTTGTGCGCGAGATGTCGTAGTGCTTTTCAACCACGTCCTCCTCACTCTTCACGAAGGTCAAGTGTTTTGTATAGTCACCGATACTCGTATCCAATCCTAGTTTCGATGCCTTGAGCATCTCTACCCCATCATACTTGATGCCATACGTCGCCTTTCCGTTCTCCACTTTCACCTCAACAACCATCTTGCCATCAGGCGAACTCACTGTTCTGCTCTCCGCGAGCACTACCAACGGACAAAGCAGCAATAGCCATAATAAATTAGTCTTCATTTTCATCAATACTTTTATTATAAAAAAATTCTGTCTGCAAATTTACACAACAACCCACCCTTTTCGTTGATATGAAGGATGGGCTGTTTGTGTTTTATCTCTGCTTCTTTATTGTTCTATATACAACAAGATTTGATCCACTATCTGATCCTCGGTTTTGCCATCAGCAGAAATGACAATATCGTAATTGCGAGTGTCGTAACGAGTGGTACCCGTAAACTTCTTGACATAGTTCTCACGCATCTTATCTACCTTCTCGATGATCTTGCGGGCTTCCTCCTCGGTTATACCCTTCTTGCGCACCAGACGCTTAATACGGAAAGGCAAGGAGGCTTGAATCATCACACGCAAGTGGTTGGGGTGATTACGGAATACATAGAAGCCCGAACGTCCTGCAATGACACACGACTCCACATTGGCGATATCCTCAAGAATCTCGGACTCTGCCTTGAACATGGTTTCCGTGGTCAGCACATCAGGTTCCTTACCCACCTCAGAAATCAAGCGACTGCTGCTAACGAGTCCCTCACCAATGCCTGTCACAAGTTTGAAGTCAGACCACCAATGATGTTTCTTATTCCTCATCTTCTCAATTTCATCAACGGTGAGGTGATACTTTTCCTCCAACCCCATAATAACGGCCTTGTCATAAAAACTCACGCCAAGCTTCTCTGCCAGTTTCTCACCCACGGTACGGCCCCCGCTACCAAGTTCTCGGTTAATAGTGATAACAAATTTCTCGTTCTTATTCATAATTATTATAGCGTTATAATCCTCGCACTAGGCGAGGATTATCTTGATAATCTTGCAAAGCGTCAGAGCAGATTGTCCTTCTCGATATCCTTGAAGTACTTATAGGTGGCTACCTTCAGCTCGTCAGTTGCGGGTTCATCGGCAACGATGATACCATGCTGGTGCATCTGGAGTGCCGAAATGGTCCACTCGTGCGTAACAGCTCCCTCGATGGCAGCCTTCAGGGCACGAGCCTTGTGGTGACCATTAACCAGAATCATAACCTCGCGAGCATCCATTACAGTGCCTACGCCAACTGTCAACGCCAACTTGGGCACCTTGTTCACATCGTTGTCAAAGAAACGGCTGTTGGCAATGATGGTGTCAGTAGTCAGCGTCTTTACACGGGTGCGAGAGGTTAGTGAAGAATATGGTTCATTGAAGGCAATATGTCCGTCAGGACCAATACCTCCGATGAAGAGGTCGATGCCTCCTGCCTCACGAATCATCTCCTCATAATGAGCACACTCAGCAGCCAAGTCTTTGGCATTGCCGTTGAGAATATGGATGTTCTCCTTGGGGCAGTCGATATGATTAAACAGGTTGCGAGCCATGAAAGAGTGGTAGCTCTCAGGATGGTCTTCAGGCAGATTAACATACTCGTCCATATTGAACGTCAATACGTTTTTGAAAGATACACGACCTTCTTTATTGGCTTTCACCAAACAGGCATACATACCCTCGGGTGACGAACCGGTAGGAAGGCCCAAAACAAACGGTTTCTCCTTTGTTGGCTGGAATGCATTGATGCGCTCAATGACATGTTCTGCAGCCCACTGCGACATCTTCTGATAGTCAGATTCGATAATTACTCTCATAAGTTTAAAAAGTTACATTGTGTCTGTTTTGCCGGCAAAGATACAAAAAAATTCATAATTAATAATGCTTAATACATATTTTTTTGTACCTTTGCGCCTAAATATAATATAGGTATGAAAGAATTTGTGATTTCTGAAGTCAAAGCTGAGACTGCTGTGCTGGTGGGACTGATTACCCAAGAGCAAGACGAGGCCAAGACCAAAGAATATCTCGACGAGCTGGAATTCCTTGCCGATACAGCTGGAGCTGCCACCGTGAAGCGCTTCACCCAGAAAGTCCAGGGGCCGAGTCAGGTGACTTATGTCGGAAAAGGCAAACTCGAAGAGATCAAACAATATATCAAGCAGCAGGAAGAAGCAGCAGACAACGATCCTACAGGCGAAACACAGCCTGTGGGTATGGTGATTTTTGACGATGAGTTGTCTGCCAAGCAGATTCGCAATATTGAGGCTGAACTGAAGGTCAAGATTCTTGACCGCACATCACTCATCCTCGACATCTTCGCTATGCGTGCCCAGACGGCTGAAGCTAAGACGCAAGTAGAATTGGCACAGTATCGCTATATGCTGCCCCGCCTTCAACGACTTTGGACCCACTTGGAACGTCAAGGTGGCGGCTCTGGTTCTGGTGGCGGAAAAGGTTCTGTGGGATTGCGTGGACCTGGTGAGACCCAGTTGGAAATGGACCGTCGTATTATTCTGCACCGCATCACGCTTCTGAAGGAGCGTCTGGTTGAAATTGACAAGCAGAAAACCACACAAAGAAAGAACCGTGGCAGACTGATTCGTGTAGCATTGGTAGGATATACTAATGTGGGAAAGTCAACCATGATGAACCTGCTGGCCAAAAGCGACGTCTTTGCAGAAAACAAGCTCTTTGCCACCCTCGACACGACTGTGCGTAAGATGGTCATTGACAATCTGCCCTTCCTCCTTGCAGATACTGTAGGATTCATCCGTAAGCTGCCCACCGACTTGGTCGACTCCTTCAAATCAACCCTCGACGAGGTGAGAGAGGCCGACCTGTTGGTACACGTTGTGGACATCTCACACCCCGACTTTGAAGAACAAATCAACGTGGTAGAAAAGACACTGGCAGACCTTGGTTGTGCTGACAAGCCCTCGTTGTTGGTCTTCAACAAGATTGACGCTTACAGTTGGACGCCACAGGACGAAGACGACCTGACCCCTCCCACTAAGGAGAACATTTCTTTGGACGAACTGAAGAAGACATGGATGGCAAAGAGCGAAGAATTTGTTACCACTCCACTCTTTATCTCAGCTCGTGAGAAAAAGAACATCGACGAACTGCGCGAGGTACTCTATAAGACTGTTCGCGAGCTGCATGTACAGAAATATCCCTACAACGATTTCCTGTACAACATCGAAGAAGAATAGACGAACTTACATATTATTACTTATGAGAGACTATAGACAACTGACACAAGAAGAGATTGAGGTGCTCGAACGCAACAGCTGTTGGGCCGAGGACTGGAAGCGTGTGATGGTGGCTGAGGAATTCAGGCCCTACAGTTTTCACCGAGTTATTTTCTATGGTGATATCCGCTTGGGGTCATTCGACAAACAGGTGGAAGTAACCAAGGGGTTCACCAAGCATTCAGGCATCAACGACGCCACCCTGCGCAATGTCACGGTGGGCAACGACTGTCTGATTGAGAAGATTGGCAATTTCATCAACAACTATACGATTGGCGACAACTGCTACATCTCTAATTTGTCAACGATGGAGACGACGGAGGGAGCAACGTTTGGTGAAGGTCATCTCATTTCCGTCCTCAACGAGATGGGCGACGGCAACGTGATACTCTTCCACGACCTCAATTCTCAGTTGGCTGCTTTCATGGTGAAGCATTTCAAGGACAAAGTGCTTCGTGACAACATCACCCGACTGGTGAATGAAGAAATACGCTTTACCCAGCCCGAACGTGGTACGTTAGGCAATGGCGTAAAGATTATCAACACCAAGGAGATTACCAATACCGTTGTCAAGGACGACTGCGAAATCAACGGTGCAGCCCGCTTGAGCGACTGCACCATCATGTCGTCGAAAGATGCATCGGTATATATCGGCACAGGTGTTATCTGCGAAAACTCCATCATCTCGAACGGTTGTTCTATCACTAACTCGGTGAAGATGCAGGAGTGCTATGTGGGCGAGGCCTGTCAAATTACCAATGGCTTTACTGCAGAGGCTTCAGTATTCTTTGCCAACTCGTTTATGGCCAATGGTGAGGCATGTGCTGCCTTCTGCGGTCCCTTCTCTGCATCACACCATAAGTCGAGTCTGCTGATAGGCGGTGAGTTCTCCTTCTACAATGCTGGCTCGAACACCAATTTCTCGAATCATGCTTACAAGATGGGTCCCATGCACTATGGCACTTTAGAGCGCGGTTCCAAGACTGCCAGCGGAGCCTATGTGCTGATGCCTGCCAAGATAGGTGCCTTCAGTGTCTGCTTTGGCAAACTGATGAACCATCCCGATATGCGCTGCCTGCCCTTTGCCTATCTATTGGCATACGGTGAGACGATGTATATCGTACCAGGACGTAACATTACTACCGTAGGTCTCTATCGTGATATCAAGAAATGGCCCAAGCGCGACAGGCGTGCCCCGTCTAGTCGAAAGAGCATCATCAATTTCGACTGGCTCAGTCCCTTCACCGTAGGTGAGATAGTACAGGGCAAGAAGATTCTGGAGAATCTGCGTCAAGCAGGCGGCAACAACGTGTCGTCGTATAATTTCCAGGAGTATATCATCAATGCCTCCTCGCTGAAAAAAGGAATAAAGTATTATGATATAGCCCTGCGCATCTACATGGGAGCTGTCTTGAAACGTGCTGTAAAGGGCGGTTTCCTAGGCAAGCCCTCATCCTCCATCGGTGAGGGTACATGGAACGACCTCTCTGGTCTGCTGTTGCCTGCAACGGAAGAGCAGAAATTGATTGATGACATCAAGAATGGCAATATAGAAAGCGTAAAGGATATCTTGGATCGATTCAGATACATTGACGCCCACTATCGGGAATACCAGTGGACTTGGACCTATCGCCTGATTCTAGACTATTACGGACTCGACGAACTCACAGAACCAGCTATGCAGCGTATCCGCGAAGACTATGTGCGTGCCCGTCGTGCATGGATTGCTGAGATTCGCAAAGATGCCGAAAAGGAATTTGCCATGGGTGATGTCGAACAAGAAGTATTTGATGACTTTATCTCGAAATTAGATCACGAAATAGATTATGAAGACTAAGTTTTTACTGACTGCCTGTCTGGTGGCAATGGGAATGTCACTCCAGGCCAAGAATTATGACTACAAGACAGTAGATGGCGACTTGACAAAGACGCGCATCTACACGTTGGACAACGGACTGAAGGTGTATCTCTCTGTCAACAAGGAGAAACCACGCATTCAGACATATATTGCCGTTCGTACAGGTTCGAAGAACGACCCTGCCGAAACGACAGGTCTTGCTCACTATCTGGAGCACCTGATGTTCAAGGGAACCAAGCAGTTTGGCACCAGCAACCCTGATGCCGAGGCACCCTATCTCAATGACATCAAGAACCGCTACGAGGCTTATCGCAAGCTTACTGACAACGAGGCTCGTAAGAAAGCATACCACGAGATTGATAGTGTGTCGCAACTGGCTGCCCAGTACAATATCCCCAACGAGTACGACAAACTGATGGCAGCTATCGGTGCACAGGGAACGAATGCCTATACCTCCAACGATGTCACTTGCTATACGGAGGACATCCCTTCGAACGAGATTGAGAACTGGGCAAAGATTCAGAGCGACCGTTTCCAGAACATGGTGATTCGTGGCTTCCATACAGAGTTGGAGGCTGTGTATGAGGAATATAACATCGGACTGTCAAGCGACCAGCGCAAGCTGTTTGCTACCACCAGCAAGATGCTGTGGCCCAACCATCCCTATGGAACACAGACCACAATAGGTACACAGGAGCACTTGAAGAACCCCTCGATTGTGAATATCGAGAACTACTTCAACAAATGGTATCGCCCCAACAACGTAGCTATCTGCATGGCTGGCGACTTTGATTTTGACCAGACGATTGCCATCATCGATAAGTATTTCTCTGGCTGGAAGCCCGGAGCTGACGTCAAGCAGCCCGTTTTCGCTTCACTGCCCCCACTAACCTCTCCCAAGGACACAACCATCGTGGGACAGGAGGCAGAACAGATTTGGGTAGCATGGCGTGCCAAGCAGGCTAACTCACTGCAGGCCGACACTTTGGAACTGATGGAGGATGTGCTCAGCAACGGACGTGCCGGACTCTTCGACCTCGGTTTGAACCAGACCATGAAGGTACAGCGCGCAGGAGCCGGTTCTGAACTGATGCACGATCATGGAGGTTTCTTCCTGATAGGCAGTCCTAAACAAGGGCAGAGCCTCGACGAGGTAAAGACGCTGATGCTAGGTGAGATTGACAAGCTGAAGAAGGGCGACTTCCCTGACAACCTGCTGCCAAGCATCATCAACAACAAGAAGCGTCAGTATTATATGCAGTTGGAGGACAATCGCAGTCGTGCCGACTTGTTTGTCGATGCCTTCATCAATGAGGTAGAATGGAAACAGGAGGTGGGCAAGATTGACCGTATCTCGAAAATCACCAAAAAGGAGATTATCGACTTTGCCAACAATTTCTTTGGCAATGGCTACGTCATCATCTACAAAAAGCAGGGCATTGACTCACTGCAGAAGAAAATCGACAAGCCTGCCATCACTCCTATTCCTGCCAATCGCGACAAGATGAGTCAGTTTGTGAAGGACATTCAGAATGCCAAGGTGGAGCCTATCCAACCTAAGTTTGTTGACTTCAAGAAAGATATCACCTTCACTGAGACAAAGAGCAAACTGCCTTTGCGCTATGTAAAGAACAATGAGAACGGGCTCTTCGAGTTAGAGTTCCAGTTTGAATTCGGACGTGAGGCTGACAACCGCTATGGTGTAGCCCGAGACTATATGAACTATCTGGGCACAGAGTTCCTGACCAATGCTGAAATCAAGCAGAAATTCTATGAACTGGCCTGCGACTATTATCTCTATGAGGGCAACGACAACATCACCGTCTCACTGTATGGTCTTAGCGAAAACATGCCCAAAGCCCTCGAGTTGCTGGAGAATCTTTGGCAGAACGTAAAGACTGACAAGGCTGCTTACAATCAAATGGTGGCTAAGATTCTCAAACAGCGCGACGATGCCAAGAAAGACCAGCGTCGTTACTACAGCACGCTGTCCCAATACGGTATGTATGGAAAGCGCAATGCCAGCACAGATATCATGAGTGAACAGCAGTTGAAGGAGACTGACCCACAGGTGCTTATTGACCTGCTGAAGAATCTGAAGAACTACAAGCATAGCATCAACTACTATGGTCCTATGTCAGTCAATGAGGTTTCCTCTATCATCAGCAACACCCATAAGACTGCCAAGCAACTGAAAGAGGTGCCTCAGGGTAAGCCTTACGTCAAAGATCTTGCCACCAAGAACGAAGTTTGGATTGCACCTTACGATGCCAAGAACATCTACATGCGCATGTTCCATAACGAACGACGCGACTGGAATCCCGATGAGACAGCCACCGTGTCACTCTTCAACGAGTACTTCGGTGGAGGCATGAACGGTGTTGTGTTCCAAGAGTTGCGCGAGGCCCGTGGCTTGGCCTATAATGCCTCTGCATGGTATGGGCGTCCCGATAAGAAAGGCGAGAAAGAAAGCTACTTCACCCACATCATCACCCAGAACGATAAGATGATGGATTGCATCAAAGAGTTCCACCACATTCTGAACGAGTTCCCTGCCAGCGAGAATGCCTTCAAGATTGCCAAGGAAGGACTCATCAAGCAACTGGCCTCACAACGTGTGACCAAGATGAATATCATCAACCGTTGGTACAGCATGCAGAAATTAGGTCTGAACTACGATCTCAATGAGAAGATTTATAACGATTTGCAGAAAGTTACCCTGCAGGACATCGTCAACTTCGAGAAAGCTAATATGGCCAACAAAGCCTATCGCTACATCATCCTTGGTGATGAGAAGCAACTCGACATGGAGTCGTTAGAGAAGATTGGTCCCATCCGTCGTCTGACGACAGAAGAAGTTTTTGGATATTAATAACTAAACAAATACAAATCACTATGGCAACAACACCGGATTTCAAGTACGCCCCAATGTTTCAGATGGGCGAAGACAAAACAGAGTACAGACTGCTTTCAAAAGAAGGCGTGACCACTGCCGAATTTGAAGGAAAACAAATTGTAAAGGTATCAAAGGAGGCACTGACATTGTTGGCACAGCAAGCCTTCCATGATGTAGAGTTCATGCTGCGTCGTGAGCACAACCTGCAGGTGGCTGAGATACTGAAAGACCCAGAGGCTTCTGATAATGATAAATATGTAGCCCTGCAGTTCCTGCGCAATGCCGAGGTGGCTGCCCATGGCATCCTGCCTTTCTGCCAGGACACCGGTACTGCTATTATTCATGGCGAGAAGGGACAGCAGATTTGGACAGGTTTTGAGGATGAAGAGGCACTGAGCCGTGGTGTCTATAACACCTTCACTCAGGACAACCTGCGCTATTCTCAGAATGCTCCGCTGAATATGTACGACGAGGTGAATACCCGTTGCAACCTGCCTGCTCAGATTGACATCGAGGCTACAGAGGGAGCTGAGTATCGCTTTGTGATGGTCGCAAAGGGTGGCGGAAGCGCCAACAAGACCTACTTCTACCCCATGACCAAAGCTACCATTCAGAATGAGGGAACTCTGTTGCCTTTCCTGGTTGAGAAGATGAAATCACTGGGTACAGCAGCCTGTCCTCCTTACCACATTGCCTTCGTGATTGGCGGAACCTCAGCTGAGAAGAACCTGCTGACTGTGAAACTCGCTTCTATCAAGTACTACGACAGTCTGCCTACCACAGGTGATGAGACAGGACGTGCCTTCCGTGATATCGACTTGGAGAACAAACTGCTCGACGAGGCCCACAAGATAGGACTCGGTGCTCAGTTCGGTGGCAAGGCTCTGGCTCACGACATCCGCGTCATCCGTCTGCCCCGTCATGGTGCCAGCTGTCCTATCGGTATGGGTGTGAGCTGTTCTGCTGACCGTAATATCAAGGCCAAGATCAATGCTGACGGTATCTGGTTGGAGAAGATGGATTCTAATCCTGCTGAACTGATTCCTGCAGAATATGCCAAGGCTGGTGAAGGTCAGAACACCATCGTCATCGATCTGGACGAGGGTATCGACGCTGTCCGCAAGGAACTCTCCAAGTATCCTGTTTCCACGAGGGTAAACCTGCGTGGAACCATCATCGTGGCTCGTGATATTGCACACGCTAAGTTGAAGGCCCGTATCGATGCTGGCGAGCCCATGCCCGAATACTTCAAGAAATATCCTGTGCTCTATGCTGGACCTGCCAAGACACCAGAGGGTTATCCCTGTGGTTCGATGGGACCCACGACAGCCAACCGTATGGACCCTTATGTTGACGAATTCCAGTCGTTGGGTGCATCGCTGGTAATGATTGCAAAGGGCAACCGTTCACAGGTAGTTACCGATGCCTGTCAGAAGTATGGTGGCTTCTATCTGGGCAGCATCGGTGGTGTTGCTGCTGTTCTCTCAAAGTCGAGCATCAAGAGTATTGAGTGTGTAGAATATCCTGAACTCGGTATGGAGGCTATCTGGAAGATTGAGGTAGAAGACTTCCCCGCCTTCATTTTGGTTGACGACAAGGGTAACGACTTCTTCAAGCAGTTGAAGCCCTGGTGCCCCAACGCAAAATAAGTAAAAGATGAACAAGAAAGCACTCTGGCTACTCCTGACCCTATTCCTTTCCCTGCGCATCATGGCGCAGGGCGAGGATTTCACTATCCTCAAAGGCGATTGCATGCCTTTGGCTGATGAAAGTACAGCTGATAGCCACCGTGCCACTCATCGTGCCCTGATACCCAAGACGGATTGGGACAGGGAAAAGATTTATAAACAGATGGTGATACTCTTCACTTTCTCTGGCGATGACAGTGAATTCACTATGGAGAACCCCCAAGAGTATTACCAAAAACTATTCAACGAAAAAGGCTTTAATCCTAACCTGGGACCTGGCTGTGTGGCTGACTATTTCAGAGACCAGTCGGGTGGACTGTGTAACATTGAGTTTGACATCTATGGACCTGTACAGGTTTCGTCTAAATCACAGCCCTACGACGAGCCAGACGAGAAGACTCGCAATTACGGAAGGGACTCTATGAGAGAGGCTACCCAGCTTGTCCTTGAAGCCAATCCCGATGTGGACTACTCGCAGTATGACTGGAATGGCGACGGCACTATCGAACAAGTGATTTATATTTTTGCAGGTCCCCCTGGAAATCAGACTAACAAGTATGGACACATCTGGCCAAACACCTCCACTTTCAATGTCGTCACCACACCTGACGGGAAGAAGATTGCGCCTTATTCTGCCAGTGGCGAATACTGGGGGATAAGGAAAGCTGACAATGTTGTCGTGTATTGTGGCATCGGCACTGTCTGCCATGAGTACTCCCACAGTCTCGGACTGCCCGACATCTATCCGACAACTGCAGACCAAGGCTATTCTGTCTGCGATGAATGGGACCTGATGGATGGTGGTAATTTTACCAATTGGGGGTGGTGCCCACCCAACTACACAGCACTGGAGAGACACCTGATGGGGTGGCTGGAGCTGACAGAACTGAACGAGGCTGCCACCATCACTGGTATGAAACCGGTATCCGAGGGTGGAACTGCATACATTGTCAAACATTCCGATTCCGAATGGCTGCTGCTCGAAAATCGCCAGCAAACCACATGGGACGCAGGGACGCCAGGCAAGGGGCTCGTCATCTACCATGTAAACTATGACGGTTCTGTATGGCAAGGAAACAGTGTGAATAACGACAAGACGAAGCGTCGCTTCCATCTTGTTCATGCTGACAACATGGATTATGACGCGTGGAGTACATATATCGAGGAGAAGAAGTTGAATCCTTATGCTGCTGACGATAGGATGAACCGCCTTTTCCTCAGCACCTCACCCTATCCATATATCTCTGAGGATAAGGAAACGGTGAATAACGAACTGACAGACACCTCTACCCCAGCAGCCACGATGTTCTATCCCGGTACGGAAGGTGAGATGCTGTTAGCAAAACCCATCACGAATATCCAGATGACGGACGACGGACTCATCTCGTTCGACTTTATGGGAGGAACAACGGGAATCCGCCACTTACCGATAGCTGGCGACAACGACGCGTCCTGCCTGTATAATCTGCAAGGCCAGCGCATTAATATTCCCAAGCCTGGGAATTTATATATTGTGAAGAAAAATAATGGTACGACCTATAAATATATAAAATGAAGCATTTGAAAAAGATATTAACCCTTCTCCTGTTGTTGACCACACTGACAACAACTGCCCAACAGGAAGTACAACGGCAAGGGTGCCGACGCGGCACGCCACGCAGCCAGCATGGGATGACGCTTCGCTCAGCGCAGAGCCGACAATTGGGCGGTGATTTCTATACGGGCGAGCGTCACCAACTGACCGTGCTCGTATCGTTTGCTGACTTAAGCTTTGAGGGCGACGAGACTGCCACGATGACGAAATGGGACAATATCATGAATACCAAAAACTATCAGGAAGAACCCTACAAAGGTTCTGTGCGCGACTATTTCTACGCCCAGAGCTATGGAACGTTTGACCTGAACTTCGACTTGCAGTATGTGCAACTCACGGAGGGGGAAGCCCGATACGCCAGCACAGCCAATGATGATGAGAATTCGCAGTTTCTGGTCAACGACATCATGGACATCCTCACGGAGCGTGACATCGACTGGAGCCTGTATGACTGGAATGGCGACGGATTTGTCAATCAACTGATGATTATCTTTGCAGGAAAAGGCATGAACGACGGGGGAGGTTCCAACTCCATCTGGGCACACCAATGGTGGCTCAGCGACCATCTGAACAAGTCAACAGAGGACACGAAGGACTACTGCGAGCCTCGCACTGTCACCTATGGCGACAAGACCTACAGTGTTGATTGCTACTGCGCCGTGCCAGAATCAGGACGTTCGTATGCCAGTTTCGGAACTCTCTGTCACGAATTCAGCCATTGCTTCGGCTTTCCCGACTTCTATTTCAGCAGCACATCATACGTAAAGCAGTGGGATCTGATGGACTATGGCAACTATAACGGCAACGGCTATATCCCCTGCAGCTATTCTGCCCACGAACGCTGGCTCATGGGATGGCTCCCGTTTACTGAGCTCAGTGAAGGGACAACGGTCACGGACATGCCTGCCCTCAGCGACAAGCCCGTAGCCTATCTCATCCGCAACGACGCCTATGAGAACGAGTTCTACGTGGTGGAGAACCGCCAGCAGAAAGACTGGGATGCCGGATTGCCCGGTAGCGGTATCGTCATTTTCCATATTGACTTCGATAATGATGCTTGGTTGAATAAATACGTAGGTCCTAATCATCCTGTGTTTGTGGACCAGAATAACAACTCATACAAAGAATCAAATGCGTACACCATCATCCCTGCCAACGCAAATGCCAGTACCTCTGCGTCCAGCGGTTGGGCGTACCCCTATCTCGGCAATAACGAATTGACTAATACGTCATCGCCTGCCTCAACTCTCAATCATAAGAACAGCCAGGGCGAGTTCCTGATGAACAAGTCGCTGACAGATATGGCTGTCACCGATGGTCTGGCCTCGTTTGTCTTTGGCGACAATTACATCAAATTCCCAGAGCTGCTGAACAAGGTGACGTTCTTCCATGAGACGAGGAGCTTCAAACTGCCACAGGGAATCACTGCCAGTGTCGTGACCAATATGACAGATGACGGAAAACTGGTTTGCGAGAAGATTGTCGATCAGACTCTGCGCGACGGTATCACCCCATCCAACACCCCCATGATTCTGACGAAAGAAGACGCTTCGTTGCCTGCTTCCATTTCATTGACAGAAGTCACCAAGACACAGCCTTACGACGGTCCTAACCTGCTCAGAGGTTCTGACAATGACTGTACAACGGATATCTACGGAGCTGACTATCTGTTCTATAAACTGGCATTAGGACATTCCGCCTCCGACTACCAAAGTATTTACAGCTGGTATTGGGGCGCTGAGAACGGAGGTGCATTCCACATCGAGGCCCATAAGGCATGGCTCGCCCTGCCCATGACCAATGCGGCTTCCCAACTGTCGATGATTAACGCCAGCGAGTTGACCTCACTTCGTGAGATAGGAAACGACAAACTGGGCATCGGCACTGACGTCTATTATGACCTCAGCGGTCATCGTGTAGCCTATCCCAAGAAGGGTATCTTTATTCTTAACGGTAGAAAAATAGTGATACGATGAAGCAACTATATACATATCTCCTGCTGCTCACCTGTTGTCTGTGGGTTTCATGCAGCAAGTCTGACGACAAGTCAAATACCTACGAAGTAAACATGTCTGTCACGGCTTTGGGCGAACTGAAGGAATACACCCTGAAGGATTTTGCCAACTCCATTGACGAGATAACCATTCAATCCACACAACCCTCCTGGGCGTTGATAGAATTAGAGACGAACACCAACAACGAAGTGGTCGTCATCGTGATGGTGGACGAAAATGACGAAGAGGCAGAACGTACCCACCAAGTGTCACTGAAGGCAGAGAACGGACATATCTTCCTTCTCAATATCACCCAGAAGGCACCATTGTTCTTTGAGAAAACGTTGGATTTTGCAGGACAAGGCGGACAGCATGCCCTCACTTTGGAGAATTTTACACCACCTGTCGTATCTACTGAAGGACTGGATAACTGGTTGGAGATTGAGTGGAAAAGCGAAACGTCAAGGGATATCATTGTCACAGCAAAAGCGAACCCTTCAGCTACCGAGCGTACTGCTCAGATAACGCTAAAGGATTCGCAAGGCAATCATACCATTCTTCATGTGTCGCAAACAGTCATGAAGGACAATTCTGACGACACCACAGAACAAACAACCGACCAGGAAGCGCTCTAACAACTGTTGTTAATTCCTGAATACCAGTCCTTCGCCGAATTCGTCGATGACGATGGGCTTTGAGCGATCCACCTCGTCAGCCAATATTTTACGCGACAAGTCGTTGAGGACCAAATGCTGGATGGCTCGTTTCACTGGTCGTGCTCCGAAGTCGGGATCATATCCCTCCTGAGCCAGATAGTTGACAGCAGCATCAGTAATGTCGAGCTTGATGCCCTGAGGCTCCAGCATGTCCGTCAGTCGTCGCATCTGCAGACGCACCACATCGGCTATCTGCTCCTGCGTCAGCTGCTGGAAGGTGATAATCTCATCAATACGGTTCAAGAACTCAGGGCGCATCGTCATGCGAAGCTGTTCACGCGTGGCATTCGACGTCATGATGATAATCGTGTTCTTGAAGTTGGCAGTCCTGCCCTTATTGTCCGTCAGTCGCCCATCGTCCAGCACCTGCAGCAGGATGTTGAACACGTCTGGGTGTGCCTTTTCGATTTCGTCGAAAAGTACAACACTGTAGGGCTTGCGACGCACAGCCTCCGTCAACTGTCCACCCTCATCATAACCAACATAGCCCGGAGGTGCACCGATCAGACGGGAAACGGTATGCTTCTCCTGATATTCCGACATATCGATACGCGTCATCATGGTCTCGTCATTAAACAGGTATTCTGCCAGCGCCTTTGCCAATTCCGTCTTACCGACACCCGTAGTACCGAGGAAGATAAACGAGGCGATAGGTCGTTTGGGGTCTTGCAACCCTGCACGGCTCCGGCGAACGGCATCCGATACGGCAACGATAGCCTCATCCTGACCGATAACGCGCTTATGGAGTTCTTCTTCCAGATGGAGCAACTTCTCGCGCTCGCTCTGCATCATACGTGTGACCGGGATACCCGTCCAACGACTTACCACCTCGGCTATATCGTCGGCTGTCACTTCCTCACGCACCATCGCATTGCCGTCCTGTGCTGAAGCCAACTGAGCCTGTATGCTCTTGATATCATCTTCAAGCGCCTTGAGCTTCGAATAGCGAATCTCTGCTACCTTACCGTAATCACCTTCGCGTTCAGCACGCTCAGCTTCATATTTCAGATTTTCCATCTCCTGCTTGTCCTGCTGAATCTTGTTCACCAGTTGGCGTTCACCTTCCCACTTGGCACGATATTGCTGCTCTTGTTCTCGCAGTTCGGCTATATCCTTGTCGAGCTGAGCTATCTTGGGCTCATCGCCCTCACGCTTGATGGCTTCGCGTTCTATTTCCAACTGAGCCAATCGACGTGTAATCTCATCCAGTTCCTCTGGCACGGAGTCACGCTCCATACGCAGTTTGGCAGCAGCCTCGTCCATCAGGTCGATAGCCTTATCAGGCAGGAAACGCTCAGAGATATAGCGTTCTGAAAGTTGCACTGCGGCAATACAGGCATCATCCTGAATACGCACTTTATGGTGATTCTCGTAACGCTCCTTCAGTCCACGCAGAATGGAAATTGCAGAGAGTTCGTCAGGTTCATCCACCATCACCGTCTGGAATCGACGCTCCAAGGCCTTATCCTTCTCGAAATACTTCTGATACTCGTTCAGCGTAGTAGCACCAATAGAGCGCAGTTCGCCACGAGCAAGGGCAGGTTTCAGAATATTGGCGGCATCCATGGCACCTTCGCCACCACCGGCACCGACCAGCGTATGAATCTCATCAATGAAAAGAATGATACGTCCTTCACTCTTGGTCACCTCGTTGATGACACTCTTCAGTCGCTCTTCAAACTCGCCCTTATACTTCGCTCCAGCTACCAGCGCACCCATATCCAGCGAATAAAGCTGTTTGTCCTTCAGGTTCTCCGGTACGTCACCACGGACAATACGCTGAGCCAGTCCTTCAACGATAGCCGTCTTACCCGTACCCGGTTCACCTATTAAGATAGGATTGTTCTTTGTACGGCGAGACAGTATCTGCAGCACACGCCGAATCTCATCATCACGGCCGATGACTGGGTCGAGCTTTCCCTGACGGGCAAGGTCAACCAGATTCTTGGCATATTTCTCCAGGCTCTGATAGTTGTCGTCGGCTGACTGCGACTGCACTTTCTGCCCCTGACGTAATTCCTGGATAGCAGCACGCAGGTCTTTCTCCGTGATACCGGCATCCTTCATGATGCGACCTGCTGTCGCACCCTCTGTCAACAGGGCAAGCAGTATGGGTTCTACGCTGACGAACTCATCGCCCATCTTCTGGGCATAGTCTTGTGCTTTCAGCAACACCTTATTGGCATCACTCGAGAGATAAGGTTCCCCACCCTGCACGCGAGGCAGGTGTTGCAGTTCCTGCTGTATCAACATCTCTATCTGCTGACCATTGACGCCAAGTTTCTGGAAGAGGAAGTTTGTCACGTCCTTCGCCTTTGCCATCACGCCAGCCAACAGATGAGTCGGTTCTATGGTCTGCTGACCATTTCGCTGCGCAGTATTGACAGCCTCCTGTACCGCCTCCTGCGCCTTGATTGTGAATTTGTCTAATGTCATAATTTTATCCTCCTATTATTTAAATTTTTCTACCAACGAACGCACAAACACCATGCCGACCAACCGAAAACCGACAAAATGACACAACTCAACGCCATTCTGTCGGTTTCAATTTCCCCTGTTCAAATCACAAAAATCACAAATCACAAAAATCACAATTACAGCACATTGGCAATGGTCAATATTTCCTCAGACATCACCTGATTTTAACTGTCGTCAGATTTGGTTCACTCGCAGTGAACTTTGGAACATCGAAATGGTGTCGAATTTTGCAAACAAATATAAAATGGGAAAATTTGAACATCAAAATATGTTTGTTTTTTCCTAATTTTGCCCCCGAAAACGGATAAACGAAACATTATGGAACTTAGACCCTTGGAACCTCGAAGAGGAGAAGGAACATTACGGATTGACGACAGCGACGATTTTGTGGTGATAGAAAATGTCGGCACATTCCCTACGAATGGGCTGTTGCCTGAGAGTGGGGTATATATTGAAAATCATGGTGTGATCATTGTCTGCACGGAAGGCATGGCTCAATTTGAGCACGAAGGGCAGACCATCCAACTGCGCAAGAACGACATGTTCATCTATGTGATGAAGCGCAGTGTAATCACCAACTTCATGTCATCTCAGAACTTCAACTGCCGTCAGATATGGTTTACTGCCAGTGAAGCCTGGAACGTCGATATGCATGGTAAGAAGAACCTAGCCGACCATCTGATGTTCCTGAAACAACATCCGAAGGTGAGACTCTCTGAGCAGGATGCTGCTTTGTTTGATGATTATTTCCGGTTACTCTGTCGCAGGATGCGCGACCGTACCCCCATGCTCTATGTTGATATCGTAAGGTCGATATTCAGTACCATGCTGTTGGAAGTATTGGATATGGTGCGTCGTGACATGATGGTAGAGACTGAACGTAACAAGCAGAGCGACAACGCGCCTGCTGCCCATCGTCAGAAGCTGGCCGACAGATTCATGCAACTGGTGGAACAGAGTGGTGGTCGCATCCGCAAGGTGGATGAGTTCGCCACCCAGTTGAATGTCACCTCCAAATATCTCTCGATGCTGATGAAGGAGACGATGAACCGTCGTCCCAGTGATATCATACATCTTTTCACGCTGAAGGCCATCGAGCACCGTCTGCGCTTTACCGATATGAATATCCAGCAGATAGCCAATGATTTGGACTTCCCTAATGCCTCGTTCTTCGGTACGTATTTTAAGGAGCACACGGGCATGACCCCCATGGAATATCGTAAGAAATATCATAAAGGGACATAAGAGAGAAGATAGAAAAATGAATCATCATAATAATTAAATAATAAATAATGTGTAACATGAACAAGTCAAGAAAGATAACGATGGTGACTACCTGCCCTTCTATGGCGAGCCTCCATCGTTTGACGAAGATGACGCGAGTGGCGATACTGGGGTTACTCATGCTGTTGCCACTGGTCTCTGATGCCCAACGACTGCTGACACTCGACAGTTGCAGGGCAATGGCACTGCGAAACAACAAGCAGATGGGTGTAGCGAAAATGAAACAGGAGGCAAGCACCAACCTGCGCAAGTCGGCACGCACCCAGTATCTGCCTAAATTGAACGCAATGGGTGGCTACGTTCTGATGAGCAGGGAGATTTCTATCCTGAATGACGACCAGAAAGCAGCCCTCAGCAACATGGGCACCAATGTATCGTCAAAACTGACCGATGTATTGTCGCCCCTGATGTCTGCATTGCCTGCTGGGGTACAAGACAAGATGCAGGGCGACATTGCTGCTTTCGGTGGTGCGCTGAACACCGTTGGCGGAGGCATCGTCGATGGTTTCCGCACTGACACCCGCAATATGTTTGCTGGAGCAGTAACGGTTACTCAGCCCGTATTCATGGGTGGTGCTATCGTAGCAGCCAACAAGATTGCTGACATCAACGAACAGATGGCCACTAATTCGCTGGAGATGAGGCGTCAGAGCACCTTATACACCATTGATCAGGCCTATTGGCAGGTGGTATCGCTGCGTTACAAGCAGACGCTTGCTGAGAGTTACGTAGCTTTAGTGAAGAAACTGAAAGCCGACGTGCAAAAGATGATTGACCAAGGCGTAGCTACCAAGGGCGATGGGCTGAACGTCAGCGTCAGGGTGAACGAGGCTGAGATGGCCCTCACGCAGGTAACTGACGGACTGGAGTTGTCGAAGATGCTGTTGTGCCAGTTGTGCGGACTGCCCGAAGACGAACAGATTACGCTGGCTGACGAAAGAAGCGAAACGTCCATCGTGAATAGCGACAAATACGCTGCCTCTCAAGGCAGTGCTGATGCTGCCTATCAGAACAGACCCGAACTGAAGGTGTTGCAGAACACGGTTGACCTGAGCAAACAAACTACGAACATGCTGAAGGCTGGCAATCTGCCACAGGTGATGTTGACGGGTGGTTATGCCGTGACCAACCCCAACACCTTCAACGGCTTCGAAAAGAAGTTCGGTGGTGTGTGGAATGTGGCAGTACTGGTACGCGTTCCTATATGGAACTGGGGTGATGTTAAATATAAGGTACGTGCCTCGAAGAATTCGACGGCTATGGCTAAACTGGAACTCGACGATGCCCGTGAGAAAATAAGTCTGCAGGTACGTCAGAGCAACTTCAAGGTGAAGGAAGCCCAGAAGAAACTCACCATGGCACTGTCGAACGTTGCCAATGCTGACGAGAATCTGCGCATGGCCAACTTGGCATTCAAGGAGGGCACAGCCTCCATCACCACCGTCATGGAGGCCCAGACGGCATGGAACCAGGCTCAGTCGCAAAAGATTGATGCCGAGATAGGTGTCAAGCTGAGTGAGGTGGAACTGCAAAAGGCTCTCGGCACCTTAGCATATTAAAATTGTAAATAGTAAATAAACATTAAATAGCAAATAATATTATGTCAGACAAAGCAAAAGAACAGCATAACAATATCTTGCTGGCTGTGGCAGGATTTTCAGGAGTTGTAGCAATCGTAGCCCTGATCGGTTTCTTGGCCTTAGGTCATGACCCCGAAGTGATACAGGGTGAGATGGAGGTTGAAGAGTATCGTGTATCGGGTAAGGTACCCGGACGTATTCTGGAACTCCGAGTGAAAGAAGGCGACATGGTGAAGGCTGGTGACACGCTGGCCATCATCGAGGCTCCCGATGTGGAGGCAAAGATGGTGCAGGCTCAGAGTGCAGCTGATGCCGCCCAGGCAATGGAACAGATGACACAGAACGGTGCCCGCAAGGAACAGGTGCAGGCTGCAGCCCAACTGCTGGAACAAGCCAAGGCAGGACTGGAGATTGCCGAGAAATCGTACAAGCGTATGAAGATTCTCTTCGACGAGGAGGTTATCAGCGCTCAGAAATATGACGAGGCTGAAGCCATGTACAAATCAGCCCAGGCACAGGTGAAGGCTGCCCAGAGTCAGTATGAGATGGCTGTTAACGGAGCGCGTGCTGAAGAGAAACGTGCAGCATCGGCTACAGTGGGACAGGCCCGTGGTGCCATGCAGGAGGTGAACAGCTACATCCGTGAAACCGTACAGATTGCCCAGATGGCTGGCGAGGTGACCGATGTCTATCCCAAAGTGGGTGAACTGGTAGGCACTGGCACTCCCATCATGAGCATTGCCGTGATGGACGATCAGTGGGCTACGTTCAACATCCGCGAAGACCATCTGAAGGACATCAAGGTAGGTTCGGAACTGACAGTTCGCATCCCCGCTCTCGACAAGGAGACAAAGATGAAGGTGACCTCGATGAAGGACAAGGGGTCGTTTGCCGTTTGGAAGGCAACGAAGGCCAGTGGTCAGTACGACCAGAAGACCTTTGAGGTGAAGGCTCGCCCCACGGAGAAGATTGCCGACATTCGTCCTGGTATGTCGGTGATACTTAAGAAGTGAACATAGTTCATAGTTCATAGTTCATAGTTCATAGTTCATAGTTCATAGTGAAAAGTGAATGAAATATATTTCTCAAATCTATAACATTGCTCTGCGTGAACTCGACATACTGCGCAAGAATCGCATCTATGGTTTCTGCATGCTGGTATTCCCTGCGCTGCTGGTGGTGTTCTTCACAACGATGCTCGACGATGGTGTGGCATTAGATTTGCCCGTGGGCGTGGTTGACCAGGACAACAGTGCCATGTCGCGTGGTCTTACCCGCAATCTTGATGCCATGCAGAGTTCGCGTGTGGTCTATCGCTTTGCCAACGTGACGGAGGCTCGCAATGCCATGCAGGAGGGTAAGGTGTATGCTTACCTTCTGATTCCTAAAGGTACTGCAGCCAAGCTGATGGCAGGTCGCCAGCCTAAGATATCCTACTACTACACCATGACGTGTATGACAGCTGGCTCTATGGCGATGAAGGATATGAAGACCATTGGCTCACTCGGTTCGGCAGCAGTCGGACAGTCAACGCTGTCTGCCAAGGGAGCCTCGAAGGAGCAGATAAGGACAGCCCTGCAGCCTGTCACCGTCGATGCCCACATGATAGCCAACCCCGAAGGCTCGTATAATTACAGTCTGACAACGGTCTTTGTGCCAGGCATCCTGATGCTCTTCATGGCACTGCTGTCTGCCTATGCACTGGGTACTGAGATGAAGTTTGGCACAGGCAAGGAGTGGCTGGCCATGGCCGATGGTAATATCTTGGTAGCCATCATCGGCAAGTATATTGTTCACGCGCTGGTGTTCCTGCTCGTGTTATTCCTCTATGAGTATTATATCTTTGAAGTGCTCCACTTCCCAAGGCTCGGAGGCACATGGAGTATAGTACGTCTCACGCTGCTGCATGTGTCGGCTGGTCTTGGCTTCGGCATCTTTGCCTTTGGCTTGATGCCCTCGCTGCGCATGTCGATGAGCATCTCGTCATTGTGGCAAGTACTCGGCATCTCCATGTGTGGCTCGGCATTCCCTGTGCCTGCTATGGACTCAGCCCTGCGCTCTATGTCGTGGCTCTTCCCTATGCGCCATTACTGGATGCTCTATCAGGCAACGGTGCTCAACGGATTTCCCGTCATCGAGGTTTGGTTCCACTTCGTGGCACTGATAGCCTTCACGCTGCTGCCTTGGTTCGTACTCCGTAAAGTAAAAAATGCAATGCTGAATTATGTCTATATTCCATAAATTACGCGAGCACTTCACCGACGTGCTCTATATATTCCGGAAGGAACTGCTCCAGGTCGTCAAGGACGAAGGCGTGCTGATGTTCCTTGTCGTGGTGCCCCTGGGCTATCCGTTGCTTTACTCATGGATCTACAACAACGAGTCAATGCACGAGACTCCGGTGGTGGTAGTCGACCAGTCGCACACGGCACTCTCGCGCCAGTTCATCAACGACTGCGATGCCTCGCCCGATGTGCATATCAAATACCATGCAGCCGACCTTGACGAAGCCCGTTCGCTCGTCAGCCGTCAGCTGGTGCGTGGCATCTACCTCATACCTACCGACTTCGCTGACCGTGTCAATCGTGGTGAGCAGGCGCATGTGAGCGTCTATTGCGACATGGCAATAATGCTGGCCTATAAGGCAGTCTATCAGACGGCGATGGTGGAAGCTGGCAGGATGAGTGCAGGTTTGAACCTCAAGAAGAGCACCACCTACACCAAACGCGAAGCTGCTATCACAGCGCAGCCCCTGGCTGTCGATGATGTGGCGATGTATAATCCCTCGGGCGGCTATGGCTCGTGCGTGCTGCCTGCTGTACTCATGCTTATCCTGCAACAGGCATTGGCCTTGGGCATCGGTATGGCTGCAGGAACGGCTCGTGAGCGTCATAGAAACGGACAACTCATCCCCGACGACGACCCGCACTTCAACGGAGCCTATCGCATCGTATGGGGCAAGGCCCTCTGCTATGGCATGATGGGCGCCTTGGCAGCTGCCTATCTCAGTATGGCGGTGCCTGCCATGTTCTCATTCCCACAACTGGGCACTGGGTGGACCCTCTTCTGGATGCTCCTGCCCTATACCATGGCCTGCATCTTCTTCGGAATGACCGTTTCGTGTCTGGTGCGCTATCGTGAGAACGTCATGCTGCTGATGGTCTTCGTTTCGGTGCCCCTGCTCTTCATGACGGGAGTATCATGGCCTCAGTCCAGCATCCCTGGTGCCTGGCAGGGCGTGTCGTGGCTCTTCCCCAGCACTTTTGGCGTGCGTGCCTTCCTCCGTGTAAATTCGATGGGCGCCAGCGTCAGCCAGGTTCTGCCCGAAATTCGCATCCTCTGGATTCAGGCTGCTGTCTATCTGGGTATGGCCTGCCTCGTCTATCGCCATCAGTTCCGACTAAGGAAAAAATATGCAAACAAATAACAAACGGTAAAAGATGAAAAAGGTTAGTTTATTAGTCCTTTTAGGGTGTGTCAGCACAACGCTCATGGCACAGCGCTCGCCCGTAGGAATCGTCAGCATTCAGGACACGACGAAGAGTGTGCAGGTAGGTGCTATCTCGTCGGTGGCTGCCGATGGTGGCAAGGGGCTGCAGTTGTCTACATTCACCAACACTTCGGGTGGCAACTTCAATGGTGCGCAAATCAGTGCCATCACAAACCTGACCCAGACTATGCACAAAGGCGTGCAGCTGGGCGGTATGCTGAATGTAGCTTCCGGAGAAATGGGAGGATGGCAAGTAGCAGCTTTCAACTATGCTGATTCGCTGAGGGGCGCGCAGATTGGTGTCTTCAACACCGCTCGTCATATCAGGAAGGGATGGCAGTTAGGTATCATCAATTATACCAAAGACACGATTCCCGGTGCCACGCGCATCGGTCTGGTGAACATCAGTCCGAAGACCACCATCGACTGGATGGTGTTCGGTGGCAATCAGAGCAAGTTTAATTTGGCCATGCGCTATCGCAACAAGAGTACCTATAATATCATAGGTTTCGGTACGCATTTTATGGGTTTGAGCAACCGCTTCTCCGGTGCCGTTTACTATCGCATCGGCCAGTACTTCCAGCTGTCGCCCAAGTTCAGCGTCAGCGGCGACATTGGTTTTGCACATATCGAGACCTTCGAGAAAAGTGGCAGCGACAAGCCCAAGCGCCTCTATTCCCTGCAGGCGCGCCTCAATGCCGATTATCAGTTCAACAAGACACTGGGCGTCTTTGCTTCTGTGGGTTGGGGCGACACGCGCTACTATCACCATTCTACGAGCTACCGCAGTCGTCCCATCATCGAAGCCGGTCTGACCCTCCGTCGTCACAGGAGCAATCAGAACGACCTCTGGCAGAACACCCATATCAGGAAGAAGGTGGCTGAAGAATATCAGGAGACAGGCGATAGCACGATGGCTCTTGAACCCAAGAAGTGCTTCTGGGGTGCGGCCCTCGAAGTCACCGGCATCAATGTCGGTGTGCATCTGATGGACCGTTTCCTGCTGAAGGAACCCTTCGTAAAGACGACGCTGCATAGCATCGGCGAGAACTTCCGCAGGGGTTTGGTATGGGATAACGACCTGTTCACGATGAACATGTTCGCCCACCCCTATCACGGCAATCTATACTTCAATGCGGCACGTGCCAACGGCTTGAGTTATTGGGAGGCGGCACCCTTCGCCCTGTTGGGTTCGGCTGAATGGGAATTCTTCGGTGAGACCGATCCCCCTGCCATTAACGACCTCTTCGCTACCACCTGTGGCGGTATGGCCATTGGTGAAACGCTGCACCGCCTTAGTCTTACGCCACTCGACGACCGCACACGCGGTTGGAACCGCTTCTGGCGTGAGGCAGTGGCTACTTTGTTGAACCCCATCCAGGGACTCCATCGTATCATCAGCGGCGATGCTTGGCGCGTCAAGAACGACCATTACCATTACCACGACTTCAAGACGATACCCATCCAGGCATCGTTCTCGACCGGTCTGCGCTATGTGGCTGACAATGGAGCCCTGTTCCGCGGCGACTACTGCCCGTATCTGAACATAGGCTTTGTATATGGTATAGGTGCCGATGGCGAAAAGCACACCAAGCCTTTCGACTTCTTCGACTTCGATGCAACATTCTCCTTCGGTGGCAGCCAGCCCATCATCAACAACATCAACATCATGGGACGTCTGTGGAGCACGCCTATCATCGACCGTACAGCAAAGAACGAACACGCCAAGAGCATGTATGGTGAGTTTGGTTTCTATCAGCACTTCAACTATTATGACTCCAAACCCATCAAGGACGGCTCCGAGCTGACACCTTACCGTATCAGCGAGCCCGCATCGTTCGGTCCTGGCTTTATGTTTGTGATGGAGCAGCCAAAGGCAGCGCTCACCCGTGCAGAGCAGCGTGTCTTCCTGAGCGGTATCCTGCTGGGTGGCACCAAGAGCGACTACTTCAACATCATCGAGCGCGACTACAATATGGGCAGCGGTTTCAGCATCAAGACGAAGACGGTGCTCGACTTTGGCAGCATAGCACGCTTCACGCTGAACGCCAAGTATTTCCGCATCTTTACCTTCAAGGGATACAAGGATAAGCTGGCACCACTGCAGGCACGTATTGACAACGGCGAATTCACGGAAGAATATCTGCGCTCTATCGCCGACGATAAAGACAAGTTCCAGGAAGTGACGGGTTTCGACCTGCGCTATCTGAATGCTCAGGGCGACAGGGGCAATGCCGGACTCCTGGTTATCAATCCCGTGCTGGAGTTCCATCTCACGAAGCAGTGGGGCATCATCGCTCAGGGTTCCTACTTCATTCGTCGCACCTACTACAAGTATAACGAAAATGTGCATGCCAGCACCTTCGAGGCCAAGCTAGGTATCATCTGCAGACTGTAATAGTTTATGCTATGCCGAAGCATCCCCTCCCCTCCCTTTTTGGGGAGGGGTCGGGGGAGAGGCTTCATTTAATCAGTCCTATCACAAACTCCCTTCCTTTCTCCGTCCATACCAAACGGGACTGTGTCTTTCTACGACCGTTGTTGCCATGATAGATGAAACTCCAGTTCCTGCCATCTTAACACCAGTCGGGCACGTGCCTCATCGTTGAACTTCGTGGCAATGTAGAGACACTCGATTTTGGTGAGTAGGTAACAGGGGCGAAGCTCACCTTTCTTGTCCTGATATTCAACCAGCGCAAATTTGCGCCCGTTGACTTTCAACCATGCAGGCTCCATGTTTCGGATAGCCTTCATTACGTCTTTGTGTTGTTTACCTGTCAGCTCGGCAATTTCGAGCGACGTCATTGTTTGTTCTTTATAAATATTAATTGATTTCATTTTCTAAGTTGTTTAGCGAGAAGAAGGTTGGAATCTTTGCGCATTTACCCGGGAACATCCTCCTCACTTCAACTCAGAATTATTAATAATGTATGTTTTGAATGTCTGTTGCCACTACATCCTGGAAGTACGAGCCGTTCGATTCGTGCGTCTGGAAACGCAACGAAGCAATGACCGTACTGCCCGCAGCAAACTTACAGAGAGCGAGGTTGCCGAACATCGCACAGATGTACTCATCCTCGTAATCACCACCAAGCTCCTTGAGCCTGATCATCGACTTGGTCAGCTGGCCGTTGTCGCTTTTCTTACTTGGCACATAGACAGCTTCCGTCTGTGCCACCACTTTTAAAATCTTTGTTTCCATTTTGTTTCTTTTGAATATAATAAATAATGTTTGTGGCCGTGCGCGTGTTTGCGCACAAGCGATAATAGTTTCTCACGCCCGGGCCTTCCCGTGCGGTTCGTTGTGTCAGCATGTCAAAGAGCACCGTCGATCAATTTCGACAGTGCAAAGGTAAGGCAAGTGGAAAGAGTGCAAAAAAATAAAAGTCAGCTGACAAATATTAATAATTTATCAACTGACTTTCAGTGAGTTACGTTTCTCAAAATAAAGAAAAATAAAATCAGGTATGCTTTTTTATTAGCTCCTTGATGGCTTTGACTTCTTCGCGCGTCAGTTCTGAGTCGGAAGAATCATAGTTCGCGTAGTTATTAATATAAGTATAGTGCGTCTTACCCGTGTAGATAAGTGCATCGGCCTGCTTGGGATTCACGTCGTAAACCTCTTCACCGCACAACAAGCCAACAAGATTACAAGTAAGTTTCTGGTTATAGCCACCCTTAAATGTGTTTGGCGACACCTGCTTTAGCTTCTTCTGCAAATCGCCTACCATCAGGATTGCGTCCAACAATTCATCGTAGTTTTCAGAAAAGTCGGATACCACATGCTCGCGAAGCGGCTTCAAGTCGGTCAGCAGACTTGTCATACATTCCTCCAACTTACGGTCGCGATTGGCTTTCTTCAACTGGTCAAGATCTTGGTAGATAAGACCCAATGTTGTCTCAAAACGGAAGTAGTGACCATAACGGGCAGGGCTGTAAGTATCGCGATTTTCGTACATATAGTTACCGATAGCCTCCTTGTTGTCAAACTCAAAGCGCCCCATACGCAAATCAACCATATCGCGCAGCAGTGCATAACGCAGAATCTGTGTTTCGCTCATGCCGTCCACTTCCAACCCAAGCTGTTCCAATTCCTCTCTGGCTTTCGTCCGTTTCGAACGGGGAATCTCATAGTAGTCATCACGCAGAAACTTGGTGTCAAGCAGACTCTTTAGCATCAGTCCGACACGTTCCGTCAAATCCTCTTCCGTCACACCGCCACCGTGACGCTTAGTCCAAATAGCATGATCTTGACGTGCCTGTTGAATGGTATCTTGTTGCTGGGCAAGAATGGTGTCGTAGTACTCGCCACCAGGTACGGCCGTCAGTTTCACCTCTATCTGACGCGTAGTCATGTCGAGCTTGATGTAGTCGATATGGCGACCGCCCGTCTCAAAAGCAGCTGCACGACTGAATATTTCTTCTAACAAATCGTTCATGATGCACTACCTGTATATTCAAAATAAATGTAGAGCGAACGATAGTTCTCGTCAGGCTCCGTTTCCGTGTTCACCTCGAAATGGGAGAAGTCGAAAATAATGTAAGCAGTCTCAACCATCGGGTCACGTTTATAGTTAACCAAATAAGTAGTTGCAATCTCTCCATTAATGGCATCTTCCATCACTTGTTTTTCCAATTCTGCCAATATTTCATAGGGACGCAGATAGCGCTTATCGTTGTCTGGTGTAAACATCTCAAGGAAATACTTCAGGTTGCTCACCATCAATATTGTGGCGCCATGCTTGCCTGGTAATCCCTTGGGCAGCACTATTGATACTGAAGTGTCGTCACCCCAATCATAATGGGTGGTCTCTTCTCTGTATTCAGGATTCTCTATTATCATTTGTCTGTCTATTTAGATTTCTTATTCAGTCCATAGCCTCGCGTTGAGGGATCTACAAATTTAAAAACGTTTTCTTGCGGAGCAAACGGGTCGAGGTCGGTCTTGTGCCTATAGCTAAGCTGATGCTTCAGACTTTCCTTTTGAGCCTCCACCTGACTGTCCTTCAACATCTCGTTCGAGACAAACGTAGTGAAGTTAAAGTATCGGCGATTGGCACCGGATAGCCCAAGCGAGATGCCATTACGCGAATAGGTTATCAAGTTCTTGAACCCCGCCTGACGATTATACTCTTCGTTTTCCTCGTAATAAAGGCGGTCGTTATCGTCGAGCTTTATTATTAAATCAGTCACAGTCTCATCCATCGCATCATGGTGTTCCCTCATAACCATCTTCACGAGATTGGGAAAGTCAGGTTGCGACAATCCTCGGGCCTCGACAAAGCGCTTGCGAAACTGGTTGAAATAATGCGGAGGAAACTCGTCACACATGATTGTATCTTCGTTGTGCGCATTAAACAAGTAGATGCCCATACCGTTGTTACTCTCAAGTTTTGCATGGGAGACAACGTAAGTCTGATAGCCCCGTACGTTGACAATGTCCTTTTTCAGCACAGCTTTACTCTCGGCCTCAACAATAACCGTCCACTTTCCCATACCTTCAAACGTCCGTTCAAAAGTATAGAAAGTAGGGAACACCTTCGTCTTGAACACAATCTTATGATTGCGGTTCATCCAGCCGGTTGCGGCCTCGTGTAGCAGCGGTTTCATCTTTTCCATCTGCCGCACCTTTTCTTCTGGTGTCATTGTTGGGAGTATCATACTTCTTATCTTTCTATACTATGTCGCATTCAAAATGCAAAGGTACAAAAAATCCCACTCATTTTACATGAATGGGATCGATATTAAGAGAAATTAGGAAAAGACATAGTTGCACCAGCGAAGTACCGAGTCATTTCTCGCGCTTATGAAAACATTTCTGGTGTGACAGGTATGTCCCTTGTCACCTTTAGTTATCGGCTACAAATTTCGGAAAAAAATCTGGAACGGCCCAGAAAAAAACAAAAATATTCATTTTCATAACATTTTTGAATATAAAGTTTGGATTTTACCAATGAATTTCGTATTTTTGTGGTAGATTATTAATTTAAACGATGGAATTATGAAAAAAATCTTTTTATTAGCTGTTTTTGCAGTAATGAGCATTACCGTCAGTGCTCAATCCAATACTGACGGAAATACTGATGGAAAGTATGAGCACTTTATCAATGTATTCATAGATTGGGGTACTGTTATGTCGAAACAACCAGCTGTTCCAAGGGTTTCTGTAGAAGATAAGAAACCAGATTATATCTATGATTCTAATGGAGAAAAAATGAAGTTTGCAAGCAGAAATGGTTTAATGAATTATTTCACTAAGAAAGGTTGGATATTTGTTCAATTAAGTGGCAATGAACTATTATTCAAGAAATATATTAAGGATGAATCAGAAGTAAAAAAGGAATTCATTTTTAAGGAAGATTTGTAAAAGTAGATACAATCACTCAAAATATTCAATTCTGATTCTTTTTGAATTTTATTCACCGTAAATCATTGTTTAATCAGATTTAATTCCTATCTTTGTGGCAGATTAATAACTTAAAAGATTTAAGTAATGGATTCAAATGAATTATATAGAAAATATAAAAGTGCAAAAATGCGCTTTAATAATGAATTGGAAGCGATACAAAAAGAATATATTTCATCAAACTATTCATTTAAGGAGGGAGATATAGTAAGGTTTAAAAACTATTTTAATCAATCTCCCAAATTAGTATATATTGAGAAACTTTATCTTTCTGCTAAAAAAGAGGAAGACCGATATAGATACCCTCATGTGAGTGTTTTAGGATTTGTAGTTGACGAGGAAGGTTATCTAGTCCCTATTATGAGAGGAAGTTCGCAACCTACAAGTTGTTCATTTGAATCTGAGGATATAATTGAAGTAACTGCAATTCAATATAAAGGTTTAAGATAACAATGAAATATATTTGCCCTTGTATGGATAATATTCAATTTTGAATCTTTTTGAATATCGTAGAGATCTTGAAAGCCCTCTAATTAGGGGGCTTTTTACTTTTGATAAATTATTATCACATCAAATCTACAATAAATACTAGAAAATGAATAATGTGACAATGGAAACTATCGCTTCGCTGCATTCACCCTATGGCAGGGTTAAGGTAAAACCATTCAACTTTTCTAGGGAAGTACAAAGTACAAAATCTGGTCAAAGTATACACAAAAGGGATGGTACCTTTGAGTACAAAATCCTCGAAAGGACTCAAAAAGGAGCAGATTTAGAGAAAAATTTATAAAAAACTAATTATTTGTTGCGCATTTAAGAAACATTTCGTATTTTTGCAACCGAAATAATAAAGAAATGGAACAAACAGTATTTGAACTTGATTTGTTGGAAGAAGCACGAGACTTCCTGAAATCTTTGACGAAGGAGATTCGTGGCAAGATAGGCTACAACATCCGCAGGGTGCAGAAGGGTGAGCGTGACAACGAACTCTTTAAGAAACTTGACGGCACGGAGATATGGGAATTTCGCACAATCTACAATAAGACCTACTATAGGTTGTTCGCCTTTTGGGATAAGGACATCAACACGCTGGTTGTAGCCACTCACGGCATTGTGAAGAAGACACAGAAGACGCCGAAGAGTGAAATCACAAAGGCCGAAGGAATTAGAAAA
>JAEEGG010003721.1_pt1 | contig 37796 bp, 34 predicted proteins | sample 9134161 | NCBI WGS metagenome assembly JAEEGG01 (sample SAMN16246543, study PRJNA631951) | gut metagenome | biome: gut microbiome; feature: rumen; material: CR-attached | host: Bos | place: Iran: Karaj | collected 2018-10
TGCCCAACGTATGCAAGCATATCCACCTGCCGGTGCAGAGCGGAAGGGACAAGATTCTGAAACTCATGAACCGCAAATATACCCGCGAGTGGTACATGGATCGCGTGGCTGCCATCCGCAGGATTATTCCTGACTGCGGACTCTCTACGGATATCTTCGTAGGGTATCACGACGAAACGGAAGAGGATCATCAGCTAAGTCTGAGTCTGATGCGTGAGGTAGGCTACGACTCTGCTTTTATGTTCAAATATTCTGAGCGCCCAGGCACCTTCGCCTCGAAGCACTTGCCTGACAACGTGGCAGAGGAGGAGAAGATCCGTCGTTTGAACGAGCTCATCGCCCTACAGACGGAAATGAGCGCCCTGCAGAACAAGAAAGACGAGGGCAAGGAGTTTGACGTGCTGGTAGAGGGATTCTCTAAACGTAGCCGTGAACAACTCTGCGGACGTACCGAGCAGAACAAGATGGTGGTATTTGACAAAGCAGGCCACCATATCGGAGAGACGGTGCGCGTACGCATCACAGGCTCTACAAGTGCCACATTACTAGGAGAAGCATTATGAAAGAATTCATCAACGTATTGAGGCGCTTTGTTCCGCCATACAAGAAACACCTGATATTGTCGGTCATCTTCAATATCCTCTCTGCCGTGCTGAACATCTTCTCGTTTGCAGCACTGATACCTATCCTCCAGATTCTTTTCCAGACGGGCGACGCTGAAGCCGCCACTGGTTACATGGCATGGGACTGGGGCAACGTGCAGACAGTGCTGATGAACAACATGAATTACTACGTGACTCAGCTTATCGCACAGTTCGGACAAACCACGACACTGCTCTTCATCGGCTTGTTCCTGGCTCTGACCACAGCCCTGAAGACGGGAGCCTATTTCCTGTCTTCGGCCACAATTATCCCCATCCGTACTGGCGTAGTGCGCGACATACGTAACCAACTGTATCAGAAAATAACATCGTTGCCGCTGGGGTTCTTTTCTGAAGAGCGCAAGGGCGATATCATTGCCCGCATGAGTGGTGACGTACAAGAGGTTGAAACGAGCATCATGTCAAGTCTGGATATGCTGTTCAAGAATCCGATACTTATCATTGTATATTTCGCAACACTGCTTTTCGTGAGCTGGCAACTGACTCTCTTCACCATCGTCTTCGTCCCAATCTTCGGTTGGTTCATGGGACTCGTAGGACGAAAGCTGAAGCAGAAGAGCATCAAGGCTCAGACGCTTTGGAGCGACACAATGAGTCAGGTAGAGGAGACGTTGGGCGGACTGCGCATTATCAAAGCATTCTGTGCCGAAGGCAAGATGAACACCCGCTTCGATCGCATCAACTCAGCCTACAGGAATGATATCATGCGAGTGAACATACGCCAGTCAATGGCCCACCCCATGAGTGAGTTCCTTGGCACAGTGATGATTATCATTGTATTGTGGTTTGGAGGCATCCTGGTGCTGACAAATCAGGCCATCACGGGTCCAACATTCATCTATTACATGGTGATACTTTACTCTATCATCCAACCTCTGAAGGAGTTCTCAAAGGCAGGCTACAACATTCCAAAAGGTTTGGCCTCAATGGAGCGTATCGACAAGATTCTAATGGCAGAGAATACCATCAAAGAGTCTGCAGAGCCCAAGCACATTGTCAGTTTCGACCGCGAGATTGAATTCCGTCACGTGTCATTTAAATATGGTGAACAATGGGTGTTGAAGGACATCAACCTCACCATTCCCAAGGGTAAGACTATTGCGCTGGTTGGGCAAAGTGGCAGCGGAAAATCTACTATGGTAGACCTTATCCCCCGCTATTATGACGTTCAGGAGGGTGAGGTACTGATAGATGGCATCAACGTAAAAGAACTGGGCATACACGACCTGCGCCAACTGATAGGCAACGTGAATCAGGAAGCAATCCTTTTCAACGACTCGTTCCGCAACAATATATCGTTTGGTGTAGATAATGCCAGCCAGCAGCAGATAGAAGAGGCAGCCAAGATTGCCAACGCCTACGACTTCATCATGGCCTCGGAACAGGGTTTCGACACCAACATCGGTGATCGTGGCGGACGACTTTCAGGTGGCCAGCGTCAACGTGTATCAATAGCACGTGCCATTCTGAAGAATCCTCCGATCCTAATTCTCGATGAGGCCACATCGGCCCTCGACACTGAGAGCGAGCGATTGGTACAGGACGCGCTGGAGCGACTGATGAAGACACGTACCACCGTAGCTATCGCCCATCGTCTGAGCACCATCAAGAATGCAGATGAGATTTGCGTACTTCACGACGGAAAGATTGTGGAGCGCGGAACCCACGAAGGCTTACTGGCTCAGGACGGCTACTACAAGAAACTGCACGACATGCAGAGTTAGGAAAAATGAGGCAGAGACTGATATATTTAATTAAGGTGTACGCCCTGACGGTAATCTTGTTTATGGTTGCCAAGGTCGTGTTTATGTGGGCAAACCACGAAGGGCATGCCTTCTCTGCTGGCGACGTATGGGACGTGATAAGTCATGGTCTATCGCTCGACCTCTCTACAGCTCTATACGCACTCATAGTACCTTTCCTGATAAGTATAGGTTCAATTTGGACAGAGAGCCGTTGGCTGAGGAGGACTCTCTGTGGCTATTATACTATCATCGCCATAGCATTTACCCTGGCCTTTGTCGCTGACACCAGCCTATACCCTTTCTGGGGATTCAAACTCAATGCCGTGTGTCTGCAATATTTCGATAATCCTGCAGAAATAGGGGCCAGTGTATCAGGGCTCTACATGGCCATTCGGCTTCTGCTTATCATCATAGGCGCCATTGCTATCTGGTGGATGTACTTCCGTATCCCTATGTGGGACAAGAAGCCATCCAACAAAAAATTATCTGTCATTGGTGACCTGTTGCTGATACCTCTTTTTATTATCGGCATCCGTGGTGGTATTGACGAGTCGACAACCAATATCGGACAGGTGTACTACTCGCAAGAACAGTTTCTGAACCATTCGGCCGTGAACCCTGTGTTCAGCTTCCTCTATTCACTGAGCCACCAGATGGGCGACACAAGCAAGTACAACTATATGGAGGAAGAGGAGTGCGAGGCGCTCGTGAAGGGCGTCTTCACCACAGAAAGTACATTTAGCGACACTCTGCTTACAACGACACGTCCCAACATTGCTATCATTCTGCTGGAGAGTTGTGGCGAGGAGTTTGCAAGCGTCATGCCCCGCCTGCAACAGCTGAAAAAGGAAGGCATCTACTTCAGCCAGTGTTATGGTAACAGTTGGCGCACAGATCGCGGCACGGTATGCACACTGAGCGGTTATCCTTCATTCCCGTCACTTTCGGTAATGAAGATGCCTGAGAAGAGTCGCTCACTGCCATCCATCGCCCGTACCCTGCAGCAGGAGAACTACAAGACCTGTTTCCTTTATGGTGGCGACATCAATTTTACCAATATGCGCAGTTACCTCATATCTACAGGATGGGAAAAGTTAACCTGGAAGGCCGACTACACTGCAGAGGAACAGAGTACCGCCCAATGGGGCGTACGCGACGATATCACCTTCCAGACGCTTCACGACCAGATCAGTAAAGCCGATCCGACGGGAAGACTGCTCATAGGCTACTCTACACTGAGCAGCCACGAGCCTTGGGACGTGCCTACGAAGGAACTTGACGACGAGGTGCTGAATGCTTTCAGATATCTCGACAACTGCCTGGGCGACTTCATTGACAGGATGAAGTCGACAGCAGCATGGGACAACCTGCTCATCGTTCTTGTAGCTGACCACGGTATCAACTACAAGAACATTGACGAGCAGCGACCTTTAGAGCGTAACCACATTCCTATGCTCTGGCTTGGAGGAGCAGTGAAAGGACCACGCACTGTCAATATACTCTGTAACCAGACGGATATATGTGCTACATTATTAGGACAGATGAGGCTTAACCACGAAGACTTCCGCTTCAGTCGCGACGTTCTATCGAAGAGCTATCACTATCCCACTGCAGTACACAACTATAACAACGCCCAATTGCTGATAGACAGCACTGGGCATATACTCTATGATTTCGACGCTAAGCGTTTCACAGTGAGCAACAGCAAAGAGCCTGAAAGAATGCTACGCTTAAACAAAGCAATATTACAAGTAACAACGAAAGACTTGAAAGAAAGATGAAACAGATTAGTTATTACCTACTCTACACTTTGGTCTATCTTCTATCGTTGCTGCCTTTCTGGCTACTTTATCTGCTGAGCGACGGACTCTACCTGCTGGTGTATCATATCATCAGATACAGGCGCAAGATTGTATGGAAGAATCTCACCTCGTCGTTCCCTAAGAAGAGCGAAGCGGAGTTGCGTAAGACAGAAAAGAAATTCTATCATTGGTTCTGTGATTATATCCTCGAGACTTTCAAGCTTCTCAGCATCTCTAACAAGACACTTCTCAAGCATATAGAGTTCCACGGAACGGAAGAGATAGAGAAAGTGTTCGATGAAGGACGCAACTGCGCTGCTATTCTAGGGCACTACTGCAATTGGGAATGGCTATCTGCGTCAGGATTGGCCTTCGAGCGCCATCCACAGGCTGCAACGGGTCTCATCTACCATCCACTCTACAGCGATGCCTTCGATCGTCTGTTCATTGCTCTGCGCTCTGCCCATGGTGGTATATGCGTACCCAAAAAAGATATTCTCCGCTATCTCATCAAGTATAAACAGGAAAACCGCCGCACGCTCTTCGGTTATATCAGTGACCAGTCGCCCAAATGGGAAAACATGCACCTCTGGCTCGACTTCCTGAACCACTATACGCCAGTCTTTACGGGAGGCGAAAAACTCATGCAGAAGATGCATGACGCCGTGTTCTATGTGGACATGGAGCGTCCGAAGCGTGGCCATTATATCTGTACGTTCCAGCTGATCACCAACAATGCATCGCAAACCCAGGAGTTCGATATCACCCGTCAATTCTTCCAGATGCTGGAGAAGAGTATCCGTCGTCAACCCGCATTCTACCTGTGGACGCATAACCGTTGGAAACGAGGTCTGGATGAGTTCAAAAGGAAATATGATGTCATTAACGGCAAGATCATCCGAAAGGAGGAATACAAATAAGTCCCATTACTAACTTCTAAAAAGATGCGAACGATACAAATCAATCCGAAATACGAAACACTTCGTCAGTGGATTACATCAATACCCGACAGGTTTGAGACAGAGGGGATTGAGGTCTATCATCTGCGTAATCTGATCAAGACTTTTGAGGCACCTCAGGGACTGACTATCAACGTCAAACGGTATCACAAGCCAGCTCTGCCCAACAGACTGATCTACTCTACTGGTATCAGAACACCCAAAGGGCTGCGAGCCTACCTCTATCCCAAACGTCTGCTCGCCTGTGGGATAGAGACACCTGAACCAGTTGCCTATATCGAAGAACGACAGCATGGTCTTCTTGGCTATTCTTACTTCATGAGCATCCACTGCTCCTATCCCCATACCATGTATGAATTAGGGAATGCAGAGGCTGGTACCTATGAAGAAATCGCTGTTGCCCTGGCCCATTACGCAGCCAACATGCACAAGCAGGATATCCTGCATAAAGACTTCACGCCTGGCAACGTTCTTTGGAAAAGAGATGGAGAACTATTCCATTTTTCCATTGTAGATATCAACAGGATGTATTTCGGCCCTGTCAGTTTTGAACGTGGTTTACGTAACCTGATCAAGTTCTGGGGACCCAAAGATTTCGTCCGAATCATCATCAACACCTATGCTCAGGATCGGGGAGCAGATCCTGCAGAGGCGGAGAAAAAAGCGTTAACATGGCGCAGACAGTTCTGGAGCCATTATCTCAAACATCATCAAGTACCCTTTAACGTCGAATTATGAATACATCCACTCAGCATCGTCTCTGCTACATCTCACGTAATTATCGTGGCGTTAACAGTTCTGGAAACAAGGCTAAGACAGATAACGAGGTCACTTTGCAGCAAATGGGAGCAACAAACCTCGGACTTCCTGCGACCTATTACGACAATAAGGTCATCACCTTCTTTCTTGACCTGGCAGGTATCCTCAAGATGATCTTCTGCATCAAGAAGGGCGATATTGTCTTTCTTCAGTATCCCGTCAAGAAGTACTTCTCGTTTATCTGTCATATCGCCCATTTGCGTCACGCAAAGGTGTGGGCAGTCATTCACGACCTCGGTTCTATGAGACGCCGCAAACTGACTGTGGCAAAGGAAATCAAACGCTTAAACGGAGCCGACAGTATCATCGCATCCAACGAGGTGATGGCAGGATGGCTGCGCCATAACGGCTACAAGGGGCAGCTTGGAGCACTTGGTCTCTTTGACTATCGGAGTATTTCCCCAATACCCTCGACCAGCAGACCGTCTCCTTATCAGGATGCGCCAACGCTGGTCTATGCCAGTGCTATCGCCATGCGTAAGAACGCCTTCCTACTGGAGATGATGTCCCATTCATGGGGGTTCCATCTGGATGTCTATGGGAACTGCGAGAATATGCCACAACTAAAGGAGACAGGACACTTGCACCTCCATGGATTTATGGATGCCGATAAGTTCATCTCTGACATATCCGGCGACTTCGGATTTGTATGGGATGGAGACTCCCTGGAATCATGCACAGGTTCCTTTGGCGAATATCTGAAATGGAACAGTCCGCATAAGGTCTCTTTCTATCTGCGTGCAGGTCTGCCTGTCATTATCTGGAAGGAGGCCGCACTCGCCTCATTAATAGAGAAAGAACACGTAGGGTTCTGCATCAGTTCCATCAACGAGTTGGATCAGCTCCTACAGTCAATATCCCAGGAAGAGATAGCAGAGATGAAGGCAAATGCCCGCAAGGTTGCCCAACGACTTGCGGAGGGTGATTATCTGAAACAGGCTCTCACGGCACTGAGATCACAAGAGGAAGGAGGACTGGCATGAAGATCGTAGCAGTAGTTGTCACTTACAACCGATTCCTGTTACTTCAGCGTGTCATTGCGAGTCTTACTGGGATTGAAGAGGTATCACAGATTGTGGTTGTAGACAATGGTTCTACTGACGGAACGGCGGAATGGCTGGACCAACAGGATGGCCTTACTGTCATCCACCAAGAGAACGTAGGAGGATCCGGTGGTTTTTACACAGGCATCAATAAAGCCTACGAAAGCGGTGCCGACTGGATCTGGTGTATGGATGACGACGTAGCACCCCAACCAGACTGTCTACGGAACCTGTTGAAAGAAGCCACTCATCCCCAGATAGGCATCTTGTGTCCCAAACGAATGACTGACGATAAGACGTTCGTCAATGAATGCGGCAAGATTAATGTCACCTCTTTGTTCTCATCCATGCATCAGGAAAAACTCTCTGAAGATATAACTGTTCCGACAAAGATAGAAGGCATGGTTTTTGAAGGTCCGCTTATCAGACGGGAGGTCGTGGAAAGTATCGGTCTGCCCAACAAGGATCTTTTCATCTTCTATGATGACACCGATTATAGCTATCGGGCTACGCTGGCCGGTTTTAAGGTTGTCTATGTTCCTTCAGCTATCATGCGGAAAGAGGTCTTTTTCCAGCAGCACAGCTGGGCTGATAAACTAGAGAAGAAACGATGGAAGCACTTCTATCAATTACGCAACGCCGCCTATTTCAATCATCATTATGGGAAAAACAACAGCGTAAGATATGGTCGTGCCCTGTTTACCCTCACTGGTTATATCGCAGGAGAGCTGTTGTATATGATCAAGAAACGCAAAAACAGTTGGCCAGAGATTGTCAGGCTATGGCAAGCATACCAAGACGGTATTAACGAACGACTTAGTCACCACGCATCTTCTTGAACAGGCGTTTGAACAACGACTGTTTGAATTCTCGTCTGACACGAGGTAAGATATCCTTGTAACTATGTTCCGTGTCAAAGACTAATGTTCCATGAAGACTCTTGGCCATCACTGGAGTCATATAGTTCGGACCAAACGAAGCGCGCAAGAAAGCGTCATAATCCTTAGGTGCCGGCACCATCAGATTCTCAAACGGCAGCATGACTGTTTCATCAAAGATGCTCTTATCCCAAAGGATATCCTCTCCGAGAGAAGTTAGCTCACCAACTTTCGTATGAGGATACGAGGCCAGTTTCCGCATCTCATCTTCCGCTTCATTGTAGATGGTTATCCACCCCCTTTTCTTCACTTCCTGACGAGCCTTGATCTTACGGAAGATCAGTGTCAGACGACCGGAATAGAAACAGTGCGTGTTCTTGGCCTTGAGGAATCTTAATTTCTTCATACACCGACGTCGATGCTCATGCAGGATCTCATGGTCATCGGGTGCAGCATCAAGTGGGAAGATATCAATGAAGATACCCTGGTTAAACGGTTGGAAACAATCAGAGGGACGAATGGCGGCAGTATCACTTCTACGGAACTGAGCATGTCCACGATGATACTCTACATCACTGAAGGCCGTCTGAAGGAAATAGGGTTCAGAGATTCCTTCATTACCGATCTGGCACATACGGTCATAATCCTCACGAGGCATAGCCACATCCACATCATCATCCCATGGAATAAAACCTTTGTGACGGACGGCGCCTAACAACGTACCACCTTCGACCCAACAGCGTAAGTTGTGCTTCTGACAGTATTCAAGGAATGTGCGCAACAGGTCCAGTTCTACTGCCCACACCTTCTTAGTCTCTGCAGTGACCAGATAGTCACCCCTCATCTCGTCTTCTAAATTGAATGCCTCAGTCATTATACTTAATTGGAATCTGAATTCTATTTTGTTCAAAAGCCTCTCGGAGCACCTTAAAGAACGCCTCAATATCTGCCACATCTATAGCACCAAGGGCACAAAGACGGAAGGTATTGGTGGTTGATATCTTACCTGGATAGATGGTAAAGCCATGATCATAGCAATAGTCATGAACCCTCTCAAAGTTCCAGTTCTTATCGTCCGGATAGAGCACACTGACGACCAAACCCGACTGGATATCTCGTCGGATCACCTCACGCAGGCCCATCTCCGCCAATCCCTGATGGATCGCTTCAATAACACGTTTATGACGGGCAAACTTCGCTTTCTCGCCCACCTCGAAATACTCCTTTAAAGCCTGACGGGTAGCATAGATCGTTTGCACAGGAGGCGTGAAATGCATCTCACCCGTACGCTCAAAATAGTCATACTGAAGATACAGGTTACAATAATAGGAACGCTTGGGATAATCCTTACTCTTACGGATCTCAGCCTCATTACCTATGACAAACGACAATCCCGTCATGGCCATAAGACCTTTCTGGGCAGAAGCCATACAGAAGTCCACATTGTCGAGTTCCATATCAAAAGGAATCATTCCTAACGATGAGGTGGTGTCGACCACAAAGACGGCCCCATGTTCATGGGCTAATGCGCCAATCTCGCGAATAGGGTTCAGGACACCCGTTCCTGTTTCGTGATGAGTCGTATAGACCACAGCGATATCGGGATGCTCATCGAGTGTCTTCCTGACCTCATCAAGATTGGGCTGTTCAAACACAGAAGAGCGCAAGTCAATATGTGGAAGACCATAGTACTGACAGACCTCAACGGCACGTGAGCTATAAGCACCATTATTAACCACCAGCACCTGCTTCCCTTCAGGCAGAAGAGAATTCAGGCAGATGTCGATATTGATTGTTCCTGATCCACAGAACAACACAGAAGTATATTTCCCTGCTGGGGCATGAGCCACCTTCAGAAGATCTTCACGAAGACTCTTCATCATACCGGCAAACTCCTTCTCACGAGGACAAATGTCTGGCACTACCTGTGCCATCTTCACTGTATCTGTTGTTGTCGCTGGTCCTGGATTCAACAGGACATTTCTTTTAATGTTCATAGATAATTAATAATGTTTTCTTCTGCAAAACGCAGATCGTCGATATCGTCGATCTCATACCATTTCAGTCCTTCCTCACAAAGCACATAAACAGGACTGATGGTCTGAGACATGGAGAGAAGCTGATATTCATAGCCTAACTTTGGTTGGGCGTTCGACTTCTTGGAATAGTCGTCACACATCTTCTGATAGAACGTATGACTTAGTTTATGGATTCCGACCAACTCGCCTCTCACCTCCACATCCTCCTTGTTAACAGAGCAATTCGTCAAGATGCCTTGTTCATCAGACTCCACATAATACTGGTCCTGAAACTTTGTCACCGGGGTGATGAGCATCACGTCAGGGTGAGGACACGCCATCAGTGAGGTGATGGCACGACGCTCGAAGACCAGATCACTCTCAAGTAGGATAAAATCATCAGTACCCACCATCTGGCGACAATTATATAAGGTATACATACTATTTGTCTCAGCATAACGGGGACTGAAACAACATTCTATCTGAGGGAAGCGTATGGCCAACGCTTCGTAGGCCTCACGCAGATAGCCTGTGCCGATGATGATACGTTCTATCCCACAACTGATAAGGGTCTCGATAGAACGGACGACCATGGGTTTGCCACCTGCCTCAATAAAACCCTTGGGGCGTTCTTCGGTCATGGTCCCGAAACGGGTTCCCATGCCTGCTGCCATGATGACTGCTGTCTTGATCATTCGACTATTCCAAGTTCTTTCATAAATGCCTGTTTGTTCTCTATCGGAGTGGTCGTAGGACGACCCAGGTCTTCTCGGGATTCGATCTTCACCCTCAACTCCAATAGCACGGGACCTTCTATCGTCTCCAACTTCTGAAGGGCATCCACCATCTCCTGCTTGGTTACTGCCTGAATAGCCTGTTGATAACCACTGGCCTTGGCAATACCCACAGCATCCAACTGATAGCCTATTGTAGGCTGACCTCCCACACTTTCATGAGCACCATTATTAAAGAGGATATGATAGAAATTACGTGGTTTCATGCTGGCCACGATACCCAGAGAACCTGTGTGCATGATGAAGGCACCATCGCCATCGAAACAGAACACACGACGCTCGGGCTTTTCCAAAGCAATGCCTAAAGCGATGGAAGAGCTATGGCCCATACTGCCCACCGTGAGGAAATCGTGACCATGACCCTGTTTCTGAGCCTCACGATATTCAAAGAGCTCACGCGACAGTTTACCCGTCGTCGACACGATCACATCATCCTGATGCAGATGGTCGATCACCAGTTTCAAGGCTTCTTCGCGACTCAGCGGATTATCATTCGTACTTGCATTCTTCAGTTTATAACTGCCAAAGGTACCTTTCCTGACAACCAAAGCTACAGGCGACTTACGAACCATCGCCAATTTCACCTGAGGTCCAATCTGACTGGCATCTTCCAGAATAATATATGGTATCTGCATCGTATCGAGCAGACCCAGTGTCACCTCCCCCTGCTTCACATGCTGAGGTTCATCATGTACGCCAGGTTCTCCACGCCAGCCAATCAACAACACCATGGGGATACTGTATACCTTCTCGTCGGCTAACGACAACAGAGGATTCACGGTATTACCCAAACCAGAATTCTGCATATACACCAAGGCCGGTTTCCCTGTTGCCAGATAATGACCTGCGGCTATGCCAACTGCATTTCCTTCATTGGCTGCAATAATATGCTTCTCCCGTGGGGCTGTATCTGTAATATAGGCACAGATATTCTTCAGCAAAGAGTCGGGCACACCAGTAAACATATCAATGCCACTGGACACCATCGCCTCATAAGCATCTCTGACTTCTATCATTTTGTTCCAGGTATAAGTTCCAAAATCTGTTTGATCGGCATACACAAATCATTGGCATCATATGAACGATGATTCTCCAATATCGAGGTAGCCACCTTGACCATAGCGGGATAGGCTGCACGCAACATATGGTTTGCATAGATCACCACCTTAATACCCCACTCTGCCAACTCCTCTTCACGGAAGTGGTTATAGGTTGTAGGTACGGCAACGATAGGCACAAACGGATGCAACTCATGGAACCTGCGACAGAATTCGCGTATATCCTCGCCCGTCTTCTCCTTACTATGAATCATGATGCCATCAGCACCGCCCTGTTCCACATAAGCACAGCAACGCTCCATGGCATCATCAACGGTCTTACCTGCAATAAGACTCTCGCAACGGGCAATAATCATGAAATCTTTGGTAACCTCAGCATTCTTTCCTGCACGTATCTTTTCACAGAAATGCTCAATGGTATCCTGTTGCTGGATGGCATCAGTACCAAACAGTGAGTTCTTCTTCAGTCCGATCTTATCCTCGATGATGACAGCGGATATACCGTTACGCTCTAATGTACGGACCGTGAAGACGAAATGCTCCAGTTTACCTCCCGTATCACCATCATAGATAATGGGTTTGGTGGTACACTCCAGGATATTCGTCAGGTCTTGCATACGAGTGGTCAGATCCACGGCCTCAATATCCGGTTTACCTTTCGAGGTGGAGTCTGTCAGCGACGAAGACCACATACCATCGAATGTTTCCATAAAGAGACCGTTCTTCACCTCAAGGTTTTCTGCAATAAGGCCAGAAAGACCATCATGGACTTCGAGTACTCGCACTACCGACTTAGCCTCTATCAGACGGCGCAATGTCTTCAGTCTGACATCTGGTGTAGTACCGATACCCTTGATCTCCTTATCGAGCGACGAGGACTCAATACCCTTCGTATAAGGAATCTCTATCACCTCACCACCTAGTTCGTGCATCACCTGAAGAGCCTCTTCACGAAGCTCCTGATCCGGACCGTTTTGCCAATCGTCGCCATGGATCATATAATCCGGCTTCAACTTGCGCAGGTTGGGTGCATAACTCCATTCTTCCTGAGGAACAACCTGACAGACACCTTTGATGTTCTCAACCACATTCTTACGCTGTTCGTATGTAAGATATGGCAGTCTTTTGTGCTGGGCAATCGCTTTGTCTGTGAATAGGCCGATAATCACATGACCATATTTGGCACCTTTCTGGATAATATTGATGAGTCCAGGATGCATAATATCGGCTATCATGCCCAAATAAACCGTCTTCTCCATATTTTCAATACATTTTGGTGCAAAGGTACAAAAAAAGTAGGGAAAACCACATGAAAAAAGAAAATAAATAAGTCTTACCCTATATTTTCCAGCGCAATTGTATATCCAGGTCGCATTGTGAAGAGGCCTCTATCTGTTGGTAGCCACTGCCGATAACACTTCTGTCGAAATAGTCCGTCACCCCTATTTTAGCCGTCAGCATCAGTCGTTTACCAACAGCCGCCCTTACCATGAGCCAATAACGGATGCCCTCACCATAGAACTGATTCATAGAGTAGGCGTAAAGCGGCCCTTGTTCGTAGAGCCACACGCGACTGTCATAGCTATCTGTATGGAAATAGCCGGCCCCTATATTCAGCCTCAACCAGTCCTTGGTATACGACAAACTTTCACTCACCATTCCACCCCACTCGCCTTCGCTATAGGCACAATAGCCCCCATCCAACTGGGTGCGGCAACTGAGACCGAAGTCTGTCGCATATTCGGCACTCAGACGCCCACGGTGTTCCCAACGGTCATTCAACGTCTTTTTGTCCTTATCATCCTTCTGTTTCATCCTTAATCGATAGCGGACACCCAGGTTCCAACGCTTTCCCGTATAGGCCGCCTGCAACAGCTGATCCCATGAATACGACGATTGCGACACCTGATACTTTGCCCAGGCAAAATAGGCATAGTCTGTATAGGCAGAGACCTGAAACTCTGGCGAGGGATGCCACGAAAGCCCCAGATAGACACCACTCTCGTTCTGTACGCGTCCGCCATCGCTATAGCTCTGAGCATCGAGCGAGGCATACTTGTATGAATAGAATCGCTGGAGAGCCATCATGCTCAGCACGTCAGACAAGCGGATATTGAAAGTGTTGATGGTTGCGATATGTCCTCTCTTATCCAATGCCGTCTCACCATTCAAGGACAGCTGATGACTCACATAGCCGTAATCAAGACTGGTATTCATGAAGTCCTGATCATAGGGGTAAATACGCTGGTATAGTGAGACTCTCTGCGGATGCAGCGGCCTGTCAAGATGCACATAAAGCGCATTCACGCCCAGATGCAGGCCATGAGCCTCATAGCGCAGCGCACCACCAGTTTTCAAGGCATGCAGATTGTGTTTCTTCGCCATCTCCGTCTCTGTTCGATGATAGCCTGAGGTAAGGATGGTGCGGGCTGTCGAGTCTTTGTTGAGGGTTGCATCCAAGGGAGTATAAGACAAAAAGGCTGTGGCCCTGAAAGCTGTGGAGAGACGGATGGTAGCCCCCATGCCTTGCAGATAACTGTTTGAGCGCGAAGAGTGGGCTGTAAGCGTATTGGTGCTTCGCCCCATGTTTTGGAGAGTGGCTATCTTACCTAGTCCGGAACCATTATTCATAACAAGTCCCATACCCATCGACATGCGATAGTTGCCCAAGACGAGTGTCTCCAGTCTGCCTAAGTTACGAAGTTGAAGATAAGACGAATAGTAGTCATACCCCCACTTGTTACGATTCGCGAAGAAAGGTTCACCAGCATCCTGAGCACCCACCAGTCCCAGCTTCACATAGTCGCCATAGCTGAACTGATAACGCATCCAATGACGATAGGGATAGCCAAGATACTGTTCATGATCACCCTCTCGCTCATAGAAGGGTATGCGCATAGTGGCAGTAAGTTCATGACGCCCATACTTAAGCACATCGCCGAGTCGGGGACTTCGTTGTGACGCGTCATCACCAACATATATAAAATAGGTAAGCAGTCGCCTTTGGGCTTCACCCAGCGAGCGAATCATCATCAACTCGCCCACCGACTTCATCGCCCCATAACGATAGCGATACTCCATCATATCTTCTATCTGTTGGGCTGTAAGAAAAGGTAACTCCTCCAGTTGTTCTCTCGTTACGGTATTCAGGTTTAAGGGCTGCTGCTCCAATTCGCATAGCAGATCGTAAGTCCTTTCCCACGATTCTGACTCAGAATCCTCAACAGTCATCACTTCACTCAGATAACGTTCCCACACATGTCCCTCCTGAGCCTGTAAGCCCAGTGGCATAATCATCATGATTGATATAAATAGTGTCTTCATAATTGTTTAGCGGCGCAAAGATATGATAAATCTGCGTAAATCCCAAAGAAATATTTGGATTTCTCAGAGATACTGCTTACTTTTGCAGCTGAAATGACGAATCTGCAGCCATATACCCCATGGATGATGCGAATGGTGATCATTCTGTTCACCCTTCACTATTCACTCTTCACTGCCTCTGCCCAAGATAAGCGGATGACAGCTGAGGAGGTATTGGCTGAGATGGACTCTCCCACTTTCGTACCTACCGTCAAAGTGGGTAAGGTGCTTCACGAGGGCGACAGCATACAGTATATGGAAATGAATAATGTGTATGTTTACCCCCAGCTCACCTTCAAGAACAGGAAGCAAGCCGACTCGTACATGCGTCTGGTAAAGAACGTGAAGAAGGTACTGCCCATTGCCAAGCAGGCACGCCAGATGCTGATCGAGACCACGGAATATCTCGAGACACTGCCTGACCAGAAATCGAAGGAGGAGCACATCAAGCGTGTAGAGGATGACATCTTCCGTACTTACAAGCCTCAGATGAAGAAGCTGACTTACTCGCAAGGTAAGCTGCTCATCAAGCTCATCGACCGCGAGTGCCACTCGTCGTCTTACGATATGATCAGTGCCTTCATGGGGCCTATCCGTGCTGGGTTCTGGCAAGTCTTCGCCTGGGGGTTCGGTGCTTCGCTCAAAAAAGAATACGACCCTAAGGGTGTAGACCGCCTCACAGAGCGCGTGGTTCTCATGGTTGAAGCAGGACAGATATAACCCGTACCCAATAAATAATCCCCGCTGCTGACGGGGATTATTTATTCTGAATATAGCACTTGTATCATCGTCTGACCAACGGCCTGAAGCGTATTCTTGTCAATATGCGCCATATCGTCGTTGACTGTGTGCCACGTAGGCCCGAAACTACTTTGCTCGCAGTTGGGGTAATAAGGAATAATGTCGATTGTAGGAATCTTTGCCTTGGTGTTCACAGGAATATGGTCGTCAGTAATGTAACCACCCGTCTGAGTGGGAAACAGGCTACCGAAGCCCACTACCTGAGCAGCACGCCAAACCTTATCTACAACGTTGCTGGCATACTGCAGCGACATGCCTTCCTTATAGAACTGAGCGCCTTGTCCGCCTACCATATCGAGCAGAATGCCAAAGCGTGGCTTATAGCCTTTACGATGCAGGTTAGCCGACCAATACTGAGCGCCCAGTGCCCACGAGTTACCATCGTCTGTTGCATCGCTCCACTGAGGCACGCCCCAGTCTTCAGCGTCGAAACAAATAAAATCAACACCTATGCCTAGAGTGTCTGCTGAGAGCAGACGCGCCACCTCTAACATTACGGCCACCCCAGAGGCACCATCGTTGGCTGCCATCACCGGCTTCTTGTGGTTAGCCTCATCAGGGTCGTTATCAGCCCAGGGACGGCTGTCCCAATGTGCACAAAGCAGCACACGTTCTGACAACTCTGGCTTATAGCTGGCAATGATGTTGGTGCTGTGAAGTATGGTACCATCATAACCCTTCAGGTCGGCCTTCTGCGCCATCACCTCCATACCAAAGCTTTTGAACTTGGCAATAATCCACTGTTCACACTGGTCGTGAGCCACACTGTTCATCACTCGCGGGCCGAAATCACACTGAGCCTGACAATACTGGTAGGCACTGTCTGCACAGAATGCAGGACCTACAGGCTGGGCCACAGCCGTCTCGTCCGCAGTCTGCTTACGCAGGTTTCCACAGCTTAGCATCAGGAGTATGGATAAAACTAAAAATACACCTTTCTTCATTTCATTTGAACTTGTTGCATGACCCTCAGGAAGTTGCCGCCCCAGATTTTCTGGATGTCCTGTTCGCTAAAGCGACGAGCCAACAGCGCACGGGTAAAGTTAATGAGTTCCGACGAATCGGCCAGTCCTCTCACGCCGCCATCGCCATCGAAATCAGTACCGAGTCCCACATGGTCGATACCCATCACGTCGATGGCATGCTCAAGATGTTCCATCACATCCAAGATCGTTGCCTCGCCGTCTTTACGCAGGAATCCGTTGTATATCGTGGTCTGAGCCACACCGCCATTCTTAGCTAAGGCACGCATCTGGTCATCCGTCAGGTTACGCTGATGATCGCAGAGGGCACGACTGCTCGAGTGACTGCACACGATAGGCATGGTGCTGATGTCAAGGGCGTCATAAAAGCTCTTCTCGCCACCATGACTCAGATCAACCATGATACCCAAACGGTTCATCTCCTTGATGACCTGCTCGCCAAAGGCACTCACACCACCATGGGTGTTATTGCTCTTCGACGCGGCATCGCAGATATCGTTATCGCCATTATGGCAGAGGGTCATATATACAATGCCACGGTCCTTGAAGTGCTGCAGGTTCTCCAGTTTACTGTCAATGGCTATGCCGTTCTCAATACCGAGCATGATGCTCTTCTTCCCCCGATGCTTGTTCATCCAGAGGTCGTCAGGGGTGCGGGCAAGCGCGATATACTGCTGGTTCTGCGCCACAATATCCTCTATTTTGTCGAAGATGCGGTCAGCATATGTCGTAGGATTCTCAGTGTTCTGGGGCAGATAGGCCACCATGATCGTTGCGTCCTGACGCCCCTCAGTCATCTTATGCAGGTCGACCAATATCTTTGGGTCGCGCTGGTCGAAGTGGATGCCTGACGGGAAAAACATCGGGGTGTCGCAGTGGGTGTCGAGCGTCAGCACACGGTTATGCACACGCTGAGCCTGTCTAAACGAGGCAGCCTCGCCCACCAGCCACTGGAACAGGGGCAGCCCCTCCTCCAGACACTCTGGATGCCACTGAACACCTACTATAGATTTATATTCCGTACTCTCTATCGCCTCGATGATATTATCAGCCGACTGCGCCACTACACGGAACTTATCGCCCGTCTCAACCACAGCCTGATGGTGGAAACTGTTCACCATAAGAGGCCTGTCGTACGACTTGTAGATGCTGTCAAGTATAGAATCTCTTATAATACTGATGCTATGCGTAGGCTCAGAGCGGTCGGCATCCTGCGAATGCTTCACCTTTGCCACATCGCTGATATCCTGAGCCACCTTGCCGCCCAGCGCCACTGCCAGCGTCTGGATGCCCCGACAGATGCCCAGCATCGGTATCTGTCGATTATAGGCCAGTTGTGCTATCAGCAACTCTGGCAGGTCGCGCTCCTGATTAACACCATGAAGTTTGGGTGAAGGCTCCTCACCAGCCCACAAGGGGTTGATATCGCCGCCACCGCTCAGAATCAGACCATCAAGATGCTCAAGGGTGTTGATGATTACATCTTTATCAGCCACAGGCGGAATGATAACAGGCACACCACCTGCAGCCACTACAGACTTGTAGTAGCCCTGTCCCAATTTACAGGTCAGATCTTCATAATTACCAGTGATACCTATGACAGGTTTCTGGTCGGCTTCAGGAAAGTGAGCATAGATATCATCCAGATGCGACTGTAAGTCAAATCTGTTCATTACTTCTGCCCAACTTCGTTAATGACAATAGGAATCTCTCGTTTTAGGCTCTGTTCCAGAGAAATCAATGTTTCAGTAGCTACTACGCCAGGTATGCCCTGCAGTTTTCCGTTCAACAGCTCCATCAACTGCTCGTTGTCACGGGCATAGAGCTTCACCAGCATGGTGTACGGGCCTGTGGTAAAGTGGCACTCTACCACCTCAGGGATATGCTGCAGACACTCTACCACGTCTTTATACATAGAACCCTTTTCCAGGTTGATACCCACATAGGTACAAGTAGAATAGCCCAGGCTCTTGGGATTAACGTCGAATCCACTACCGGTAATCACATCAGCATCAATCAGATGCTGCACACGCTGATGAATGGCGGCACGGGAGACATTACACTCAGCAGCCACATCCTTAAACGGGATACGTGCATTCTTGGAAAGAATACTCAGTATCTTCTTGTCAAGAAAATCAATTTTATCCATCACCTTTCCTTTTTAGTTACAATTTGTCAGCAAAAGTAAGCAAATTAATTGAATAATGCAACTTTTATCAGGAAAAGTTTAAAAAAAGTGTGTCACTTTTGTGACACACTTGCTCTTTACTTCACGATTTCCAACAGTTCTACGTCGAAAATCAGCATGCTGTAAGGCTTGATATCAGCCCCAGCCCCACGCTCGCCATAAGCCAGCTCATAGGGGATATACAACTGCCACTTCGAACCTACAGGCATCATCGTCAACGCCTCTGTCCAGCCTCTGATCACCTGCGTAGGTGTAAACTCAGAAGGCTCGCCACGCTGATAGCTGCTGTCGAACACCTTGCCGTCAATCAAGCGGCCCTCATAATGCACTTTCACCTTGTCACTAGACTGAGGCACAGCGCCAGAACCTTTCACTAGCACCTTATATTGCAGGCCACTGGGCAGGGTGATCACACTGTCATTCTTGGCATTCTCCTCCAAGAACTTAATGCCAGCCTCACGATTGGCGCCATACAGTTTCTCATCACGAGCAGCCTTGTCGGCCTTCTGTCTGGCGGAGAAATAATCTTCGGCCTTCTGCAAGGTGAAGATCGTGGTATCATTCAGCATAGCGTCGGTAAAGCCGCGGTAGAGCACGTCGGCCATGATGGAATCGGGCGAATCCTGGAACTCCGTCTTCAGACTGGGCAGCATACGCTCGTTCAGCTGCTGGGCAATGTTCTGTCCGGTCATGTATGCCTTCATCTTAGGATCGTCGGCAGTCTTCACGGCGTCCATGAAGCCACGCACGAAATCGGCCATCATCGTTGTGTCCATCTTCTGCTGGAGCAGATAGTTCAGCAGTCCGTTGGTCATTGTCATACCTGCCGCATAGCTCACTGAGTCGGAACTGCTTGTGAGCTGAACAGCCTGCACCTTCTCCTCTACAGGCTTCTGAACGGTCTTCTTCTTTGCGGCCTCAGCCGTAAACAAAGAAGCACCCGCCACAAGGGCGAGTGCCACGCATATCGTCTTCTTCATTATCTCTTAGCGTTTACCTCAAGCAACTCAATCTTGAAGATCAGTGCAGAGAAAGGCTTGATAATGTTCTGTTCACGCTCACCGTAAGCCAGTTCCTGAGGAATATAAACCTCCCAAACAGAACCTGCAGGCATGTGGCAGAGAGCCTCTGTCCAACCCTTGATAACCTGGTTGGCACGGAATGTGGTGGGCTCGCCGCGCTGGTAAGAACTGTCGAAGATAGAGTCATTAATCAGACGGCCCTCGTAGTTAACCTTCACCAGAGAAGTGTCGGCAGGAATGGCACCAGTACCCTCCTTGATAACCTTGTACTGAACGCCGCTGGGCAGAACCTTCACGCCCTCTTTCTTAGCGTTCTCAGCCAGGAACTTCTCACCGGCAGCCTTGTTTGCACCATAGCTCTTCTCAAGCTCCTTGGCCTTAACGCTGCTAATCAGGCGCTGAGCCACCATCTGAGCTGAATCAACAGTCATCAGGCCCTTCTTGCCTGTTGTACCGCTGATAAAACCAGCCATGAAGTTCTTCAAAGAGATGGTCTTGGTAGAGTCGTCACCGAACACCTCGTGGTTGATGCCCTTCACCATACGGTTAGCAATCTGCTGACCAATCTGGATACCTGCATAGTAGGCAGCCTTCTTCTTGTTGTCACCAGCATTGGCACCCTCGTTCAGACCCTTGATAAACTCATCGATGTAAGTGGTATCTACGTCGAGACTACCAACGAGATACTCCTTCAGACCCTGAGTCTGAGCCATACCGATAGCATAGCTCAAGGTGTCTACTTCATTCTTCAGACTCGCTCTGGGAGTCGAATTGCCACATGAAGAAATCATGATGGCAGCTACAGCTGCAACAGCAGCAAATGTAATCTTTTTCATTTTCGTGATTGTTTATATTTATTTTTTACCTTTTTCCCTTTTACCTTTACACAACCTGAATCAATTCAACGTCGAAGATCAGGGCTGCGAACGGAGGAATAGAAGCACCTGCGCCACCCTCGCCATAAGCCAGACGGTAGGGGATGAAGAAGCGGTACTTGGCACCCTCCTGCATCAGCTGCAGTCCCTCGGTCCAACCGGCAATCACCTGCTGCAAGGGGAATGTAGCGGGCTCGCCGCGCTGATAGCTGCTGTCGAATACGGTACCGTCGATCAGCGTACCCTCGTAGTGGCACTTCACGGTATCCTTTGCGCTGGGCTTCTTGCCGTTACCCTCTTTCAGAACCTGGTACTGCAGACCGCTGGCCAGCGTCACGACACCATCCTTCTTACTGTTCTCGGCCAGATATTTCTCACCAGCCTCCTTATGTGCCTTACCTTTCTCAGCACGCTCAGCCTGGAGCTTCTGCTCCTGCTTCTGGAAATAGTCCTGTACAATGGCCTGGGCCTCACGGTGGCTCACCTTCAACTCATTACCCTCGAGCACATCCTTGATGGCCTGTGCGAAGTCCTCTGCGCTGATGTCATCAGCACCCATCTGAGCCAGCTGCTGTCCGATGCCCAAGCCCAAAGCATAACTTAATTTGTTCATTCTTTCTTTATATTAATAATGTGTAACTCTCAAAATCGGACGCAAAGATACTACTTTTTAATTACAGATTGCACAGATTAACACAGATTAATATAAAAAAACGGTTAAAACCTGCGCCGTCTGAGGCTATTTTCTTATTTTTGCAACATAAAACAAACGTCATAGCTTATGAAAAAGATTGTCGTACTTACAGGTGCTGGCATGTCGGTGGAAAGCGGACTCAAGACTTTCCGCGATGCCGATGGTCTCTGGGAGAACTATCCCGTGCAGCAAGTGGCCACCCACGAAGGCTGGGAGGCAGACCCGACGCTCGTCACCAACTTCTATAACATGCTCCGCAAGAAATGCTGGGGCGTAAAACCTAACGAGGGGCACAAACTGGTGGCCCGCCTTGAAGAGCAGTACAACGTCACCGTGGTCACTCAGAACGTCGACAACCTCCACGAGATGGCCGGTTCGTCGAAAGTCATCCACCTGCACGGCGAACTCATGAAGGTATGCTCTAGCCGCGATGTCGACGACCCGCGCTACCAGCAGACGCTCCCCCCCGACAACTGTGAGATAGTACCCGGCACGAAGGCTGGCGACGGTTCGCTACTGCGCCCCTTCATCGTCTTCTTCGGCGAAGCCGTGCCCAACATCACCCTTGCCGCCGAGGAAGTTCAAGAGGCCGACATTCTGATTATCATCGGCACCTCGCTAGTGGTCTATCCCGCCGCCGGTCTGCTGCATTACGCCCGCCCCGATGTGCCCATCTATCTCATCGACCCCAACCCCATCAATGCCGGTACCCGTGTTCATCAGATTCAGAAGGGTGCCTCTGAAGGTATGAAAGAGCTTTTCGCCGAACTGATGGAATAGCGGCTCTCATACTGGCAAAGATAAGGCTTTCTGCCGACAAAGATAGGCGTGGGTTATGACAAGAATAATCCCGCTGATTGTAATCTATATTATCATGTAAAGCAATTTAGACTAAATTGCAGAACAAAATAGACTAAATTGGTCGGCAATTTAGTCTAAATTGCAATCAAAGAGATAATCTCTGTCAATAAGCGGGCCATTCCATGACAGGCAAAGCGCTATGATATGACAACACCGCAAGCCGCCCCATCAATACATGATACAACATAGAAACGCTAAAGAGAGCTAATCAACGGACGCTTTATATTGATTAAGGTCAAAGAAAGGGAGAAAAAGAAAGCAGTGAATGATGTGTCTAAGACGTCATTCACTGCTTTATTATCAGGGCGCTGATGGCGCGCTGGGGATTAGCCCTTATATCGGCTACAGGCCGCGATCCTTACGGATAAAGTCGATGAGTCGGTCGACAGCCTCTTCCTCTGGGATATTCTTCTCGATACACTCCTTGGCCTTATAGAGGCTGATCTTACCGCGACCGGCACCTACATAGCCGTAGTCGGCATCGGCCATCTCGCCAGGACCGTTCACGATACAGCCCATGATACCAATCTTCAGACCTACCATATCTTTCGTGGCGGCCTTGATACGTGCGATGGTCTCCTGCAGGTTGTAGAGCGTGCGGCCACAGCCCGGACAAGAGATGTACTCGGTCTTGGTGAACTTGATGCGGGCGGCCTGCAGGATGCCATCGGCCAGCTCGACAAGCTTTTCGGTTGAAAAGCCTTCGTTGCGGATGACAAGCTGATGGGCTTTCTTATCAATCAGGAGGGCACCAACGGCCATGGCGGCCTTCAGCTGGAGCGACTCCCAGTCGGTCTCGTGCATCTCGAGGGTGATGGTATCGTCCTTAATGCCTGCCTCAGCCTGTTCACGCAAGGCAGCGCACTCGGCGATAGAGTCGACGAGTTTGCGGGCCACGGGAATCTCGTATTCAGGCTCTTCCGAGAGTGACACACGTACGGTGTCACCAATGCCCTCGGTGAGCAGGGCGCCAATGCCTACGGCACTTTTTATACGGCCGTCCTCACCCTCGCCAGCCTCGGTAACACCAAGGTGAAGGGGATAGTGCATACCTTCCTTGTCCATGGTCTGAACGAGCAGACGCACGGTGGTGACCATGACCACGGTGTTAGAAGCCTTAATAGAGATGACCACGTCGTTGAACTGCTCGCGCTTGAAGATGCGCAGGAACTCCATACAGCTCTCGACGATGCCCTCGGGAGTATCGCCATAGCGCGACATGATGCGGTCGGAGAGCGAGCCGTGGTTGACACCAATGCGCACAGCGGTGTGGTGTTCCTTACAGATATTAAGGAAAGGTACGAGCTTCTTCTCAATCTTCTTCAATTCCTCGGCATACTCCTCGTCGGTATATTCGAGGTGCTTGAACGTACGTCCCGGGTCAACGTAGTTGCCGGGATTGATGCGCACCTTCTCGCAGTAAAGTGCTGCCACATCGGCTGTATGGGCCGTGAAGTGCACGTCGGCTACGAGTGGCGTAGGATAGCCGTCGGCCTTCAGCTGGGCAGAGATATTCTTCATGTTCTCGGCCTCACGGATACCCTGGGTGGTGAAACGTACCAGTTCGCCGCCGGCATCGATGATGCGCTTGGCCTGAGCCACACAGCCCTCGGTGTTATTCGTATCTACCGTTCCCATCGACTGGATGCGGATGGGATTCGAGCTGCCAATGCCAATCTGGCCGACACGGGTCTCGGATGATTGTCGTCTCTGATACATAATTAATTGGTCTTGAATTGATATTTCACCTCGGCCAACTCCTGGTTAGCCTTCTCAATCTTTACACGGAGATTACCTTTATAGACGGCCAGGCGCTGAGCCAGTTCGTCGTTGCTAAGCGCCATCATCTCAACGGCAAGGATAGCGGCGTTCTGAGCACCGTTCACACCGACAGTAGCCACAGGAATACCCGGTGGCATCTGGATGATAGAGAGCATGGCATCAAGTCCGTCGAGCATGCCTTTAATAGGAACACCAATCACAGGAAGAGTGGTAGAGGCTGCGATGACGCCAGGAAGGGCAGCAGCCATGCCTGCGCCGGCAATGATAACCTTAATGCCACGATCCTTGGCGGTGCGGGCAAACTCCTCAACAGCATCGGGGGTGCGATGGGCTGAGAGGGCATTCACTTCGAAAGGCACCTGCATCTCGTCGAGCAACTTGCAGGCTTTCTCCATAATGGGCAGATCGCTTGTACTACCCATGATAATACTAACTAACGGTTTCATATATATCTTACTTTTTTACTTTTACATATAGATTAATCCAAAGAAGGCACAGACAGCTCCAATCAGGAAGCCCGCTACAATCTGCAACAAGGAGTGTTGGCGCAGAATCATACGGCTTGAGCCCAGCACGCCAGCCAGCATCATGACAACACAGAACCACCATACAGGATTGAAGCCGAATATCTCGCCAAAAACAAACAGGGCACCAGCCACACCGCCGATAGCAGCCATGTGGGTAGATATCTTCCACCACACGTTGATAAGTGCGCACACCACCTGAATGGCCATCGCCGCAGAAACGATGGTACCCATGAAATGAGGGATATGCATCATCTCCATGAGATAGACGCAGAAGAAGTAGCACAGGATGGAGATGACATAAGGCACCACGCGGCGCTCCTTGTGTCCCAGCTCTATCAGGTTCCATCCCTGATAGCGACGATAGAGATGAATCAGAAGCGACGGCAAGAGGATGGTGAACAGATAGACAAGGGTGAGCACCTGTAGTTTATACCCCCAAGGCATAAGACCCAAATAACTGAACAAGAAAAGTGCCATAAGACCTACCAACGGCAGATAGAACGGGGTGAACAGCATGCTGATGACACGTGCCGTAAGAATGATAGCCTTTTCTCTACTTATTTCTTTCTTCATTTTCTTCTTTCACTTTCTCAGTCGCGCTATAGGTATACCCAGTTGCTCACGATATTTCGCCACCGTACGACGGGCTATGGGATAGCCCTTCGAGGCGAGCAGGTCCTTCAACTGGTCATCGCTTAGCGGACGTTTCTTATCCTCTGAATCAATAATATCCCGAAGCGCAGCCTTAATCTGACGGGTCGACAGCTCCTCGCCGCTTTCTGTTACATAGCCATCACTGAAGAAATGACGGAGGGGGAAAGTGCCCCAACGGGTCTGCGCATACTTGGAGTTGCTGACACGCGACACAGTAGAGAGGTCGAGACCTGTCTTCTCTGCCACATCCTTTAATATCATAGGGCGCAACGAAGCCTCATCGCCATCAACGAAGAACTGATGCTGCAGTTGGATGATGGCACGCATGGTGATGGTAAGCGTGTGCTTACGCATCTTCACCGCCTCGATGAAGCCCTGAGCGGCATCAACCTTCTTCTTGATATATAGCAGTGCCTCCTTGGTCTGGCGACTGAGATGTTCCTTGTTCTGCTGATACTCCTTCATGGAGTCGACAAACGACTGCGACACCTTCAGCTCCGGGACTTCGCCATTATTGAGCGTAAAGGTGACCGTACCATCATCCAGTGTATCGACAATGAAGTCGGGCGTAATCTGCTGCAGACTTCTGCCAACCGTTTCGCCTAAAGAAGCACCTGGACGCGGGTTGAGTTTCCTCAGCTCCTGAAAGAGTACTTCAGCCTGCGCGTCATTCAGTCCTAAAGACGACTGTATCTTATCCCAATGCTTCTTGGTGAACTCTTCGAAATAGGAGTTCACGACCTGTTCCATCAAGTCTCTTAGACGGGAAGGGGCTCTACGTTCAATCTGCAGCAAGAGACACTCCTGGAGCGTTCGGGCGCCAATGCCTGCAGGGTCGAACTCCTGAAGCTTCTTTAGCACCTGCTCTATCTGAGCCACAGTCAGGTCAATATTATGGTAGATGGCCAGTTCTTCGCTGATTATCTCAAGGTCCTTACGAAGCAGACCATCGTCATCGAGCGAGCCAATGAGGTATTCCATCACATCGCGCTCCTGTTCTGTCATATCGACCTCGCCCATCTGCTCTTTTAGCTGATCATAGAATGAAGAGGTCTCACCATAGACCATCTCTTCACGTTCCTCAGATGCAAAATGGCCACCCTGATACACAGGCAGCTCCTCGTCGTCACGGCCAATACCGCTCAAGGCCTCATCGAGCGCCGACTGGCGTTCTTCCTGTTCTGTGGCCGACTCAAAATCATCTGCCCCCTCGACTGAGTCCTGATAGTCTGAGTAGTCCTGATGGTCTTGATAGTCCTCATCGCCCGAGCCTGCCGACTCCAAGGCGGGATTATCGTTCATCTCTGTGTTGATACGATCAACAAGCTGCATGACTGGCAATTCCACCAATGATGCCTGAAGCAACTGCTGATGAGAGATCATCTGACCCAACTTCAGCTGTTGTGTCTGTTCCTGTATCTGACCGTATTTTTCACTCATTTTTCCTTTTTACTTTTTCTACTACTTAAAGTATTCTTTAAGTTGCTCGGCATAAGACGCAAGGTCTTCTGTGTTAGCATTACCATATCGGCGCCATACCTGCTGGCAAGGCAACAATAGCGGGTCGAAGGTTACATCCTTACGATTTAAATAAGGGTCGCAATATTGGAACACCTCCAACACCTCTACAACACGCTGGGGCTTTTGTTTCAGTAATTTCGCAAGTTCCTGTACCTCAGGCGTCTCTATCACCATCGTGATAGGCGTCAGACGGAAATAAAGATCCAGAATCAATGTGAGCATAACCGGTGTGAGGGTCTCGCCCTCTGCCACAGGCTTGAAATCCAACTCAAAACTCTCGTTGGTCTCAACGCCCTCATAGAACAAACCGGCGTTGTTAAAGCCCTTCATCTCACGCAGCAGACTGGCAGCTCTCGCAAGCTTTCTGGGATTGCTGCCATATACTTCCCAAATATGCTCGATGCGGGGAGTTTCAAGATTGGCAATCTGGCACATCTTATTAAATAAGACGCTTGGAGAGACGTGCAGCTCAAGACTCAAGTCTATCATCTTCCGGCTGTACATCGGCTTGATTCCCACAGGTTTTTGTAGGTATATCTGCATAAGCAGAAGCCAGTAATCATCCTGCCATTTTGTTTTTTTTGCCATAATCCTCGCTATTTTTTTGCAAAAATACTGTTTTTTTTATATATTTGCAACCGAAAAGGAAAAAACTTATGAGAAAGATAGCATTATTTGCCTTTTGGCTCCTTTCTTTACAGACCTTATTGGCGCAAAGCGTCAGAGAACAGCTTAAAAGTGATATCTTTAAAGCGGGTAGTAACTATTATGCCTATCCATCTCCATCGACTAATTTAGCGCCCGCCCCCAAGGGTAAGAAGCCCTTCTACATCAGTACCTATGCCCGCCATGGATCCCGTTTCCTGATAAGGGCCAGTGAATATGAATGGCCGGAAACCGTTCTACAAAAAGCTCATGAGCAAGGGAAGTTGAGCGAGCTGGGAGAGAGGACACTCCAGCAACTGAAGGTTTTTCATAATGAGGCACGCGACCGCTATGGCGACCTGACACCTCTTGGTGCCCATCAGCATCGTATGATTGCCCAGCGCATGTACGACAATTTCCCTGAGGTATTCAAGGGACATGCAATCATCGACGCCAAGAGTACGGTGGTCATTCGTTGCATCATATCCATGGAAAACGAGTTAACGCAACTGGTGAGGAACAATCCGATGCTTGTCATCAGGTCGGATGCCAGCCAGCACGACATGTATTACATGAACCTTCAGGATTCCGCACTCTACAAGAAACGCTTTCCCCAGGAATCTGTTGACACCTATAAGGCTTTCTGCGACCGTCACGCCATACACGAACAGGCTATGGGCAAGCTTTTCAATGACTCAGTATTCTATCGTGACAGTATTGACAGCTATGAACTGAACAAAACCATCTTCAAGATAGCATCCAGTATCCAGGGTACAGAACAGCGCTACCACTTCAATCTGTTTGACATCTACACAATTGACGAGCTCTATTCCAACTGGCTACAATACAATGCTTATTGGTATCTCAGTTTCGGCAACTGTCCTTTCAACGGCGGTACACAACCTTACACCCAGCGCAACCTGCTGCGCAAGATTATCGAAGATGCTGACAGCTGCATTGCCACACCCCGCAATGGTGCCACACTGCGTTTCGGGCATGAGACTATCGTACTGCCACTAACCTGTTTATTAGGCCTCAACGGGTTCGACCATCAGTTTACCGACTTGGAGGAGCTTGACATAAACGGCTGGCAGAACTTCGATGTATTCCCCATGGCCGCCAACATACAGTTTATTTTTTACCGAAAGAATCCAAAGGACAAGGATGTGCTTTTCAAGATACTACTCAATGAGAACGAGGCCACTCTACCCATTCCTACAAACAGCGCGCCCTATTATCATTGGAGCGATTTCCGGGATGTTTACCTGAAGAAGCTCAATGCCTACAAGGAAGAGTGACCACTGACAGCCACATCTGGTTGCCAAAGAACGGTCTGCCCTGTGTAGAGTGACTTCTGCACATCGATGAGACGCTGATTGGACGAACCGCGAAACAACAGGTCGGGGTCATGCAATTTCTGAATAAAGGGACCATCGACAAGCACATCAAGTTGTTCAAGCAACTCACGCTGGTCGTCATGAATTAAGCTTTCAAAAGTAAAGCCCGTAAAACACCAAATATCTTTATTGGAATACTCATGGATAGCACAAGCCAACTCAGCAAAGCCTGCTGCCTGATACATAGGATCACCACCCGAAAATGTGACGTTGGCAAAAGGATCAGCCATGATAATCTTCATAAGCTGACTGGTAGTCATCTCACGTCCGCCATCAAAAGCCCACGATTGGGGATTATGACAGCCTGGACACTGATGATTACATCCAGCACAATAAATGGAGGTCCGGAAACCCGGACCATCCACCATTGTATCTTCTATGATATCGAGTACACGAATCATGGCTAGCTCTCAAACATGTCTTGCGAGCCATGATCGATGTGTGTCACACGATCATTAAGTTCTGCCAGTTTACCACTATTCCAGCGATCAGTTGTTCCAACTAGATAGCCTGTGATGCGCTGTAACTTATCGATATTCTTTGAACCACACTTCGGGCAGACTTCCAAATGATCATCTGCATTCTCATAGCCACAATCCATGCAACGGTTGCGGTTGTGGTTCACCGACCCATAGCCCATATCAAACTGATCCATCATGTCAACCACACTCATAATGACCTGAGGATTGTGTGTGGCATCGCCATCAATCTCCACATAGAAGATGTGACCACCACGAGTCAGGTTATGATAAGGCGCCTCAATCTCTGCCTTATGACGGGCTGAGCACTTGTAATAGACTGGCACATGGTTCGAGTTGGTATAATAGTCACGATCAGTAACACCAGGGATGACACCAAACTGTTTGCGGTCTTTCTTCGTGAACTTGCCACTCAGGCCCTCTGCGGGAGTTGCAAGCACTGAGTAGTTATGATGGAACTGCTGACAGAAATCGTTGACACGATCACGCATGTAAGTCACGATCTTCAGGCCTAACTCCTGCGCCTTCTTACTTTCGCCGTGATGCTTGCCTATAAGAGCTACCAGGCATTCAGCCAGTCCGATAAATCCAATACCTAGCGTACCCTGATTAATCACACTTTCGATAGTATCCATCGGGCCCAGTTTATCTGCTCCAATCCAGAGGCTCTTCATCAACAGGGGAAACTGCTTTGCAAAGGCTGTCTTCTGGAACTGGAAGCGATCGTCGAGTTGCTGAGCAGTAACCTCCAGCATGTGGTCGAGCTTGGCAAAGAACATATCTATGCGTTTCTGCTCATCAGCCTCTTCCATACACTCAATGGCGAGTTTCACAATATTGATTGTAGAGAAGGAGATATTACCACGTCCGATACTTGTCTTTGGTCCAAAGCGGTTCTCAAACACACGAGTACGACAACCCATGGTAGCCACTTCATGAATATATCGCTCTGGATCGTCAGCTTTCCACGCCTCATCCTGATTAAATGAGGCATCAAGATTCAGGAAGTTAGGAAAGAAACGGCGGGCCGTTACCTTACAAGCCAACTGATAGAGGTCGAAGTTACGATCCTCAGGCAGATAGTTCACGCCACGCTTCTTCTTCCATATCTGAATGGGGAATATTGCGGTTTCGCCACCACCTACACCTTCATAAGTAGAGAGCAGAATCTCACGCATCACACAACGGCCTTCTGCTGAAGTGTCCGTTCCATAGTTGATTGAAGAGAAAACCACCTGGTTACCGCCACGAGAGTGGATGGTGTTCATATTATGAATAAAAGCCTCCATAGCCTGATGAACACGACCCACCGTCTTATTGATGGCATGTTGCTGAGCACGCTCACGACCTGTCAGCCCATCAAGCGGTTTTTTGATATAGTCCATCAACGGCTCATCGTAAAGATCTTTATAGCTCTCACCATTCAGTTCCTCAAGATGCTTCAACTCTTCAATATAGCTCATACGCACATAAGGAGCTAAATAGAAGTCGAATGCGGGGATAGCCTGTCCACCATGCATCTCATTCTGTGCACATTCCATAGAGATACAAGCCAACACAGAGGCTGTCTCGATGCGTTTTGCAGGACGTGAAGCGCCATGACCCGCAATGAAGCCACAGTTCAGAATATGATTGAGCGGATGCTGTACACAAGTGAGCGACTTTGTGGGGTAATAGTCCTTATCATGAATATGCAGATAGTTGTGCTCTACAGCATCACGGCTGTCTTCTGAAAGCAGATAATCATCTACGAAAGGTTTGGTTGTCTCTGATGCGAACTTCATCATCATGCCTGCAGGTGTGTCGGCATTCATGTTGGCATTCTCACGAGTAACATCGTTGTTTTTGATGTTTACAATATCAAGGAACACATCACGCGTTTTGGCCTTACGGGCAATAGAACGTTGATTGCGGTAGGCGATGTACTTCTGAGCCACGTCCTTACGGCTCGACTTCATCAGTTCTACCTCTACGGCATCCTGAATCTGTTCTACTGTCATCTGGCTCTCACCACGCTGAGCAATGTGATCGGTTATCTGATACAACAAACGTTCGTCTTCGCCCCTGTCAGTATGGAGCATCGCTTTACGAATGGCAGCCATGATTTTCTGCTCATTGAAGCCGACAATACGTCCGTCGCGCTTTACAACTGTTTGAATCATATATATATCAAGTTTTTAGTATTAAGTATTATCCTTCTTTTGCACTGAAAGCAAGCGCATAGACACGCATCTGCTTCACCATAGCCACCAAGCCGTTGCTACGTGTTGGCGAGAGGTGCTCTTTCAGTCCTATCTCCTCGATGAAATAAAGATCTGCATTGAGTATTTCCTTTGGCGTATGGTCGCTGAGCACTCTTATAAGAAGAGCCACGATGCCCTTCACAATCAAAGCATCACTCTCGGCAGAGAAATGAATCTTACCATCAAGATAATCTGCCTGCAGCCACACACGACTTTGGCATCCATCAATCAGATTATTCTCCGTCTTGTATTTCTCGTCAAGCGGCTCCTGTTCGTTGCCAAGATCAATTAACAACTGGTATTTATCCATCCAGTCGTCGAAGCCACTGAACTCCTCTATAATCTCATCTTGAATTTCATTAATTGTCATGTTGTTCTGTCTTTTCTAATTTAAACAATTTGTCACTTGGGCGCACCTTGCCCGTCACAGCAATAGAGACCTTCGTTCCCTGCTGGGCCTGCTCTATAGGACCATTATCGCCATGAATCTCATCGGCCGTTACATACATCACTCCTGTGGTAGGACCCGTTATCAGCATATTGTCACCCACTTTAAAGGTATTGGCCTCAACGGTAAACTCCGCCACACCCAATTTCGAGAAGTACTTCACGCCCTTGCCGATGTACACCTTGCGCTCTGTAGCATTCGAACCATAGTTCTTATTCCACTCGCCCAGTTTCTGTCCTTGATAATAGCCGTCCCAGAATCCACGGTTAAAAACGGTAGCCAGTCGCTCATCCCACTCGTCCTTCTTCTCTTCTGTAAAGGTTCCGTCGAGTACAGACTGAATGGCCTCCTTATAACACTTCACTACGGTATAGACATATTCCGGACCACGGGCACGTCCCTCAATCTTAAACACCCGGACGCCCGACTTCATCATCCTGTCAATAAAGCGAACGGTCTTCAGGTCCTTGGGCGACATGATGTACTTATTATCGATTTCCAACTGATTGCCTGTTTCATTATCAGTAACCGTATAGCTACGACGGCATATCTGAATGCACTCGCCACGATTGGCCGAACGGTTGGCATTGTCGAGACTCATATAACACTTACCGCTGATAGCCATACAGAGGGCCCCATGGCAGAACATCTCAATACGAATCTGCTCGCCACTTGGGCCACAAATATGTTCCGCTTCTACCTGACGGTAGATTTCTGCCACTTGATCCATATTCAGTTCACGCGCCAACACCACCACATCAGCAAACTGGGCGTAGAAGCGCAGAGCCTCGATATTAGAAATATTCAACTGCGTAGAAAGATGTACCTCCTGACCTACCTTATTACAATAGGTCATCACAGCCACATCTGAGGCAATAACAGCCGAGATACCAGCTTCCTTGGCCGCATCGATAATCTCGTGCATCAATGGAATATCCTCACCATATATAATGGTATTGACGGTCAGGTAGCTTTTTATACCGTGTTCATTGCATGTCTGTGCCATCTCCTTAAGATCATCAATCGTAAAGGTAGAGGCGGAGTGTGCTCGCATGTTCAGTTTCTCGATGCCGAAATAGATACTGTCGGCACCTGCCTGTATGGCTGCTGCCAACGACTCACGAGAACCGACGGGCGCCATAATTTCAAAGTCTTTTATCGTTTGGTTCATCATTTTCAATCCATTGGGAAAAGTCCATATAGCTTAGCGTCAATCATATCGGTCACCATCTTGAAGTCTTCAGGGAAATCCCCAAATTTACAATGGTCGCCGTCAACAATAATCAGTGGGCCATTATAGGTAGCGATCCAGTCTTCGTAACGTTTCTCCAGTCCCTGAAGATAATCCAGGCGCATGGTCTGTTCAAAGTCGCGTCCGCGTTTCTGAATCTGAGCCACCAGTGTTGGAATGCTGGAGCGGATATATATCATCAGGTCAGGCAGTTTCACCAGCGACATCATCAAGTCGAAGAGATCCGTATAATTCTGAAAATCACGATCACTCATCATTCCCTGCCCATGCAAATTAGGCGCAAAGATACGAGCATCCTCGAAAATGGTTCTGTCCTGTATGATTGTCTCCTTCGACTTCGAGATTTCCACCACTTCCTTGAATCGTTTATTGAGAAAGTAAATCTGAAGATTGAACGACCATCTAGGCATGTCGGCATAGAAATCGGCCAGATAAGGATTATTATCTACAGGCTCAAAACGTGGCGTCCATCCATAACGATGGGCGAGCAATTTTGTGAGGGTGGTCTTACCACTGCCAATATTTCCTGCTACTGCGATATGCATAATACTACATTTATAAAAGTCAATTACTGATTAGGAAAGAGGCCAAAGAGAGTAGCATCGATACGGTCAATGATCCGAGCCAGGTCCTTTGGATTATGAAGGAAATCCAAATTATCCTTCTCTATGGTCATCACACGTCCCTGATACTTGTGATATATAAAGTCGTCATAACGCTCATTGAGGTTCTGCAGATATTCCAACTGCATTGACTGCTCATAGTCTCTGCCCCGCTGCTGGATGTTATTAACCAGATGAGGCACTGAAGCACGCAGATAAATTAGCAGATCAGGCAGGCGCACCATTGATATCATCTGCTCGAAAAGTTCCATATAAGTTGCATAGTCGCGGTCTGACAAATTACCCATGGATCTGTTATTCTCCATAAACACATATACGCCCTCGAAGATAGTACGATCCTGAATGATAGTATGTTCCGACTGCGAGATAGCGATAAGATCGCGGAAACGTTCCTTGAGGAAATATATCTCAAGGTTAAAAGACCACCTGTGGATATCGCGATAGTAGTCTTCCAAGTACGGATTTCTATCAACCGCCTCAAAACGAGGTTCCCAACCATAGTGTTTGGCCAGCATCTTCGTCAGCGTTGATTTCCCGCTACCTATATTTCCCGCAACAGCTATATGCATCCCTCTCTTAATTCTTCTATTTTTGAGGGGTCAAAGTTACACAATATTTTGCACATTGCCAAACGAAATAGAAATTATTGGCAGATATTTTGGAAATTTTATTGTACCTTTGCCAGCGGTTATGAAACGTATTTTTACAATATTATTTGTCTTTCTGCTCTGTATAGGCTGTACACAAAAGGAACCCGAGCATTTCACCAATGAGATGCTCAACCGTATGACGCCAATCAAAGATCAGGGCGACAGTGAAACGTGTTGGATCTATGCCATGCTCGCCGCCATCGAGACGGAACATCTGTCATGGGGCGACTCTGTAAATCTCTCGCCTTATTATATTGAGAAACTGATGGAGCAAGAACCTGATGCGCCTAAAAACAAACATGGCGAGGCTGCGACTTTGCTCAGGCTGATTGAAAAATACGGCATCGTGGGCTATGATGCCATGCGGAAGGTTGAGACGCCTGCTCCAAAGTGGGTATTCATGCTTGGTGCCACTTACACGCCACAGGAATTTGCCCGCAGTGTATGTAAACCAGGAGAATACATACAACTGATGAGCAACAGCGACAAAACCTATTACCAAGAAATTGAGTTGGAAACAGAAGACAACTGGTTGCACGACCGTTACTTAAACATCCCCATGGACTCGCTGATTCAGAAAACAGAACACGCCGTACGCCAGCATCATGGCGTGTGTTGGAGTGATGATAAACACAGCATGGCTATCGTGGGCATTGCTCATGACGAAGATGGGAACAAATACTTCATCATGAAGAATTCCTGGGGCTCAGATCGGCCATACGGCGGACTTGACTACATTGCATTCGTCCATTTCAGAGAACACACCATCTCTGTTGTTATGACAAAAGAGGCGTATCAAAATTGATACGCCTCTTTTCTAATTTATTTATTCAGTTTCCAGGTAACACCGTCTTTCGTATCTTTCACCTCGAAACCTGCAGCAGCAAGTTCATCGCGAATCTTATCGCTGGTAGCCCAGTCCTTATCGGCCTTAGCCTTGGCGCGAAGCTCAAGAACCATATCAACCACTTTACCAAAAGCATCCTCACGGCTGTCGTTCGAACCGCTCTTCTCTGCCTTCAATCCAAGAATGTCAAAAGCAAAGAGGCGCATGGTCTCTGACAACTCCTTCAAGCAATCAGCGCAGATGGTTGCCTTGTGGTCGGTAAGCTTATTCACCACGGTACATGCCTCAAAGAGGTTACTGATTACCTGTGGCGTAGCAAAATCATCATTCATGGCGTCGTAGCACTTCTGGCGCAGCGCCTTCACAACTTTCTCTGTCTCAGCATCACACTTGTCACTCACCTGAACACGATCCAGATCGCTGATAGCATTCATCAGTTTCTCCAATCCCTTCTCTGCAGCCACAAGAGCCTCGTTAGAGAAGTCAACCGTTCCACGGTAGTGGGCACTCAGGACGAAGAAACGAATCGTCATGGGTGAGTAGGCTTTCTCCAACAGAGGATGATTACCCGTAAAGAACTGCTCCAGCGTGATGAAGTTATTATACGACTTGCCCATCTTCTGTCCGTTGATGGTGAGCATGTTGTTGTGCATCCAATACTTTACAGCAGGATGCCCCATTGAGGCCTGAGCCTGAGCAATCTCACACTCATGATGTGGGAACACGAGGTCCATACCACCGCCATGGATATCGAACTCTTCGCCAAGGTACTTACGCCCCATGGCCGTACACTCGCAATGCCAACCAGGAAATCCGTCGCTCCAAGGCGAAGGCCAGCGCATGATATGTTCTGGCTGAGCCTTCTTCCACAGGGCAAAGTCTGCCTGGTTATGCTTCTCGCCTACACCGTCGAGCTCACGACTGGCATCCTTCACGTTCTCAAGTGAACGACCGGAAAGGATACCATACTGAAACTTTTTGTTATAAGCCTCTATATCAAAATAGATAGAACCATTACTCTCATAGGCAAAACCATTATCGATAATCTGCTGTACCAACTGCTGCTGCTCGATGATGTGACCAGTAGCGTGGGGTTCAATCGAAGGACGAAGCACATTGAGTGCATCCATCGCTGCATGATAACGATTGGTATAATACTGGGCAATCTCCATTGGTTCCAACTGCTCCAGACGAGCTTTCTTGGCTATCTTGTCCTCCCCCTCGTCGGCATCATGCTCCAAATGACCTACGTCAGTAATGTTTCGCACATATCTTACTTTATAGCCAAGATGTTTCAGATAACGGAACACCAGATCGAAAGTAATGGCAGGACGGGCGTGTCCCAGATGGGGATCGCCATACACGGTAGGGCCACAAACATACATGCCCACGTTGGGGGCGTGAAGGGGTTCGAAACGCTCCTTCTGTCGCGTCAAAGTATTGTAAATTACTAATTTCGAATCCATCTGTTATTTAATATATTCTGCAAAATCTGTCAGTTTCATATCGCCCTTGCGAGCCAGCGTGTCGTGCATGGCGAAGGCGGCAGTCAGGTTATGACGGGTCTGTCCCATCTTCGATATTTTCAGATAGTCCCATAACAACTGCTTATAGTCAGGATGAGCACAATTCTCGATGATGCACTCGGCACGCTGTGCCGGACTCTTACCGCGCAGGTCTGCTACACCCTGTTCTGTGACGATGATGTTCACATCGTGCTCCGAGCTGTCTTGATGGCTTACAAAAGGTACTATCGAAGAGATAACGCCACCCTTAGCCATTGAAGGACAAGTAAAGATACTCAGGTAAGCATTACGGATAAAGTCACCCGAACCGCCAATACCGTTCATCATCTTAGTACCGCTGATATGGGTAGAGTTCACGTTTCCATAGAGATCAGCTTCAATGGCTGTATTGATAGCAATAACGCCCAATCGACGGATAACCTCCGGCGAGTTAGATATCTCACTCTGACGCAGTGTCAGGTGTTTCTTCATATAGTCCATGTTGTTATACACATCCATCAGACACTCGTTAGATACAGTGAGTGAACATGCTGAAGCATCCTTCACACGACCATTAAGCATCATCTCGATGACTGAGTTCTGAATCACCTCAGTATAGATATTGAAGTCGGGCACATGCTTGTCCTCACCCAGAGCG
>JAEEGG010003723.1_pt1 | contig 37782 bp, 29 predicted proteins | sample 9134161 | NCBI WGS metagenome assembly JAEEGG01 (sample SAMN16246543, study PRJNA631951) | gut metagenome | biome: gut microbiome; feature: rumen; material: CR-attached | host: Bos | place: Iran: Karaj | collected 2018-10
CCTCGCGTATCATCGAATTAAACCACATGTTCCTCCGCTTGTGCGGGCCCCCGTCAATTCCTTTGAGTTTCAACCTTGCGGTCGTACTCCCCAGGTGGATGGCTTATCGCTTTCGCTTGGCCACTGATCCGTATGAACCAGCGGTTAGCCATCATCGTTTACTGCGTGGACTACCAGGGTATCTAATCCTGTTCGATCCCCACGCTTTCGTGCCTCAGCGTCAATCGACCCTTCGTGAGATGCCTTCGCAATCGGTGTTCTGGGTAATATCTATGCATTTCACCGCTACACTACCCATTCCTCCCACGGCAGGATCATTCAAGACCGCCAGTTCGCGAGGCAGTTCCCTGGTTGAGCCAGGGCATTTCACCTCACGCTTAACGACCCGCCTACGCACCCTTTAAACCCAATAAATCCGGATAACGCTCGCATCCTCCGTATTACCGCGGCTGCTGGCACGGAGTTAGCCGATGCTTATTCGTATGGTACTCTCATCGGTGCACGCGTGCACCTTATTGCCCCCACACAAAAGCGGTTTACAACCCATAGGGCCGTCCTCCCGCACGCGGCATGGCTGGATCAGCCTTCCGGCCATTGTCCAATATTCCTCACTGCTGCCTCCCGTAGGAGTCTGGGCCGTGTCTCAGTCCCAATGTGGGGGATCTTCCTCTCAGAACCCCTAGCCATCGTCGGCACGGTGGGCCGTTACCCCGCCGTCTACCTAATGGCACGCGAGCCAATCACCTCCCGATGAATCTTTCACATAAATCCCATGTGGGGTCTATGCATACGGGGTATTACGCATCGTTTCCAATGACTATCCCCCTGAAGGTGGCATGTTGCTCACGCGTTACTCACCCTTCCGCCGGTCGCCGTCGGTGTATTGCTACACCACGCTGCCCCTCGACTTGCATGTGTTAAGCCTGCCGCTAGCGTTCATCCTGAGCCAGGATCAAACTCTTCATTGTATATTTTTATATATCTAAGCTTGATTCCCTGACCTTGATTCCTTAAAAAAGAATCGACGCTCGTTCAAAGTTTTCGGACACGCCTCGCAGCGCGTCCCTGTGCTACTTTTCCTTGTACTTTTTCAGTCTTTTCAAAGATCGTTTCCCATTCTTCGCGGCCGCCTTCGGGCCGCAAAAATCCCGCTCGTCTTCCAAGCGGGAATGCAAAGGTACGACTTTTTTTTTATCTGCCAAAATTTTTTTGACTTTTTTGAAAAAGATTCCCGATCAGGTCGGGAATGACGGAGGTGACAAGTTAGAAATGACGGAAGGGGCGGGTCGAGATGACGGGACTGGGACAAGCAGGAATGAGGGGTGGATATGGCCGAAAAATGTGATAATAAAAAAATAATATGTATATTTGACGGAATTACATAAACAATAACCACGTTTCAATATGAGCAAAGAAAACACCCCGACCCCGCACAATGCGGCCAAATACGGAGAAATCGCCAAGACCGTCATCATGGCCGGCGACCCCGTCCGCGTCAAATACATCGCCGAAAACTTCCTCGAGAACCCCGTCCTGTACAATTCCGTCCGCGGCATCCTCGGATACACGGGCACCTACAAGGGCAAGAAAGTCTCCGTCCAGGCCCACGGAATGGGCATTCCCTCCATCGGCATCTACACCTACGAACTCTTCAACTTCTATGATGTCGAGAAGATTATCCGCATCGGCACCTGCGGTTCCTTCAAGGCCGAGGTCAAACTGGGCAGCATCGTCATCGCGGAAGGCGCCTGCACGGATTCATCCTACACCGCCGGCATCCAGCTTCCCGGCCCCTATTCCGCCATTGCGGATTTCACCCTGCTGCGCGACGCCGTAGCGCACGCCGAGAAAGAGAAACTTGACTTCGAGGTCGGCAACGTCCTCACCTCCGACTGCTTCTACAACGAAGGTGGCAAGGAGCCGCAGTGGGCCCGCCTGGGCGTCCTGGCCGTCGAGATGGAAGCCTATGGACTCTACTTCAACGCCGCCATTTCCGGCAAGAAAGCCCTCGCCATCCTTTCCGTGAGCGACAACACCATCACCCACGAGGAACTTTCCGCCGAGCAGCGCGCCCTGGGCCTCAACAATATGATCAAAATGGCCCTCGAGATCGCATAGTTACAATACTATATATAATATTGCCGGAGAATCGTTATCTTTGCAAGGATATGATTCTCCGGCAATTGTATATCCTGCCGCTGCTCCTGCTCCTGGCAGCCGCTCCCCTCTCCGCCCAGGAAGTCCTCAGGGCCTCCCGGATCCAGGTGAAGGGCGGCCACCGCCATCTTCCCGCCCTCGGCCTCCCCGTCCGGGCGGACGGGACGGTGGACGGCGTCATCCGGTTCCGCGACGGACGATGGACCGGCGCCGACTCCCCCGCCGCATCGCCGAGGTGGACGATGTGGCCGATGACCCGTGACAGCCTCGCGCGGCCGGAAGCCGTCGCACCGGCGCTGGAGGTATGCCGGAAATGGGCCGGAGAAGTGCCCAATGATCCTGCATCCGTCGTTTACGGCCCGCTGAGAGACGGCTGGTTTGTCGCCGTCTGCAAGAAGATCCGCAGGGCACCGGGGTGGAAATCCATCGGATTCTTTCTGCCCCAAACCGGTTTTGACGCCCTACGCGGCATCTTCAACTACAGTGTCAGCATCAACTGGATCGAGCACAACACCGGCTACGACCTCTTCCCCCGCCTCCCCTCCCATCTGCAGGAAATCATCGAAGAGATGACCGCGGCCGAACTGCTCTGTCCCTTCCAGGAAGTGCAACTGATCGAGCCGGACCTCCCCGATCGGGAAGTCGACAGGGATATGGAGGAGGATTTCCGGGAATACAATTGATTCTGTCAAAATTGTAGGGATTTCCGCCACAAAACATTCATTCATACCGACTACTTTTGCAAAAAAGTGCATCAATATGAAAAGGATCATTGCTTTATTCCTATTATCGATGACAGCCATCACGGCCTCAGCGCAGGCCGGGCTCAGCGAGGGTGAGGCCTATGTAAGTCCCTCGGCCACCCCTCAGCAGTCCAAGAAGCATTGTCCGCACTGCGGCATCACTATGGGCAACATCACCTATCCGTGGCAGCATGAGACCTGGTGCCCCTACTACAGAAGCCAGAGTTCTGGCGGCGGCAGCAGCTCTTCGTCCATCTCCTCATCGGTAGCCGGGGCCGCCCTCGGCGCCGGAGCGGCCGTTCTGGGCAGCGCCCTGTCCAACCTGATCACGGCGGCCCTGGACCACAGCCACGGGGACAACAATTATTACACGAACGACTCCTTCGGCGGCCAGATCTCTTTCAAGACGCAGTATTACAGCGACGACGACCACACCTGCGTCGTGCTGCGGGACCCCAAGACCGGAAAGAAGGGCATCTGGCACAACGCTTACGTATTTAACCACAAGTCCGACCCTCAGCCCACCTCCGGCTTCTGGATCCTCCAGCCCGTGTTTGACCAGATCTATATGAGCGAACATATGGGCAAGCCTTACGCCATTACCTGCCAGACAGTCAAGCCCAAGAAAGGGGATCCCAGGGCGGAATGGAAAGTCTATGAGTTCGGCCTGGGCCATATGTGCTACAACGGGCACGCAACAATCATTTCCCCCTTCCCGGCCACCGATGTGGAATTTTCCCTCAAATACGGGAAGATTATGCTGCAGCAGGATGGTGAGGCCTGGAGCCTTTACAAAGTGGATCGGGCCGGTGTCGATGAAATCAAGAAACGCCCCATCACCCTCAAGCCGCTGGCCGCACCGCAGTTTGACAGCATCCAGTTCTACGGTAACCAGAACATTGTATGGCAGGGCGGCCATGCCGGTATCGTCGACGACAATGGGAAGGAGTTGATTCCTGTGAAATACAAGGATGTAGGAACGATCATCGGCAAGAACAAATGGGCCTGGGCCGTGGCCGACGACGGAAACGCAGGACTGGTGAACAGCAAGGGAGAAGTGATTCTGCCGTTCGTGCATTCCAGCATTCACGTAGATGAATACGGGGTAAACGCCCGTCGGGAAGGAGAGAGCAAATACTTCGTCCTTCTGGACGATGGCACCAAAACCGACGCCATCTATGACGATGTGACCTTCACCAAGGATGGCTATGTGTACAGCGTAAACGGCCTGTACGGCTTTGCCACGTCCAAGGGTAAGACGGTGCTGGAGCCGGAGTTCGAGAGCATCCAGATCGTGGACCACGATCCCGAACTGGTAGATTTTACGCCGCTCAACGACGAATACGTGGGAAAGAAAATGTTTTTCGTCAAGAAAGACGGCAAGTGGGGCGTGAAGCACTTTACGGACGGAACGTACATCCTGGAGCCCCTGATCCTGGACCGGAGCAAGGTCCTTTACTATCTGGGCACGCTCAAGACAACGGATTATTACATGGTGGCAAGGAGCCAGCGCCACGGATATGCCGAGCGGAAAGGGGAGTTCGAGACGGAGGCGCAGTTCGAGGCCCGAAAGGCGGATCCCGTCGCCAATGAGGCGTATGTCAACAAACAGATGGAAGGATTCCCCCTGCTGTTCCTCAAGTCCATGTTGGCCAATGCCGTCGGATACAGCACCGGAATGACCATTAACTGGCACGACTACGATGCCGACAAAGGGGCATTCCCTTTTACCAGCAACCTTTCGCCCATTCCGGTCTATTATCTTTCCGTCCCCGTGGAAGAAGGTCCGGCATTCCGCCAGGCATTAGCGAATGTACGGACAAAAGAACTGCTGCAGACGGTCAAGGTGTTCATTTACCAGCATTTTGCCCAAATTGCCGAGATGGATGTCAAGCTTCCTTCCGGCAAGACTTATCATTATGTAAATCCGGGCCTGCAGGGTTATACCGGCCCCATTGTTAAATATTCAGATATGTATTGATTATGAAACGTTTAGCTATTTTTCTAGCGCTTGCGGCGCTCCTGCTTGTGCCCGTTTCCATGAACGCACAGCGCAAAAACGAGAATCTGGGGAAGAAATATGGCCCTTACGAGATCAAGATCGGCAAGGGAAAGTGGACCAGTGACGCTCCTGTTACGGCCATCTGGAATAACGAAACCAAAGTATGGGTCACCTCTCCTGTCATCGACAAAAAAGGTGGGGCCCTGTACTTCCTTCCCACCACAGAAGTGGATTTCATAGAAGGAGAGGATTATGTTCCCGAGGCCCAGGGGCTGGTGCAAGTTTTCTGGGGCTTCCGTTGGGCAAAGGGTATAGAGAATCCCAGTCAGAAATGGTCCTGCAATGGTGAGTGTGGGGTGTACAGAATAGAAAACGACAAGTTGGTCCCCATCATCGAGTCCGGAAATTCGCTGGAGAGGGCCTATGCCTGGGAGGCACGATATGCTTATTTCCGCGTTATTCCGCATCATGCCCTCATCATCGGTACGTTCCTCAAAAAAGACAAAGAAGGCCTTTCTGTCTTTAACCTGGAAGGAGAACGTTTGTACAACGACTTGAAAGACTTCGAATTCAAGAATCAGCCCAGCCTGTACATCCAGCTGGAAGACGGCACCTGGCACCACCTGGACCCCGCCGACGGCAGCCTGGTGGATTAGGACCGGCTATATATTACGAGAAAAAGGAAGCAATTACGCTTCCTTTTTCTCTTCTTTCTTCGCCTTGAGGTCGGCCAGTTTGTCTTTGGCCTTCCCGGCAAGATCTGCGCTTTTTCCCTTTACATTTGCAAAGGCCTCCTTGGCTTTAGGGGCGGCTTTATCGTAAAGTTCCTTTGACTTTTCCTTTACGTTACCAGCTACTTCGCTGATTTTTTCACCGGCCTTTGCAGCCGCATACTTCAATTTTTCGTCGAAGGTCACCTTGCCGTCGCCGTTGAGATCGCGGGGATCTTTGATTGTTTCTTCTGCCATAATAGTTGCGTTTTATGAATTCCTCCGAAATATACACATTTTTGCTGATTGTCCGTGCGTATAGCTTACGATATTTTGTATATATTTGTACATTATGATCAGAATCGGAGACACAATGCCGTCCTTCGAGGTCCTGGACCAGGACGGAAACACCGTGAAGTCCGCGGACTTCATCGGGAAGAAGACCATCATCTATTTCTATCCGAAGGACAACACATCGGGATGCACCGCCGAGGCCTGCTCCCTGCGGGACAATTACGCCGCCCTCACGGCGGCGGGCTACAATGTCATCGGCGTAAGCAAGGACAGCGTGAAGTCCCACAGCGGATTCCGCAGCAAGCATAATTTGCCTTTCACCCTGCTAGCAGACACCTCGACGAAGATGCTTCAGGATTTCGGTGCCTGGGGCGAGAAGAAAATGTACGGCAAGACGGTCCTCGGGACCCTCCGCCGCACCTTCATATTTGACGAAAACGGCATCCTCACGCGCATCATCGAGAAGGTCGATACCAAGAACGCCGCTTCGCAGATCCTGGAGGGATAAAGAATAGTCGACTCAAGGATCGACATAAGTCACATAGCTGCCCCGGACACATTTCCATTTGCCGCTGCCAAGAAGGGTGATCCGGTCGCCATAGACTCCGTCGATCTTGTCTCCGTTCCCATCACAGGCATACCAATGGGAGCCCTGCCTGACGCCCCAGCAACCATTGTAGTAAATCCGGGGGTTTTCATAGGAGTAGGTCTCCACCTTGCGGCCGCTGCAGTGGAAGATGTCCCAATACCCGGAGGAGCGCAGGACCGCAACATATCCACGCGGATAATACGTGATATCCTTACCATAGATGCCATCCACGAGGTCTCCGTCTTCATCGGCCAGATACCAGGTCCCGCTCCGCTTTACCCTGTAGCATCCGTTATAGAGTAAATTAATCTCGTCGCCATAGAGAATGGAACTGCCGTCCCGGTAGATATATACTGTCCTGCCGGAAATCCTCACATAGCACCCGTTCCACAGGTCCTGGTAGTCCTCATCGCAAGTGACGGCTTTCCGGGTGGTCTCCTCGTGCCCCGTATCCTCGAACCACAGATCATATTTGTCCGAGACGATATATTGAGCTCCGGCGACAGAACAAACCGCGAGCGCGATGATAATAGTCAGTATGCGTCTCATATCATTTGGTATTTAGAGGGTTAACAATTGCTGCACATTATCTTACGAATACTATGCCACTGCCGGCCACATCTCTCCCGCCTGCGGCGGGCTTTGGAGGCACAACGTGCCGATGGCGGCATCAGCCGCCGTGGCGGAACTGGTTAGGGAATCCCTCTTCCTCCGGGATTCCGCTGCGCCGGCTTGCCGGCTTGCGCTATCCCTCCCGCCTGCGGCGGGCTTTGGAGGCACAACGTGCCGATGGCGGCATCAGCCGCCGTGGCGGAACTGTCGAAATGTCAAAGACATTGAGACGCGGAGACACCGACCGGAACGAAGTGGAGGTCGCATCAAAGAAAAATTGAATCCCTCTTCCAAAGCGAAAAAGCCAGCGAAACGCTGGCTTTAGAGCGGAGGAAGAGGGATTCGAACCCCCGGTACGTTGCCGTACAACAGTTTTCAAGACTGCCGCCATCGACCACTCGGCCATTCCTCCATTTCGGGAATGAGGTGCAAAGGTACGGATTTTTTGGGAGAAAGCAAGCGGTGGAAAACTTTCTTGAAAACTTTTGCGGGGAAACTTTGTTTCTTACACGGGCAATGCGTAAATTTGTAGATTGGTTAGAGGAAAAATGTCAAAACATTCATACATTTCCATTATGCAAAAGAAAATGCTTTATTCCGCTCCCGCCTGCAGAGTCGGCGGGGTCTGCGTCGAACGCAGTTTTCTACAGGCTTCCCTTACTGCGGGAGGCATTACTCCTGGACAGGACCCCGGCACCGGCGGTTTCTGGGATTTCGGCGATGAAGATTAAAATGAGTTGCCGTATGAGAAAGATTACACGTTACGCAGCAGCGGTTGTAGCAGCCGCCCTTGCACTTGTTTCCTGCAACAAGAACGAAAGCGGCCTCTTCGGCGGCGGCAAGACCCGCATCACCATCGGTGCCAGACCGGAAGAAGCCCAGGAAAACACCAAGACTTATCTCAGCGAAGAAGCCTCCCCCACCGGCGGTTCCGTTTACCATTCCAAATGGAGCAATTCCGGCGAGGAACTCGGCGTCATCTTCGGAGAAATTACCGATAAATCCAAATCCATCAAACTCACGGCAGAGGAAACGACGGACAACGATCCCATCTTCACCGGAAATGCCACGTTGGATGACGGGACCTATAATATGTTCCTCTTCTACCCCGCTTCGGCTTTCGAAAAATGCTATGGATCCGGAACGGTCGGCCTCAACCTCAAAGCCGTGCAGCATCCGTCCCTCGGCACCTTCGACCCCGCCTGCGACATCATGAGCTGGTCAACCGATGGCGCCGTCGTGGAAAATAGCGCCTTCACGCTGGAAGGCATCACACTGGAACGTCCGATGGCCATTCTTCGTGTCAACCTCAACGCCCCGGCCGGCGGCGGCAAGGCGCGGGAAGAAGGAATCGGCAGCGTAACCGGCTTCAAGATGGAAGTCGCCCCCGGCGAGACCTCATCGGAGAACGTGACGCTCACCGGTCGTGCCGCCCTGGTTCCCGATACCGGGGAAATCAACAACTGGAACGTTGAAAACAACTATGTAGAAGCCAGCATCGACGCCGCCGAGATGATTACCATCGGCGAAAGCGAAGGCTTCCAGAGCGTCTATCTGATCGTCAATCCGGCCACGATTCCTTCCGGCAGGGAAATCACCTTCTCCGTCGAGACCGAAAAGTACAGCGGCGTCAACAAGATCGTCCGTACCGTCACCGCCCCTGCCGAAATGGCCTTTGAGGCCGGCAAGGTCAACACCATCAACCTGACCCTCCGCGACAAGGACTTCCCGGCAGAAGTCATCGACGAAGACTACAACGGCGACTGGCTGATTACCGGCATCAAGAATGATGTGACCTATGCGGCCCTCGCATATAGCTCCGGAAACAACCTGAAGGCCACCGCAGCCCTCACCTTCTCCGCGGACGGTTCCACCGTCAGCAGCGATACCGACCTGTCCGACTGCATCATGACCTTCACCAAGGTCACGGAAGGCGAATACGCCGGGATGTACACCATCCAGGATGCGAACGGCAAATATTTATATGCCTCGAGTTCTTCCGGCAACCAGCTGAAAGCGAAGGATGAACCGGATGTCAACGCCTACTGGACGGTTACCATAAAGGATGATGACTACTCCATCATCGCGTCCAAGAGCGACAACAGGAATGTCATGCGGTTCAACCCCAACGGGAACAACGACGCAATTGTTGCCTGCTACGCTTCTGACTCCCAGAGCCCGGTCAAACTCTACCCGGCCTCGATGATCAGCGGACTCACGACCGACCCTCTCATCACCTTCGAGGGTGAGGAAAGCGGAAGAGTTGAAAAGACTGTTCCGGCCTCTACGACCACTGTCGAGTTCCCCTACACCAAGAACAAATATGTCACCGAACTTCCGACGCTCACAAAGGTTGGCGGGCTGGCTCTTTTCGACGGTGAGCCCGTCGTGAGTGACGACAAGGTAACGATCAACATCATTCCCAATACGGATGAAACCGACAAGCGCATCATTGTCAGAATGACCGGACAAGGTCTCCCTGAGGGAGGGGTCGGACTTACCATCGTCCAGCAGGCCTACGAGCCGGCTGCAGTCCTTACCATTAAGTCGCTCAACGATCAGGTCCGCACGGACAACGTCACAAGCTCAGCCAGCGCAAAAGAATATTCCGGCAATATCCAGGATGTCGTCATCACGGGTGTGAAGGGAGATTACACCTTTGCCGAGGACGCTACCGGCGGTATCCTTATCTATAAGGTTTCCGGATTGCAGGCCGGCAAGACCTATAGTGGTGAGACCACCATCAAGGCATTTATGTACAATAAGATGCCTGAGGCCACTTCCTTCCCGACCACAGGCCTGACCGTCGGCACCGCAAGCATTATCCCGAGCACCACCTATACCAGCATCGCCGACCTGACGGATGTATGGGATGCGAAGATGTCGATGCGTTCCGTATTGCAGAATGTTACGGTCAAGACCGCCTTCAGCAACTATAATGCAACTGTCGAGGATGCGGCGGGCAATACGCTGACCGTCCGGGACTACGCCAAGCAGAATTTGTCGCTCAATATCGGCGACCAGGTCACGATTACCGGCTATCCCGCCCAGTACAACACCACGAAGCAGTTCGCCGTACTGGATGCCGCGGACATTACGGTCAGCTCGAATCCCGGTTCGCCTTCGCTCTCCGTTTCGCCCAACGAACTAAGCTGGGCCACGAGCGAGTACGGGCAGAGCAACGCCAAGGAAGTGACCGTCACGCTCAACGCGGAAGTGGACGAGGACAATTACACGATCTCGGGCAGCGACGACAACTGGGTAGTGACGCCCTACGGCGGCAACGGCGGGACCATCTCGGTCTATCCGAAGACCGCCAACACCGGTTCTTCCGCCAGGACCTTCTCCTTCGACGTGGTCCATTCCGACGACAATTCCGTGAAACAGACCGTCACCTGCACGCAGGCCTCGAATACTGCAATTACGATTGCCGCCATTCTTGAAGGCGGTGCCAAGACACACACCGGCGAGACGGGAGAACTGCTGGTCTATGCCGTCACCGGGAGCAACGCCATTGTCGGCGACAGCACCGGAAAGATGCTCCTCTATAAGAGCGGCCACGGCTTGGCCGTAGGTGATATCTTCACGATCACGAACCCCGTCACCACCGTCTATCAGACCGTCGTTCTCGAAATTACCAACGGTACCTTCAACAAGAAATCTTCCGGGAATACGGTCAGTCACGGAACGGCGGTAGCCATTGATGATGCGACCACTTTTGCGGCGCAGAAGACAGCATTCTCCGCGACGGGATTCCATTCTGCCGTATATGTCGCCATGATCGGCGATCAGAGCGGAAGGAATATTCAGGGATCCAACGCCAAGCTCTATCTGAACCAGGCGAATGACGCCACCAACAACAAGAGGGTCGAGACCACCGGTTACATCTATGCTTATAGCAGCAGTTATTCCAACTTCAACTATCAGGCTGTCTCTATCACGGAGTTTGTCGACGACGACACCCCGTCGATCAGCGCGGATGTCACTTCCCTCACCTGGGCTTCGAACGAGTATGGAACAAGTGCCGCCAAGAGCATCAAAGTCACCATCAATGCAAACGCTTCGGGTTACACCTTCTCCTGGGGAGTGGGCCGCAACAATGTATTTGACGTCGTTGACAACGGCGACAATACGGTCAGCGTCTATCCGATAGCCGCCAACACCAGCACGACAGAGGACTTAAAATCAGCGCTCAGGATTGAACATAAAGACGACCGGAGCCTGTATGCCGAGATTGCCCTCACGCAGAGTAAGGTCAGCAGCGGTCCTGCCTGGACCAGAATTACATCGGTCAACGAACTGCTTGCCGGCGGTACATGCATCCTGGGCTACGAAACCACAGCCAACTCCGGCGTCATCGTTCCAATGGCCAACAAAGGATCCGCGACGACCTCCGCCGCAGGGTTCATGTATTCCGGTTCAACGGCGACTTCTGGCGGCAGCGGAACCATCAACATGGCCACAGTTACGGAGACATCCGACTTTGAGGTTACCATCGTGGCTTCCACGACGGTAAGCGGAGCCATATGCATCAAGATCGGAAACAATTTCATCGGCAACACCAATACCAAGAATAACTGCAAGTTATTCACTGCCGAAGCAAAAACAACCTCATTTACTCCGACGATTGGAACCAATAATGTTTTCACCCTGAAGATTACGGAAAACGAGACATACCATACATTCCAGTACAATTCCGGCTCACCGCGGTTTGCCTGCTATGGCGGCACGCAGAAAAATCTGGTAATTTATAAAAAGAATTAAGCCGGAATCAGACCGTTTCAAAGAGGGTGACCCAATAGTCTTCTTGACTTGGGCACTCTCTTTTTTTAGATTCCGGAGCACATCCGGAATGACAAAGTTGTCATTTTGACCAAAGGCGAATCCTTCCATTGGAATCACTTTGCGGCCTTTGCCTGCCTCATTCTGGCCGTATTTTTCGTTTTTGTACACGATTAGGCATGACATAAAAAAAACTTTGGGCATTTACCCAAAGTTTTTCAATGCGAAGACGGTATAACGGCTATTTCTGTGCGGAGAGCCGTTTCTCGCTCGGAATGAGCAGGGCGCAGAGGAATACGCCAATGAGAGAGCCGATGGCGACCGAAAGCATCGCGGTGTCCCAGGAACTGCCGTTGGCGATACCGCCGACGACAATCTTGGAGCAGACCGCATCGCCCATCAGGTATCCGAACAGGCCCACGAATCCGGCGGCCGTACCGGCGGCATTCTTGGGGACGAGGTTCAGCGCCTGGACACCCGTCAGGGCCACGGGACCATAGATGAAGAATCCGATCAGGCAGAGCGCCACATATACAAGCACTTTCTGGGCGGAAGGACTCACGTGCAGAATATCCGCACCGACCATCCAGTAGAGGAAGACGCCAAGCCCGCAGAGGAACATACAGATCACGTTCATCGGCGCGCAGCGGCCCTTGAAGATCTTGGAAGTGGCCCAGCCGCAGGCGATGGTGCCGACGGCGCCGACAATATTGTGCACGGAGAATGCGACCTTGCTCTCGGCTGCGGTCATAATCCCCTTGGTCTGCAGATAGGTGGGGGCCCAGTCGCCGATGCCGTAACGGACCATATAGACGGCCACGTTCGAAATCGCCACGATCCAGAGCAACTTGTTCTTGAGCACATAGTCGACGAAAAGGGTCTTGAAGGGAAGTTTCTCCCCGGCCGCCCCTTTGGATTTGACGCCGCTATGGTCGTTACGCCAGTCGGCGACGGCGGGAAGCCCGCAGGATTCGGGCGTATCCCGGATGGCCCACCAGCAGAAGAGGGCGATCGCGATGGCGATAACGGCGGGGAAGACAAAGTTGCCTCTCCAGGTCTGGGCGATTCCCATATCGGCGGCCAGCGCGACGCCGGCGATGGCCAGGAAGCCCAGCGAGAAACTGCCGATGGTATGGGAAACATTCCAGATGCTCATCTTGAAACTTCGCTCGTTCTGGCTGAACCAGTGCGCCATGATCCGTCCGCAGGGAGGCCAGCCGAAGCCGCTGAGCCATCCGACGACGAGCATCAGGACAAAGATGATGGCCGTGTTGACCGCGGTATTGGTGCCGAAGGGCATCACCCCGACGCCGATCATCGTCAGGGCCGACAAGATCAGACCGACGCACAGAAACTTGCGGGCGTCGGACCGATCCGACACGCTGCCCATCACAAATTTGCTGAAAGCGTATGCGATCGAGACGGCCGACATCGCAAGGCCAACTTTGCCGGCGTCGAGGATGCCGTCGGCAATCATGTCGGGTGCCGCGAGCGACAGATTCTTCCTTACCAGATAATAGGCGGCGTAACCCAGGAAGGCACCCAGGAACACCTTGAGCCGCATCGACTTGTATTCTTTGTCAACTTTCTCTGAAGGAAGGGGTTCCGCCGGTTTCGGCGGGTCTAAGAAACGGGACATATCTTTACTAGTTATTGGTTATTTCATTACTTTCGCTACGACGGGCCCGAAGATGCGGTCCAGCGGCGGGTCGGTCAGTTTCATGCACAGCCCGGTCAGGACGGCCTGGATGACCGTTCCCTCGCGGATGACATTCGTGGTATCGTTCCCGGTGAACCGGGAGAAAAAGACGAGCGCGAGAATCGCGGTGATCACCACGAGCGCGACGTCCATCGCGACCTTGATGGTGCTGAACCGGGCTTTCGTGCGCGCCTCGATGACGTGGAGCGTGCTGTCGGCCGGGAGAATCCACCCCTTGCCGACAATCTCCAGCCGGATGCCGACCGCGGTGAGGACCACGGCCGCGAGGCAGAGAAGCATCTGGACCAGATAATTCGTCGCGGGTGCCTCCAGCGCGTCGAAGAGCCAGATGGCGCCGTCCACCAGATATCCGAAAATCAGGATCGGGAGGACCTGCAGAACGTGTTTCCAGGTGAATTCCCGGCGGAGAATGCAGGCCTGCAGCACGATGAAGAGCAGGTTGAACCCCCAGGTAAAGGTGCCGACGGATATCTCGGACCAGCGCAGACTCAGGATGGTGGGGATACAGGAGAGCGGCGCGATGCCGAGATTGGACTTGATGGACAAGCCCACGCCGAGGGCCACGATGACAAGGCCCAGGGTGGAAATCCCATAACGTACCAATATGCTCTTTGCGCTCATATTGACGCAAAGTTACAAAATATATTGGAAAATTATACCCGAGCAATCGCGCTTTCCATCGCAGCGACATCCGGCTCTTCGCCCGTGAAATGCCGGTAAGCCGTCACGGCCTGATGAAAAAGCCATCTCCTCCCGGAGATATACCGGCGACAGGCAAAGGAGGCGAGACGGGGCTTCTTGTACTCCGCCTCCAGCACGACGGCGCCCTCCAGCGGAAGGCCTTCGGGCACGGAAGCGCTCCCCGGAAGCGTATAGACGACAATGTCCGGGGCGAATCCGTCGCAGGGAAGGTCGGACAGGAGCATGTAGTCCTCCCTTCTCCGCGCCCCTTCCGGGAGCACGGCCAGAATGGCCTCCTCCCGCCGGGCGGCGACCACGGGGTGGCAGCCGAGCCGAAGCAGGGCGGACCGGGCCGCCATCGCGGCGCCGCCCGCACCGACGACCAGAGCCGTCCCGGCAGGTACTCCCTGCAAGGCCCCGACGACACCGTCGATGTCCGTATTGTACGCTTCGAAGCGCCCGTCCGGACGGTGAACGACGGTATTGACGCATCCGGTACCGCCATCTTCCGGCACACACCCCATCTCCGACAGGGCGCGGAACGCATCCATCTTGAACGGGGCCGTCACATTGAAGCCGCCGTATGCGGCCACCCGGGAAAAGGCGGCGTCATACGACGGCTCGTCAATGAGATCATAGGTATAGTGCCCCGCGTAGGCGGCCCCGAAGAGCACGGGACTCAGCGAGCCCGCCACAGGGTGCCCGATCAGCGCAAAACGCTTACTTCTTCCAGGAGAAGCGGATGTCGACCGGGATGTTCTCAAGGTTCATCAGTTTGAAGTCGGCGGCAAGGCCCTTGCCGATGACGGCATGTTCCGCGGCGAAAGCGCTCGCAAAGTCGTAGTCACCGGTCGCCTGGGTCTTGAGGATCAGCGCGCCGAGGTCATCGATCGCCTGCGCGGTCTTCTCGAAGTCGATCGAGTACCGGGCATTCTCTCCGCGGGTAATGGCGCCCTGCTCCACGAGATAATTGTAAATCATCACGTTGGCACGGCCGGTCGCGCCTTCCGCACCGAAGCGGGCGGAACGGATCACGCTGGCGACAAAGGTCGTCATCGCATCTTCGCGGGTAATCAGGGCGGGAATCTCACCCTTGTCGATCAGGTAGCAGGACAGGTAGACGCCGAGGACATTGTCCTTGGCCTTCTCCCAGGTCTCCGCTTCCGTGCCGAGCGCATCCTTGACGGAGCCCTTGCCGTTCACGGTCTCGGCCACGCCAAGTCCGTGGGCGACCTCGCGGAAAACGATGTTCCAGTAGAACGCGTCGGCGTCCAGATGCGGCTGCGCATCATGCGAGAGCAGGATGCCGCCGAGCGGGAAGACCGTCATGTTGAACTTCTCCTTGATGATGTTGGAGAAGAGGATGGTACGGGATCCCTTCGCGGAAAGGACCTTCGGATCGTGCGGCAGGTTGAGGGCGATGACCTTGAATCCGGCGTTGTAATTGCCGGCATAGTACATCGCGGTGCAGTCGAAGATGTTGGATGCGCCGCCGGGAACCAGAGAATGATACTGCGCCTCGCCGGGCAGCTGCTTCTGGAGCTCGGGAAGCATCTGCGTAAACTTCCGGAGCGCCTCGGTCTTGTGCTCGTCCTTGAGCATCACGAAAGCGCCGAAGGAGGCCTTGCTGCCGTAGAGTTCGTCGTCGGCCGTCTCGTTGGGACCGATCACGAGATCCATCTTGCTGTCGGCCATATCGATCCAGGCGAGGTCGCTCTCATAGTAATCATCCGTACGGAGGGCGTTCACCTTCTTCTGGAGATAATTGCGGACACTCGGCTTGATGGTGAGGTCGGCAGCCGCGCTGAGGTAGCTGCAGATCTTGTCGATATGCTCCTTGTAGGCGTCGTGGTACCATACGGCCGAAAGCGTGCTGTCGGCTCCGCGGGTAATGACCGTGTAAGGACTCGTCTTGGCGGGATCCTGAAGCGCCTCGAACTCTTCCGCCGTCATATCGGCGGGATAGAATCCGGCGCCCAGCGGCCTGTGCTCCGGATAACCGGGCAGGAAGGCCTTGCCGTCGATGCGGTCCCAAGGGCCGTAGTTGATGCCGGCGTAGAGGCTGGCGGCCTCGTCACCGAGCGAATCCAGGGCGGCCTTGTCGGCACCGCTCTGCAGCCAGTAGATCTTGTCGGCCTCGTCCGCCGCGAAGCGGTAGAGGTTCAGGACCTCCTTGCCGTTCTCGCTGATCCCGCCGAGGTCGGGCTCGCCGATCTCCACGAGGGCGTACTGGGCGGCCTTCTTCTCCAGGACTGACTCCTGGATGGCTTCGCTCTGCTTGTTCTCGAACGGGAACAGTTTGGTCAGCCAGAAATAGCCGAGGACAAAACCAATCACGCCGACGATCAGGCCGATCTTGGTCATATCCTTGGTCTCCACAAGGCCCGTCGAAGAGGCGATGGCGTTCGGCGGCGTGGAAATCGGGAAGAGCATCGCGATGGAGGCGCAGACAGCGATGAAACTGATCATCGCCTTGGTGCCGCCGAGAGCCACGAAACTGGCGTTGTTGGCCGCTTCAGGGTCTGCCATACCGCCCGCGACCACGATCAGAATCGGGATCAGGAGGGCGGCGGTGGCGCTGTTGGAGATGAAGTTCGACAGGAAGTAGCACACGAGGCCGGCGATCACCAGCACGAGCACCACCGACATCGAGCCGAACGGAATGGCGTTGATCAGGACCTTCGCCAGACCGGTTCCCTGCAGGCAGGTACCGAGGGCGAAACCTCCCGCCACCAACCAGAGCACGCTCCAGTTGATTTCCTTGATGTCATCCTTGCCGAAAAGGCCCGTCGCGGTGAATACGCCGAGCGGGATGAGGGCCACGACGTTGGAGTTGATCTTGGTCCACTGCTCGGTCGCCCAGAGGAGGATCGTGCCGATGAAGGTAATCCATACCACATAGGTCTTCCAGTCGGTCTTGCGCTTGTTCTCAGGGATTTCCAGCTTGATCTCCTTGCTCTTGAACGGGAACAGAATCTGGAGGAAAATCCACGCGATGACGATCATGATGATCACGAACGGAATCATACGCATCGCCCATTCGCCGAAGGTGACATCGTAGTTGGCCTCGGCGAGGAACTTGACGGCGGTGGCGTTCGGCGGGGTGCCGATCGGGGTGCCGATGCCGCCGAGGTTGGCCGCGACAGGAATCGCGAGCGCCAGGGCGATCCGGCCCTTGTCATCCTTCGGGAGGACGGCGAGCACCGGGGCCAGGAAGGCCAGCATCATCGCGGCGGTGGCCGTGTTGGACATGAACATCGAGAATACGGCGATCACCACCAGGAATCCCAGCAGGACCATCCGGGGCTTGGTGCCGAAAGGTTTCAGCAGGATCCGCGCAAGGGTGACGTCCAGTCCGAATTTCTCGGCCATGATGGCGAGGACGAATCCGCCGAGGAACAGCATCACGACCGGGTCGGCGAAGGCCGACATCAGGTCCTTGTAGTTGACCAGCTGTCCCGCGGAAGGGTCACAGAAAAAGCCGATGCCCTTGTTGGACATCGTCAGGAGGGAGATCACGATAACGAGCAGGGAGGTGGTCCAGTTCGGGATAATCTCGAAGATCCACATCAGCGCGGCGAAAACGAACAGCGCGATGACTCTCTGCTGTACGACGGTAAGGGCCTCGATGCCGAAGAATGACGTCGGGACGGCCCAGAGGAAGATGGTAATGATCAGCACAAGCGGCAGGAACACCAGCAGCTTCACATTGAATTTACCTTTTTCTGCAGTCATTATGAATTGAATTTATATTACATACTGAATAACGGGCCGCAAATTTACTTAAAATTATTTAATAATTTAAGGAAAATCCGCTAAATTTGCCGTTCCGAAAAATAAACGCTTAGATAATGAAAAGAATATTTATGTTTCTCGCGCTCAGCGCCTCCCTTATCGGAGCCGCCGACGCCGTCGCACAGGAACCCGCCGACAAGGCGGCCCGGAAAGCCGCCCGGAAAGAGGCGGTGAAGGAAGAACTCAAGGCCCACTTCAAGCCCTACGGCTTCATCCGCACCTACGGATTCTACGATACCCGCGCCACCAAATCCCTCACCGAAGACCTCTTCTTCTTCATCCCGCTCGACCGGAGTCTCGTGAACGGCACCGACGTCAACGCCGTCGGCAACTTCGGCTACCAGGCCCTCACCACCCGCCTCGGACTCGACATCAAGGGTTACAAGTTCGGCGGCACCGCCATCGAGGCCAAGATCGAGGCCGACTTCTACTGCCTCAACTCGGGCGGCAACGTCGCGACCCTCCGGATGCGGCAGGCCTACGCCAAACTCTCCTGGGAGCCTTCCGAGAAATTCTCCCACAGCCTCCTCATCGGCCAGACCTGGCATCCGCTCGCGGCCGACCTGGCCAACACGATCGCCCTCGAGACCGGAGCCCCGTTCTCCCCGTTCAACCGTAGCGCGCAGATCATGTACAACGCCAACTTCGGCAAGCACGTATCCCTCTCGGCCGGCTTCATCGAGCAGATGCAGTACCGCTCCAGCGGACCTGACGGCGGCACCAACAAATACCAGCGCCACGCCATCCTCCCGGAGGCCTACCTCGGCCTGACCTTCAAGTCCGGCGGTTTCCTCGGCCGCGTCGGCGTCTCCGCCCTGAGCATCCGCCCGCACTACGGATATGCCACCACCACGGCCACGATTCCCGGGGAAACTATCACCGTCAACGACACTGACGGCAATCCGCACCAGATCAAAATCTCCGACGACAAGACGGTCACCAACAAGACCGACAAGAAGTACGACGAGTGGCTCACCACCTTCAACCCGTTCATCTTCCTGCAGTACACCGGCAAGAACTGGCAGATCAAGGCCAAGAGCGCCTTCGTCCAGAGCGGCGAGCACATGCAGCTCAACGGCGGCTATGCGGCCACGGCCCTCAAGGCGGACGGCATCTCCTATGAATACACTCCGACCCAGAGCAGCGTCAGTTTCATCTCCGCCACGGTCGGCAAGAAATTCCAGGGTCTCTGCATGGTCGGCTACGTGAAGTGCTTCGGCCTCGCCGGCGGCAAGACCATCCTCGACGACAAACTGTACTACTTCAGCGGCAACGGATTCAAGAACATCAACCAGATGATGCGCGTCTCCCCCACCTTCGCCTACAACCTCGGCAAGATGCAGTTCGCCCTCGAGTACGACTACACCGTCGTCCAGTACGGCACCCGCGACGACCACGGCCGCGTCAACGCCGACCTCCACTGGGTCGGCAACCACCGCATCCTCGCGATGGCGAAGTTCAGTTTCTAGGATGCGGATATGCCCGGGGATCTTTTCCGAGACTCCGGCCGTTTTCCCGCATTTTCGCCCCAAACCTCCGGCCGAGGCACTAGACTCCGGTCGTTTTCCCTCATTTCCGCCCCAATCCTCCATCTACGGGAAACGGCCGGGCAAGGACGCTCCGTACAAAAAGCAGTAAAAACGTCCGCGAAAATTTATTTGTGCGGGCGGAGGATTTTTTGTAAATTTGCAGATTGGACAAAAAGGGCCCGTGAAGGGCCTGAGTCCAAGGAAACGACAAATTAAAAACAAACAGATATGCTACTGAAACTTTTGCAGGGAGCCGATTCCCTACAGAGAATGGCCGACGCCATCAACGAAGCGGCGCAGAATCCCGTCGCGCAGGAGAAAACGGTCAATTTCTTCGAGATGTTCCGCCTCGGCGGAGCCCTGATGTGGGTCCTGCTGGCCCTGTCGATCGTCGCCGTTTACATCATCGGCAAGAAATGGTGGACCATTTCCAAGGCCTCCAAGGTCGACAAGGACTTCATGAACGACATCCGCGACTACATCAACGACGGCAAGCTCAAATCCGCCGTCACGCTCTGCCGCAAGGTCGACAATCCCGTCGCACGGATGATCGAGACCGGCATCAACCGTCTCGGCCGCCCGATGAACGAGATCCAGAGCGCCATCGAGAATACCGGCAACATCGAGGTCGCGCGCCTCGAGAAAGGCCTGCCCGCCCTCGCCTCCATCGCCGGCGGCGCACCGATGATCGGATTCCTCGGCACCGTGCTCGGCATGGTCCGCGCCTTCTTCAATATGTCCACGGCCGGATCCAATATCGACATCACCCTCCTCTCGGGAGGCATCTACACCGCAATGATCACCACGGTCGGCGGTCTGATCGTCGGTATCGTGGCCTATTTCGGATACAATTTCCTCACCTCGAAGGTCTCCAACCTCGTCTACAAGATGGAGAGCTCGACCACGGAATTCATCGACATCCTGCTCCACGAGCCGGGTGATGCAAAAGAGGAAGCATAGTCTATGGCACTCAAGAGAAACACCAGGACAGACGCCTCGTTCTCGGTATCGTCGATGACGGATATCGTGTTCCTGTTGCTGATCTTCTTCCTTGTGACCTCGACCCTGATCAACCCCAACGCCCTCAAACTCCTGCTCCCCAAGAGCACCGGCCAGGTTTCCGGCAAGGCCACGGTCAGCGTCAGCATCAAGGACTGGCACAACGACAGCTACACCTTCCACATCAACGGCGACGAGAATCCCTCTTCCTACGAAGAGGTCGAGTCGCAGCTGATCTCCCTGCTCGAAGGGCAGGAAGATCCGACCTTCTCCATCTTCTCGGACGAGAGCGTCCCGGTCGGAGAGGTCGTGTCGATCATGAACATCGCCAAGCGGAACCACTACAAGGTCCTGCTGGCCACACAGCCGGAATAAGGTATGAGATACTATATGCACGAAAGGGAAACCACCGGACGGACGGGCCTTCTGATCGGACTCGCCCTCACGGTCGGCGTACACGTCGTCGTCGCCCTCTTCTGTGCATTCACGGGCCTTCATTACCTCTATCCCCCGCCGCCGGAGACGACCTTCCTCATCGAATTCGAGCAGGAAGAGGATGCCGATCCGCTCGTTTCCAGGACCGGACGGGAGCCCCAGGCCGAAGAAATCGACAAAGACAAGCCCGTCGACCTCGTGCAGAAGGCCGAATCGCCCTATGAAGGCGACAGGCCCAATACGACCCCGGCCTCCGCACCCGATCCGCACGGAGATGTGGAAACGCCCGCTACGCCCAAGGAGCCGGTGACGGACCCGAGAGCCTCCTTCCCCGGAATGTCCGAGAATCCTTCGACCTCCACCACGCCCCACAATGCGACCGAAGGTTCCGACACCTTCAAGGAAGGCGAGAGCGACGGCAATACCGACAAGGGCAAGGTAAGCGGCCAGCCCAACGCCCACGTCCAGGGCCGCACCGTCAAGGGAACGCTGCCCAAGCCCTCCTATTCCGGACAGGAAGAAGGCAAGGTCGTCGTCAGGATCAAGATCGACCCCTATGGAAACGTGGTCGAGGCCCAGCCGGGCGTGGAGGGGACGACCGTCACCGACAAGGGGCTCTGGAACGCCGCCCGCAAGGCCGCGCTGCAGGCCCATTTCAACACGGATGCAAACGCTCCCGCCTTCCAGGAGGGAACGATTACATACATATTTAAAGTAGTGGCGTGACGCCACGGCGAAAGAAAAGGTTAGAAAATGGAAAATTTCAAGAAAGAAGGTAAAGTTTCCCATCGGAAACACTTTACCACCCGGAAACCCTCCAACGAGGGAAGCGCGGAGAGAATCTACTCGACCGACCGCAGTTTCGACGATGAAGGACCCCGCCCGTCGGGGAGCCGTTACGGCCAGCGCCGGAGCGACGGTGACAGGAAACCATACGGCGACAGGAAGGCCGCCGGAGACCGCAAACCTTACGGTGAGCGAAAAGCATACGGAGAGCGCAAGGCATCCGGAGACCGCAAACCCAGGATATCCGGCGACAAGCCTTACGGCGAGCGCAAGCCCTACGGAGCCAAGCCCGGTCCCAGGAAATACGCGCCCAAAAAGGATGACGGCATCGGCCGGATGATCAAGAAAGGCAAGGAGCAGCTCCACGCCTCCATCTCCGACAACGATTACGTCCAGCCGCCCGTGCAGGAGGTTGTCCGTCTCAACAAATACATCGCCAATTCAGGCGTCTGCTCCCGCAGGGAGGCCGACAGTCTGATCCAGTCCGGCTGCGTTACCGTCAACGGCGAGGTCGTCACCGAACTCGGCACCAAGGTCAATGTCTTCACCGACGACATCCGCTTCAACGGCGAGCGTCTCAAGGGCGAGGAAAAGGTCTACATGGTCATGAACAAGCCCCGCGGCTATGTCACCACCGCCAGCGACCCGCATGCGGAGAAGACCGTGATGGACCTGCTCGGCAAGTCCCCGGTACGCGTGTTCCCTGTCGGCCGGCTTGACAAGAACACCACCGGTGTCCTCCTCCTCACCAACGACGGCGAGATGGCCCAGCGCCTGACGCATCCCGCCTACAACAAGAAGAAGATCTACCAGGTCAACCTCGACCGTCCCCTCTCCGAAGAGGACCGCGAGGCCATCCTGAGCGGCATCGAACTTGCCGACGGCCCCGTCGCCGCCGACGAACTCGAGTATGTCGACGCCGACCACCGCAAACTCGGCATCGAGATCCACTCGGGCAAGAACCGCATCGTCCGCCGCATCTTCGAATCCCTCGGCTACGACGTCAAGGCCCTCGACCGGGTCTATTTCGCAGGCCTCACCAAGAAGGGGCTCAAGAAGGGTGCCTGGCGTTTCCTGACCCAGGGCGAAGTGAACATCCTTAAAATGGGTGCCTATGTCTAGCCACCGCGCCGGTTTCGTCAACATCATCGGAAATCCCAACGTCGGGAAGTCCACCCTGATGAACGCGCTTGTCGGAGAGAAACTCTCCATCGTGACCGCCAAGGCCCAGACCACGCGCCACCGCATCATGGGCATCGTCAACGGCGAGGACTGGCAGATCGTCTATTCCGACACGCCCGGCATCCTGAAGCCGAGTTACCGGCTGCAGGAGAGCATGATGAATTTCGTCGACACCGCCATCGGCGACGCCGACATCATCCTCTACGTGACCGACGTCATCGAGAAGGCCGACAAGAATGCGGAGTACATCGCCAAACTCCAGAAGATCGACTGCCCCGTCATCCTGGTGCTCAACAAGATCGACATCAGCACCCAGGAAAAGGTCGTCGAACTGATGCAGTGGTGGAAGGAGCAGCTCCCGAAGGCGGTGATCATTCCCGCCTCCGCGCAGGAGAAATTCAACCTCCAGAGCATTCTGGACGAGATCGTCGCCCGCCTGCCGGTCGCCCCGCCGTGGTACGACAAGGATACCTTCACCGACAAGAACCTCCGCTTCTTCGCCGCCGAAATCATCCGCGAGAAGATCTTTCTCAACTACGACGAGGAGATCCCCTACTGCTGCCAGGTGGAGATCGAGGCCTTCCACGAAGGCGAGGACCGGTACGAGATCAGCGCCGTCATCTATGTGATGCGCGACAGCCAGAAAGGCATCATCATCGGGAAGAAAGGCGCCGCCCTCAAGAAGGTCGGCACCGAGGCCCGGATCGAGATGGAGGACTTCTTCCAGAAGAAGGTCTTCCTCTCCACATTTGTAAAAGTTGACCCCGACTGGCGCAGCGACCGCAAGGAACTCCGCCGTTTCGGATATGAATTTTAGGTAAAAACTATGAGCGAAGAATGGGATGACATCCAGCCGATGGATGAAGAACCGATGGAAGAGGACTCTCCGGTAGACGAAGGGGCGGCCCCTTCGGGCAAATTCTCCCGGCTGCTGGGACCGGACAGCAAACGGTTCAAGTTCTCGGGCATGTTCAAGGACTGGTTCCTGGATTACGCTTCGTACGTGATCCTGCAGCGGGCCGTGCCCCACATCGTGGACGGCCTGAAGCCGGTCCAGCGCCGCGTGCTCTACACGATGGGCGAGATGGAGGACGGCCGCTACACGAAGGTGGCCAACATCGTCGGTCAGGCGATGCAGTACCATCCGCACGGCGACGCTTCCATCCTCGGCGCCCTCGTCACGATCGGCCAGAAAGGCCTTCTCATCGACTGCCAGGGTAACTGGGGCAACATCCTCACCGGCGACAGCAACGCCGCGCCCCGTTACATCGAGGCCCGCCTGTCGAAATTCGCCAAGGAAGTGCTCTTCGACAAGAAAGTCACGCCCTGGATGACCTCCTACGACGGCCGCAACCAGGAGCCGACCGAGCTTCCCGTCCGCTTCCCGCTGCTGCTCGCCCAGGGCACCGAAGGCATTGCGGTGGGTATGGCCTCGAAGATCCTCCCGCACAACTTCAACGAACTCCTCGACGCCTCTGTCGCCATCCTGAAGGGCAAGCCGTACGAGCTCTATCCCGACTTCCCCACCGGCGGCATCGCCGACTGCAGCAAGTACAACGCCGGGGGCCGGGGCGGCCAGGTCAAGGTCCGCGCCCGCATCGAGAAAGTCGACAAGAACACCGTCACCATCACGGAACTACCCTATGGGAAGACCTCCCACGTGCTGATCGACTCCATCCTCAAGGCCAAGGACAAGGGCAAGATCAAGATCAAGAAGATCGAGGACATGACGACCGAGAAAGTGGAGATCATCATCCACCTTCCGAACGACGTCTCCCCCGACAAGACGATCGACGCCCTCTACGCCTTCACCGACTGCGAGACCACCATCAATCCGAACGCCTGCGTCATCAAGGACGACAAGCCGCAGTTCCTGTCGGTGAACGACATCCTCGAATACGACACCTTCCACACCCGCGACATCCTCGGGCGCGAACTCGAGATCAGACTCGGCGAGCTGGAGGAGGACTGGCACTACAGTTCCCTCGAGCGCATCTTCTTCGAAAACCGCATCTACAAGGTCCTCGAGCAGAACCAGATGACCTGGGAAGAGCAGCTCGACGACGTGCTGGCACGGATGAAGGACTACGAAGACCTGCTCCACCGGGAGATCACGATGGACGACATCCTCAAACTGGTCGAGAAACCGGTGCGGAAGATTTCCAAATTCGACACCAAGGCCCTCGACGAGAAGATCTACGGCATCGAGCAGCAGATCGCCGAGGTCCGCGACCATCTCGAGCACCTCACGGAATTCACCGTCGACTGGTTCCTTTCCCTCAAGAAGAAATACGGCAAGGACTATCCGAGACTCACCGAGATCACCTCGCTCGAGACCATTACCGCCACCAAGGTCGTCAACAACAACGCCAAACTCTACGCCAACCTCGAGGAAGGGTTCGTCGGAATCGGGCTCAAGAGCGGGGACAATCCGCAGTTCATCTGCGACTGCTCCGACATGTCCGAGATCATCGTCATCGGAAAGGATGGCAAATACCGCATTACCAAAGTATCCGACAAAGCCTTCTTCGGCAAGGACCTCCTGTATGTAGGCGTCTTCAACCGCGGCGACGAGCGCACCATCTACAACGTGATCTACCGCGAGGGCAAGACCTCGGTCTACTATGCCAAGCGGTTCAACATCACCTCCGTCACCCGCGACAAGGAATACGACATCACCACCGGCGTGCCCGGCAGCCAGATCCTCTGGTTCACGGTCAACCACAACGGCGAGGCCGAGAGCGTCAGGATCAACCTCCGCCCGAAGCCGAAACTCAAGAAAACACAGCTCGAGTACGACTTCTCCACCCTCGCCATCAAGGGCAAGGGCACGCGGGGCAATCTCGTCACCAAGAACGCCATCCACCGCATCTCCATCAAGTCCAAGGGCGTCTCCACGATTGGCGGCAAGGACATCTGGTGGGACGCCGACATCCAGCGCCTCAACGAGGACGGAAGGGGTCTGCACCTCGGGGAATTCTCCGGCGAAGACAAGGTCCTGGCGGTCTTCAAGGACGGCACCTACTACACGACCTCCTTCGATCTCCTGAACAAATACCAGGGCGAAGTCATCCTCATCGAGAAACTCGACACCGGCAAGACCTTCACCGCCCTCTACTGGGACGGCGCCGTCAAGTCCTTCTATGTCAAGCGTTTCTCTTTCACGGAGAGCGACAATACGCCCGTCTCCTTCATCTCCGACGGCAAGGGTTCCTACCTCGTCGCGATCAGCGGCGACAAGCATCCGCGGGTCCTCCTGACCTTCGGCGGCAAATACGCCCACCGCGAGAGCGAGATCCTCGACGCGGAGGACTTCATCGCCAAGAAGGGCCTCACGGCAAAGGGGAAGAAATGCCACGCATACGATCTGAAGAAGGTGGAATTCACCGACCCCTGGCCGGATGAGGAAGAGCAGGAGACCCCGACGGAGCCGGAAACACCCGCGGAGGTGGAAGACACCGAGGAAGTCATCGACATCATCGACATTCCGGTTCCGGACGAGATCCGGCAGGACTCCCAGGCGAAGAAACTGCTGGACAAGGCCGCCGAAGCCCCCGACGACGGCGACGAGGAGCCCATCGACCTGACGCTCTTCTAGGATGATCTACACCCTCACCGGCGCGATGGGAAGCGGTAAGAGCACCGTAGGACGGCTGCTCGCCGCCCGGCACGGATGGACTTTCGTCGACCTTGACCTCCTTATCGCCGAAACGGCCGGAAGGAGCATTCCGGAGATTTTCCGGGAGTGCGGGGAAAACGGATTCCGCGACGCGGAAACGCGGGCGCTGGAAGACGCGGTGACAGCCTACGAAGGCGGCACGATGATCCTCTCCCTCGGCGGCGGGACGCTCCTCCGCGAGGAGAACCGCTTCATCGTCCGCACCGTAAGCTACTGCATCTACCTCAGGGCCACGGCCGCGACGCTCGCCGCCCGCCTCCGCGAGCAGGCCGACGGCAGGCCGCTGCTGCAGGGCGAGGGCTCCCTGGAGACCAAAATCGGACGGATCCTCGCCGAGCGCTCCGCGATTTACGAAGCCGCCGCGCCCCGCATCGTCGACACCGACGGAAAAACCCCGGCCCAGGTGGCGGACGAAGTGGAAAAATTATTATATTTGTAGATTGATATGGAACGGAAGTGGATACTGAAGAACAGCGCCGATCCCGAGAAGGTAAGCCGTCTCGGGACGGAGCTCGGTATCGACCGGGTGCTCGCCGAGCTCCTTGTCCAGCGGGGCGTGGAGACCTTCGAGGAAGCCCGGAAATTCTTCCGTCCCAGTCTGGACGACCTGCACGATCCCTTCCTGATGAAGGATATGGACAAGGCCGTCGACCGGCTGACCCAAGCCGTTTCCAGCCGGGAGAAAATCCTCGTCTACGGCGACTATGACGTCGACGGCACCACCGCCGTCGCGCTGGTATTCTCCTTCCTTCGGCAACTCACCCCCGAGATCGACTTCTACATTCCCGACCGCTACGACGAGGGTTACGGCGTGTCGCTCAAGGGCATCGACTGGGCGGCCGAAAACGGCTTCAACCTCATCATCACCCTCGACTGCGGCATCAAGGCCATCGAAAAGGCGGCCTACGCCAAGTCCAAGGGCATCGACATGATCATCTGCGACCACCACCTGCCCGAGAATGAACTCCCCGCGGCGGTAGCGGTCCTCGATCCCAAGCGGGAAGACTGCCACTACCCCTTCGACGACCTCTGCGGCTGCGGCGTGGGCTTCAAGCTGGTCCAGGGATACGCCCGGCGCCACGGGATTCCGTTCGAGCGACTGGAACCGCTGCTGGACCTGCTGGTCGTGAGCATCGCCTCCGACCTCGTCACGATGGTCGGCGAGAACCGCGTCCTCTCCCACTACGGCCTCAAGCGCCTCAACGAAGCGCCGCGCAAAGGCCTTCTCGCGATGATCAACCTCGCCAAACTCGAGGAAGGGCACGTCTCCATCGACGACATCGTCTTCAAGATCGGCCCCCGCATCAACGCAGCGGGCAGGATGGAGTCCGGGCGGCTGGCCGTCGAACTCCTGACGGCCGAGGACGACACCACCGCCTACGCCATCGGAGAGCAGATCAACGTCAACAACAACGACCGCAAGAACATCGACCGCGAGATCACCAGGGAGGCCCTGGAGATGGTGGCGGACGGGACCGCCCTGGTCTCCGGCAGCGCGACAATCGTCTACAACCCCGAATGGAGCAAGGGCGTCGTCGGCATCGTGGCATCCCGCCTCGTGGAGGCCTATTACCGGCCCACCGTCGTCCTCACCAAGTCCAACGGCTTCGTCACCGGTTCGGCCCGGAGCATCCAGGGCTTCGACCTGTACGAAGCCATCGAAAGCTGCGCGGACATCCTCGAGAACTTCGGCGGCCACGTCTATGCGGCCGGCCTCACCCTCAAGGAAGAAAACCTGGATGAATTCTGCCGCCGTATGGACGCCTTCGTCACCGCAAAGCTCGACCCGGAGAGCCTCACGCCCGTCATCGACCTCGACGCCAAGATGGATTTCAGCCAGATCACGCCGAAATTCTTCCGGATCCTCAAGCAATTCCAGCCCTTCGGTCCCGGCAATTACAACCCCGTCTTCCTCACCGAGGACGTCTACGACGCCGGCAACGCCCGCAAAGTGGGCGCCGGCGGCATCCACCTCAAACTGGACCTGATGCAGGAATCCCAGCCCTACCGCCAGATCCCCGCCATCGCCTTCAACATGGCCGACAGCTTCGACCACATCAAGGCCGGTAATCCGATCGACGTCTGCTACTCCATCGTCGAAAACTTTTACCGCGGCAACTCCACCCTCCAGCTCCGCCTGAAGGATATCAAACAGCGTAATGAATTTATTTAGCATATGGCGAACATTGAACTGAACGAACAGGAAATCATCCGGAGGGAATCCCTCGGCAAACTGCGTGAACTCGGCATCAACCCCTATCCGGCCGCCCTCTATCCGGTCTCGGCGACCGCGCAGGAAATCAAGGACGGCTTCGATGCGGAGAAAGGGAACTTCCAGGACGTCTGCATCGCGGGAAGGATTATGTCGCGACGGATTATGGGCGCAGCTTCCTTTATCGAGCTGCTCGACTCGACCGGCAAGATCCAGGTCTACGTCAAGCGCGACGAGATCTGCCCCGGCGAGGACAAGACGATGTACAACACCGTCTTCAAGAAACTCCTCGACATCGGCGACATCATCGGCATCAAGGGATTCGCCTTCTTCACGCAGACCGGGACGCTCTCGGTCCACGCCAAGGAACTCACCGTCCTGTCGAAGTCGCTCCGCGTCCTCCCGATCGTCAAGACCGACGCCGACGGCACCGTGCACGACGGCTTCACCGATCCCGAACTCCGCTACCGGCAGCGTTATGTCGACCTCATCGTCAATCCCGAGGTCAAGGATCCGTTCGTCAAGCGCGCCGTCATCATGCAGACGATGCGTCAGTACTTCAACGAGGCGGGATGCCTCGAAGTGGAAACACCTGTCCTCCAGCCGATTCCGGGCGGCGCCACGGCCCGTCCGTTCATCACGCACCACAATTCGCTCGACGTGGACATGTACCTGCGGATCGCCAGCGAACTCTATCTGAAACGCCTCATCGTGGGCGGATTCCCGGGCGTGTACGAATTCGCCAAATACTTCCGCAACGAGGGAATGGACCGGACCCACAATCCGGAATTCACCTGTATGGAACTCTACGTGGCCTACAAGGACTACTTCTGGATGATGGACTTCACCGAGAAGATGCTGGAAAAGGTCGCCGTCGCCACCAACGGCACGTCCAAGGTGATGATCGGGGGAAATGAGATCGAATTCAAGGCCCCCTACCACCGCCTCCGCATCCTCGACGCCATCAAGGAATACGCCGGCGTGGACGTGACCGGAATGGACGAAGCGCAGCTCCGCGAGACCTGCAAGCAGCTGCACGTCGAGATCGACCCGACGATGGGAAAGGGCAAGCTGATCGACGCCATCTTCGGCGAATATGCCGAGAAGAACCTCATCCAGCCGACCTTCATCACCGATTATCCGGTGGAAATGTCGCCGCTCACCAAGCGCTGCCGCTATGACGAGAGTCTGACCGAGCGGTTCGAACTGTTCGTAAACGGCAAGGAACTCGCCAATGCCTACTCCGAGCTCAACGATCCCATCGACCAGCTCGAGCGTTTCGAGGAGCAGGCCGCGCTCAAGTCGAAGGGCGACGACGAGGCGATGTACATCGACTACGACTTCGTCCGGGCCCTCGAGTACGGGATGCCGCCGACCTCCGGCATCGGCATCGGCATCGATCGCCTGACGATGTTCATGACCGGCGCCGAGACCATCCAGGACGTCCTCTTCTTCCCGATGATGCGGCCGGAGAAGTTCTAGCGAACTTTTCGCTGTTTTTAAGGGGGCCCTGCCCCCTTGCATACCCCCGGCCACCTACGGTGGCTAAACCTTCGAGCCGACATTGCTGATGAATACTGCCATACAGAGTATCTCTTCGGCCCAGAATCCGAAGATCAAAAATCTCCTGCTCCTGCAGGAGAAATCCCGCGCACGTCGTGAGCAGGGGCTCTTTGTCGTGGAGGGCCGCCGCGAAATTCAGCACTGCATCGAAGCCGGCTTCGAGATCGACACGCTGTTCGTCAGCGCGGATTCCGTCACTGCGGACCTCGGCACCGTCATTCCAGGCCTTGTGCCCGGAACATCCTCCCCGCGCGTCATCGCCCTCCCCCGCCCCCTCCTTGAGAAAGTCACCTACCGGGGCGCGACGGAAGGGGTCGTCGCCGAAGTGCGGATCCGGGAACGCCGGCTGGAAGACCTTTCCCTCCCCGAGAATCCCCTCATCGCCGTCATCGAAGGCGTGGAGAAGCCGGGCAACATCGGCGCCATCCTCCGGACAGCCGATGCGGCGGGAGCCGACGCCCTCATCGTCTGCGATCCGCTTACCGACCTCTGGAATCCCAACCTGATCCGCGCCTCGCTCGGCGGCATCTTCACCGTCCCGACCGTCGCCTGCTCCTCCGAGGAGGCCATCGCTTTCCTTCAGGCCCGCGGCATCGCCATCCTCACCGCCCAGCTGCAGGATTCCGAACTGTACTACGACACGCCGATGACCGGCGGTACCGCCCTCGTGATGGGGACCGAATCCACCGGCCTCACCGACCGCTGGCGCAATGCCGCCACCGCCCACATCCGCATCCCGATGCAGGGGCGTCTCGACTCGCTGAACGTCAGCGTCTCCACCGCCATCCTCCTCTACGAGGCCGTCCGCCAGCGCCGCTAAATTTCTCTTGCATATTCCCCCGAAAATACATAACTTAGCAAACCTAAATATTGTAAAGTTATGTCACTCAACAAAGTCATGCTTATCGGTAACGTTGGACAAGACCCCTCAGTACGTTACCTCGATCAGAATTCCGCTCAAGGGGCAACCAAAGTCGCATCCTTCACCCTCGCCACCACGGAGCGCTACCGCGACCGCAACGGCGAGACCCGTGAAAACACCGAATGGCACAACATCGTCGCCTGGCGCAACAACGCCGACGTGGTCGAACGGTTTGTGCACAAAGGCACCCAGCTCTACATTGAAGGCCGCCTCAGGACCCGTTCCTGGACCGACCAGACCGGCAACAAACGCTACACGACCGAGATCGTGACCGACACCCTCCAACTCCTGGGACGCCGTCCCGACGGACAGGGCGAAAGTGCTCCCGCAACGGCTCCCGCCGCCGCACCCGCTTTCCAGCAGCCCAGGGCTCAGCAGCCGGCCTACCAGCCCGCACAGGCATCCGCACCGGTCGTGCCGCCGCCCGCCGCCCCGGTATCCGATGCCGGCCCGGGTGACGACGACCTTCCGTTCTAGGATGTGCCAGAAAAGGCCGCATTTTCTGCGCATCCTCAGGTTCGGCGCCTAGGATGTGTCAGAAGGACAGCCAAAATCTGCGCTTCCTCTCATTTACCTGCAGCCCGGTCCAGACCGAGTTGCGGGTTTTTCTTTGATACCAGCGCCAGCAGCAGCGCCGTTACGATGGAAAGGGCCGCGAGGCCGATGAACATCAGTTCGGCGTGGACGGGACCTGCCTCGCCGGAAGCGTCGAAAATCTTCCCGGATACCGTCTTGAAAAGCATAAGCCCCAGATTCTGAACCCAGTACGTCAAGGCGAAGGCCGTGCCGAGCGCCTTCTCGGGGACAATCTTCGGCAGCGAAGGCCACAGGGCCGCCGGAACGAGCGAATATCCGAATCCGAGCAGCGCCATCGACAGATAGCCCCATAGCGGAACGCCCTGCGGGGCGAAAGCCAGCAGCAGATGGGCGGCCACGGCGAGGATGGAACCGGCGATCATCCAGCGGGTTCCATTTCCAAACTTGTCGACCAGCAGGCCGAAGAGCGGAGCGAAAATAACCGTCGAGAACGGCAGCGAAGCCACCATCCATCCGGCCGTCGTCGCCGAGATCCCGAAGCGGGGCACAAGGATGGCGCCGCCGAATTTCTTGAAAGAAATAATGCTGCTGTAGAAGAATACGCAGAGCAGCGCCACCAGCAGGAAGTTCTTGTTGGTGAGAACCTTCCAGACGTCCGAAAGGTGGAATTCATCCTCGGACGATGAAGACTCCTGATCGGGTCCGGAACGACGGGTGCCGGTATACAGAGCGCGCATACGGGCGTCAAAACGGGCGTCCATCGCCACGAACAGAGCCCAGAGAACGCCGCCGAGCAGCAGGAGCATCAGACCGACGAAGGCCGGGGATGCCGTTTCGGCAAGCGAATATACCGTTCCGGGTTTCTCGACGATCAGCATCGGCGCCACGACCATCGCGGTCGCGCTGCCGAGACGGGCGATGGAAAGCTGCACGCCCATCGCCAGCGCCATATTGCCCCCCTTGAACCATTTTGCAATGGAACGGTTGACGGCCGTACCGGCAATCTCGCTGCCCAGGCCGAAGAGCATACAGCCCGTATAGGCGACGGCCAGCGAGCGGGCGGGAGCCGCCCCGCTGCGGAGCGCCCCGTACACCAGGGCCGCGCCCCCGATCATCATCGCGACAAAGATGGATCCGGTAATCCGTACGCCCCACTTATCCAGCAGAATGCCGCAAAGGACCAGCCCTCCGAATACGCAGAGGGTCGAATACCCACCGGCGTAGAAACCGTAGTCGGTAGAACTCCAGCCGAGCGCGAGCATCGTCGGATCCTTGAAGATGAACGATACGGTCGAGAACATATCGTCGAAGAAATAGGACCCGAACATCGGGACGACAAGGCAGGCAAGGGCCACCCAGGGCAGCCACTTGCCGACAGGACGCTGTTGTAAGGTCATTTACTGCGCGGGTTTGATGTTGGGTTCCTCGAGTCCGAGTTTCTTCTTGCGGTCGACGACCTTGAGGACGAGACCGAGCGCGAGGGCGGCGACGCCGAGGCAGGCGAGCATCACCAGCGGGGCCGTGTAGTTGAACTGCGTCGGATCGGTGACGCCGGGATTGGTCTTGTCAAGCACCTTGCCGATCAGCAGCGGGAACAGCCACAGGCCGATGTTCTGGATCCAGAAGATCAGCGCGTAGGCCGATCCGATCACCTTGGCGTCCACCAGTTTCGGGACCGAAGGCCAGAGGGCCGCCGGGACCAGCGAGAAGCTGGAGCCGAGCACAAGGATGGTCACATAGGCGACAATCGCCCCGCCGACGGCATTGCCCTTGAACAGCGGCAGGATGAAGGCGAAGGTCAGATGGCAGGCGATCAGGAGGATCGAGCCGAGCACCAGCATCGAGGCGCCCTTGCCCTTGTGGTCGAGGTAGTTGCCGAGAATCGGGGTGATGAGCACGGCCAGCAGCGGGAATACCGCGAAGATGGATTCGGCGCTCTGCCGCATGTAACCCATATAGCAATAGACAATCAGCGAAGCCACGGAGATGCCGAGGAAGAGATATTTCCGGGCGGGAACCTTCTGGAAATTGCTGGCGAATCCCGTAGCGGCCACCAGCAGCATGATCACATACTGGATGATGGTCACGCTGGATCCGGCCCAGAAAGACCCGGCGGCGGGCTCGGTGAGCGTCAGGTTGCACTGGAGCATATTCACCGCATATTTCTGGAACGGGAAAATGGCGCTGTAATACAGCACGCACAGCAGGGCGACGATCCAGAATCCGCCGTCGGAGAGGATCCTGCCGATATCGCTGATCTTGAACGGATCGTCCTTCTCCTCGGCCTCGCCGGTCTGGCTGTCCAGTTTCTTGTCCATAAAGAAGTACACGATGGTCATCATCAGGGCAATGCACATCAGCACCACGCCGAAAGCGACGCTGCGGGAGACCTCCACGTGGCCGCCGAGCTTGGCGAAGAAGGGCGAGAAGATCATGCAGGTGGCGACGCCGAGACGGGCCAGAGCCATCTCCGAGCCCATCGCGAGAGCCATCTCGCGGCCCTTGAACCATTTCACGATACCGCGCGACACCGTAATGCCGGCCATCTCGCAGCCGCATCCGAAGATCATGAAGCCGCAGGCCGCGACCTTTGCCGACGCGGGCATTCCCCTGTAGAAAGGCGAAACGCCCAGTTCGTCGAAGAGCGGAATGTAGTTGAGATGCTCGGTGAACCAGGTCTCAAGGCCGGTGCCGATGAAGGCCGGCGACACAGCATACCATTTGATGCAGGCGCCGACGAGCATCACCGCGGCGGACAGGACCGCCGTGAAGCGGACTCCCATCTTGTCGAGAATGATGCCGGCGAAGATAAGGAAGAATACGAAAACGTTGAGGAACACTTCCGAGCCCTGCATCGTGCCGAAGGCGGTGGAATCCCACCCGCGCGTCTCCTGCATCAGATCCTTGATCGGAGACAGGATATCCATGAAAATGTACGAGCAGAACATCGCCAGGGCGAGCAGCAGAAGGGCGGTCCAGCGCAGCGCGGCCGAATCCCTCAGGGTCTTTTGAATGGTTTCAGACATATCGATTATACTTTATATATTTTCAAACCGAACAAGTCGCTAAGTTAGCAAAAAGCCAAAAAAACACAAAAAATAATGTTACCTTTGTGGAAATATATGGATTTACTGGAAAAGATCAACAGCCCGGAAGACCTCCGGGCCCTCCGCCCGGAAGAGTTGGAACAGCTCTGTGCGGAGGTGCGTAAATATATGGTGGAATGCTGCGCGGTCAATCCCGGGCACCTCGGGGCCAGCCTCGGTGCCGTAGAGATTATCGTGGCCCTGCACAGGGTATTCCACACCCCCGGGGACAAACTGGTCTTCGACGTCGGGCACCAGGCCTACGCCCACAAGATCCTCACCGGACGGCGGGAGGCGTTTAAGACGATGCGCCGCAGCGGCGGCATCAGCGGATTCCCCAAGATGGCGGAAAGCCCGTATGACGCTTTCGGCGCCGGGCATTCCTCCACCTCCGTTTCCGCGGCCCTCGGCCTCGCCGAAGCAGCCAAGATCAAAGGCACATCCGAGAAAGTCGTAGCGGTCATCGGCGACGGCGCCCTTACCGGCGGCCTCGCCTGGGAAGGGCTCAACAACGCCGGCAGCAGCAAGGCCGACATCCTCGTCATTCTCAACGACAACAACTTCTCCATCGACAAGCCCACGGGCGGGATGCACAACTACCTGCTGAAGCTCACCACCAATCCGGCCTACAACAAAGTCAAGCACCGCGTGTGGAATCTCCTCGGCGAGAGCCGCCTCCGCCACTGGATCCAGAGGAAGGTCGTCAACGCCAAGTCAAGCCTGGTCCGCGAATCCGGCGGCGCCCTTTTCGAGGCGCTGGGATTCCGCTACTTCGGCCCCGTGGACGGCAACGACATCGCCGCGATGACCTCCGTCCTGGAGAAAATCGCCCCCCTCAAGGGGCCCCGCATCCTCCACTGCATCACCCGGAAAGGCAAGGGATACGCCCCCGCCGAAGCCGACCCGACCACCTGGCACGCCCCGGGCCGCTTCAACCCCGAGACGGGCGAACGCCTTCCCTCCGCCTACAAGGCCGACCGCTACCAGGATGTTTTCGGCAGCGTACTCACCTCCCTGGCCGGACTCGACGACCGCGTCGTCGGCATCACGCCGGCGATGGCCTCCGGCAGCGGAATGACCCATTTCGCCGAGGCCTACCCCGACCGTTTCTTCGACGTCGGCATCGAAGAAGAGCACGCCGTCACCTTCTCGGCAGGCCTCGCAGCCGGCGGACTCCGTCCGTTCTGCAACATCTACTCCTCCTTCTCCCAGCGCGCCTACGACCAGCTGATCCACGACGTCGCCCTGCAGGGGCTGCCCGTCGTCCTGTGCCTGGACCGGGCCGGTCTCGTCGGAGAAGACGGCGCCACGCACGGAGGGGCCTTCGACCTGTCCGCCTACCGCAGCATTCCCGGAGCCGTCATCGCCGCGCCGAAAGACGAACTCGACCTGAAGAATCTGATGTACAGCGCCCTGCACCGGCCTCAGGGCCCGGATACGGGACTATATATTATAAGGTACCCGCGCGGGTGCGGACAAGGGGTTTCGTGGAAAGACGAGCCCTTCACGGAGATTCCGTCCGGAAAGGGAGAGGAAGTGCTGTCCGGAGAAAAGATCGCCATCCTGACCCTCGGCCCCTACGACGGAGCGGCCGTCGAAGCGGCCGGCAAATGCCTGGAAACCTACGGGTTCCGGCCGGCCGTCTATGCGATGCGATTCATCAAGCCGCTTGACACCGGGATCCTGGACGAAGTCCGGGAACGTTTCCGGGCGGTCATCACCGTCGAGGACGGCACCCTTCTCGGCGGACTCTACGGTGCGGTATCCGAATATTTCGCCCGTTCGGCGGGCAGTCCCGCCCTGGAAGGCATCGGCATTCCCGACCTTTTCATCCCGCACGCGTCCCAGAAGGAGCAGAGGGCCTCGTGCGGACTCGATTCCGACGGAATCCTGGCGCGGATTGAAAAAATAATTAAAAAATAGTTGGAAAAGTTTTGCAGAATCAGAATAATTTTCTAACTTTGCATTCCCTTTTGAAAAGGGGTGGCTGTTTGAAATAACGCCGATGTAGCTCAGTTGGCCAGAGCACGTGATTTGTAATCTCGGGGTCGTGGGTTCGAATCCCTCCATCGGCTCCACATTCTGGCAACAAGAGAACATCAACTGGGGAGATACCAAAGTGGCCAACTGGGGCAGACTGTAAATCTGCTGGCGATGCCTTCGTAGGTTCGAATCCTGCTCTCCCCACCACGACAAGCGGAAGTAGCTCAGTTGGTAGAGCATCAGCCTTCCAAGCTGAGGGTCGCGAGTTCGAACCTCGTTTTCCGCTCGAAAAGCCGGTGTAGCTCAGGGGTAGAGCGCATCCTTGGTAAGGATGAGGTCATGAGTTCAAATCCCATCACCGGCTCCAAATTTTGTGTATAGGACAAAAACTTTTTAATCATAATATTATGGCAAAAGAAACATTCCAGAGAACCAAACCGCACGTCAACATCGGTACTATCGGCCACGTTGACCACGGCAAGACCACCCTCACCGCCGCCATCACCAAAGTGCTGGCCGAGAGAGTGTCCGGCAATGCTGACAAGGTGAAATCCTTCGATCAGATTGACAACGCCCCTGAAGAGAAGGAGCGTGGTATTACCATCAACACCGCTCACGTCGAGTATGAGACCGAGAAGCGCCACTATGCGCACGTCGACTGCCCGGGCCACGCCGACTATGTGAAGAACATGGTTACCGGTGCCGCCCAGATGGACGGTGCGATCCTCGTGGTCGCCGCCACCGACGGTCCTATGCCCCAGACCCGCGAGCACATCCTTCTCGC
>JAEEGG010003726.1_pt1 | contig 37762 bp, 30 predicted proteins | sample 9134161 | NCBI WGS metagenome assembly JAEEGG01 (sample SAMN16246543, study PRJNA631951) | gut metagenome | biome: gut microbiome; feature: rumen; material: CR-attached | host: Bos | place: Iran: Karaj | collected 2018-10
GACGAAGTACTACTTCCTCTCCGGCTTCACAGCTAAACTCGCTGGAACTGAGCGCGGTATCACCGAGCCCACCCCGACCTTCTCCGCCTGCTTCGGCCAGGCTTTCCTTGAGCTCCACCCGACCAAGTATGCCGAGGAGCTTGTCAAGAGGATGAAGAGAAGCGGCGCCAAGGCTTATCTCGTGAACACCGGCTGGAACGGTACCGGCAAGAGGATCTCGATCCGCGACACCCGCGGCATCATCGACGCTATCCTCAACCACAGCATCGACAAGGCTCCGACCAAGAAGATCCCGTTCTTCAACTTCACGGTACCTACTGTCCTTGAGGGAGTTGACACCGGAATTCTTGATCCTCGCGACACCTACGCCGATCCCGCTCAGTGGGAGGAGAAGGCTAAGGATCTCGCCGGAAGGTTCATCAAGAACTTCCACAAGTACGAGTCCAACAAGGCCGGTAAGGCCCTTGTCAAGGCTGGCCCTCAGCTCTAGTCTTTTTAACAGGCACTATTTCGGGACCGGATCCTTGTATTCCGGTCCCGATTTTCTTTTTATTCCACCCGCCCGGCCCGAAATACTCTGTTTTTGGCCAAAGTGCAATAGTGAGAAATAATTGACTATATTTGTGAAACGGGTCAATTCCCGAAACTTGAATTATGAAGACTTTCTCTGAACTCGAGGGATCATGCTCCCTTTTATTTAACGAATCAGGTCCATACTGGCATCTTTGGACTCCTGAGAACTACCCTGTCATTTTTCCCGATAAAGAGACTTTCAAGGCGGCGATGAGTATTCTCGCCATTTGTGCCAGACTTGTTCCGGAATGCATTATTATCACGTTTCAGCTGATGACAAATCATTTACATCTCACATCCGCTGGGCCAAAGATGGCAATTGTTCTACTATTCCGCAGATTCATTAAGTATCTATCAAAATACCTGAGATCTAAAGGATTAACCATAGATTTATCTTTTCCGGATATCAACCCGCGTCAGTTGGAGACTCTTCAAGATCTACGCAACGTGATAACGTACAACAATAGGAACGGCTACGTTGTCAGTCCCGATGAGACACCCTTCACTTATCCATGGGGCGCTAACGCTTATTACTTCAATTATGCGGCTAAAGCAAGGTATCTGGAAACCAGCCAGACGCTCAAAAAGATAGACAGGAGATTTTTGATCCACTCACACGATGCTGACAAATTGGCAAGCCCTATCGCCACAATTGATGGTTGCGCATGTCCAATGGATTTCTGTGACATAGGGTTGGGAGAAGGCATGTTCAGATGTGCCTCACACTATTTCAGGGAGGTTTCACGAAATATTGAGTCTCAGAAAAATATCGCTAAAGAGATTGGAGAAAGCGTGTATTACACTGACGATGAACTCTTCGGAGTGGTACGATCGCTTTGTCAAGAAAAGTATGGCGGACAAAAAACGACACTACTTCCCGTTTCAGCGAAGCAGGAACTCGCCATGCTTCTTCATAAAGAGTATAATGCCGGCAATAAACAGATACAAAGAATGTTAAAGCTTGACGCATCCATTGTTTCCGCCATGTTCCCGGCAAGATACTGATGCCGATCTGGGCCCGGAAACCTAAAAAACGAGCCACAAATAAAAGATAATCAACGTTTCGGGACAGAAAAACGGAATAACAGGCCCAGCGAAGGGCAAACCATAGTTTTTGGGCCCGAAATCAGGATTTGTAGGCCGATGGCGGCAAGAAGAACAACGAAACGAGGAAATTACTATATTTACGAAAGAAATCAAAGTAACTGACATTATGGCACTCGAACAACAGATTCAGGAAGACATTAAGGCCGCGATGAAGGCACATGACGCGGTGGCGACAGCGGCGACAAGAGCGATTAAGGGCGAGATTCTTCTATTCAAGACCTCCGAGGGTGGATCTAAGGAAGTCACTGACGGAGACATACTTAAGATGATTCAGAAGCTCATCAAGCAGCGCAAGGAAGCCGCAGAGCAGTTTGTGGCAGCCGGTCGACAGGAACTCGCTGACAACGAACTCGCCGAAGCTGCCGTGATGGAGAAATATCTCCCGAAGCAACTTTCCGAAGCTGAGGTCGAGGAGAAGGTCAAGGCGATAATCGCCGAAGTCGGAGCGACATCGATCAAGGATATGGGCAAGGTCATGGGAGCCGCCAACAAGGCCCTCGCCGGCCAGTCTGACGGCCGTACCATCTCCACGATAGTGAAGAAACTCCTCTCCTGACGCTTTCCAGAAGGCTACCAGACACGAATCCGACCGATAGATGGCTCATCAAAAGGGCCGACGAAAGGAGCCTCCGCGGAACGCTCCTTTTCGGAATAATCCCTGTCAATACGAAGCAGGGTTCCGTCAGGGTGTTCAAAAGGATAATTGCTCAGCCTGGTGAAACCCAAACGTTCAGTGTCAACAACTCTTCCTCTCGTCATAGGTCCAGCAGGCGATACAGTGAGAAATACCCTGCCTCCCATATCCTCTTCCAATTTCACCTCGGAGCCGTCGAGCGTGACATTATCCTCAGCTAGAATCGGGACTTTCACCGTCTTGTATGTGTCCAAGGCATAGGTCCCGTCGCCAGCATGACGGATGAAAACATTGTTATAGAACCGGTCGTCTCCGCAAGTGATACTGAAAAGGCCCTTAACCTCAGTGGAATGCGCCAGGTGGTATGGCGTATAACGTCCCTGGTCGTCACACTTGAGGTAGCCATTGAAGAAGTTGTGGACATAGGCACCTCCCTCAGACATATCCCACAACGCCCAGGTTGAGAGCGCTATATTATTGTCACACACAAAGGGGCCATGATCGACTTCATAGTAGATGTCCATCGCACTGTTATCATACATAAGGTTGCTGGATACACGAGAGCCCTGGGCCATCCAATCCATCCACACTCCCTTTTGACAGCGATGGATGCGATTGTGGTGGATATAGGCGTCTATCGCTCCGTGAAACTTGATGCCTGATATCTCCGCCCCGTCGAACTGGCATTTCACCCAGATGTCGTGAATATGGTTCCCGTACACCTGGCAAAAGGCCCCTCCCATACTGCCGCAGATGCCCGTCTGCTCACAATAACTGATCTCATTATCACGGATGATATGCGAACCGACATTATCCCGGTTCCATCCCTTACGCAGGGCGCTGAATATACATTCAATGTACTCCGTGGCACCGTCAAAGCCGCGCTGGCTCCATAGGTTATGTCAAGTGCTGGCCTGTTTCCCCAAAGAGATACCGTTGCAACGCGAGTTGGTGATGACATTGTCCTCAATGATCCATCCCTTGCACCAATGTGCGGCCACCATACCAATCTGCTCAGCTGTAGGGGCAGCCCACTGGGTGGCTGCCTGACTGATATGGAAGCCCCTGATAGTAAGGTAATTGATACCTTCCCGAGTGGGATAAAAACAAGTGGGCCGAACGGCAACCTCCACTCTTTCCTTCCTCGGGTCGGCACCACCGAAACGAGCGTAAATGGTTGTGGTCTCCTCCTCCACATGAGCGTACCACATCAAATCGGATCCATCCGGGTCACGACGGCTGCGGATGAGGGTGTCACACCGCTGTACTATGTCCAGCGACTCGATCTCATAAAGCGAGACATCGTTCAGATAGACTTCGGCCGTATGATGAGGGCGGTTCATCGGGACGAACCAGTCACCAGTGATTTCAACATTGAATGGATTGTAATCTCCAAAGAAACTGTTTGGGAGCGTGGCTTTCCATACTCCGTCCTTGCCTCGTTTCCAGTCCTTGACTTCTTCCGAGCCCTTGATCTCAACATACTCCCCTTCAGCCGCACGGTAGAGGATGCGGCGTGAGTCGTCGATTCCTCCGTAGAGCGGATTCACCCATTCGCGGTAGGTGCCGGAATGGACAGTCACGGTGTCTCCGGGAAGGGCTTTCCGCGCCGCACAGTTGATGGTGCGAAACGGGTCGGAAGGACCACCTGCGGCAGCATCGTTACCCCGAGGGCTCACGTGGTATTCCCTGGCGGTCACAGATGGTGAGAAAACGAAGGCACATATCACTGCCAAAAGATTGATGGAAATATGTTTCATTACTATCTGAACTTTAATTATAAACTTTCCGGATCAGCTTGAGAATATTGCCGTAAGGTGGCTTGAGCAGATCGAAGTTGAGCCAGGAGGACTTGATGAGCATTGACTTCTTATGTGAGAAGGTGTCGAAACTGTCACGGCCGTGATAGGCACCGATGCCTGACTCGCCTACTCCGCCGAAGGGCATGTTCTCGTTGCCGATATGCATTATGGTCTCGTTGACGCAGCCTCCTCCGAAGGACACTTGCTGAAGGACTGTCCGGATCTCTTTACGGTTCTTGGAGAATATGTACAGTGACAGCGGTTTCTCCCCTGCCTTGACCTTGTCAATCACCTCTGTCTGAAGGTCTTTGTAAGTGATCACAGGCAGTACAGGACCGAATATCTCCTCCCCCATAGCCGGGTGATCCCATCCGCATCTGTCAATCACCGTCGGAGAAATGTAGTTAATCTCCGCATCAGTGTATCCTCCAATAACCACTTCACCGTCTGAGACAGGTCTGGCAAGTCCAGACCGTAGCCACCCTCGGCTCGTAAGAGGGAGGGGCCCATCGCTTGCGATGGGAGGGGCCGAGCGAAGCGAGGAGTCTGGACTGTCAGGGCCTGTCTCAGACGACTTGAACAGGGCTATGATTCGGTCGTAATGGCGTTTTGTAGCGATGAGAGTCATCTCGGCAGGGCGAGTCCGGATATCTCCAAAGAAATCATGGATAACGGATCGCATGGTAGAGATAAACTCATCGTGAACCGACTCATGGACAAGGACATAGTCCGGAGCCACACAGGTCTGCCCCGCATTCAGGAACTTACCCTTAGCGATCCTCTCGCATGCCAGCCGAACCGGAGCGTCCGCGCACACGATAGCCGGACTCTTGCCACCAAGCTCCAGAGTCACAGGAGTCAGATGTTTTGAAGCCGCCTCCATCACGATCTTCCCCACTCGGGGACTACCGGTGAAGAATATGTAGTCGTACCGGCGAGAGAGCATCTCATCGTTGGACACATCATCTCCCAGCACTTCAACAACCTCAGGATCAAATGTTTCCCTTAACATCTCAGACACCACGCGAGAGACATTGGGAGTCTGCCGGGAAGGCTTGACGACCGCCGTGTTACCAGCGGACAGAGCAGCTGCCAAAGGAGCAACAACCAAGTGAAGCGGATAATTGAAAGGTCCGATTATCAACGCCTTACCATAAGGTTCGGAAAGAATCCGGCTCTTAGCGGGCCACAGCACAATTGGAGTAGGGGCGGCTTTCGGCTCCATCCAATCGCGAAGATGGTTCAGAGTGTGACGGAAACTATTGTATAGAAAACCGATCTCTGTGGTGTAAGTCTCGAAGGCACCCTTCCCCATGTCCTTCTCAAAAGCCTCGAGAAAAGCGTTCTCACGAGCCTTCAACGCATCCCACAGGGCATAGAGCCTCTTTGCCCTGACTCCATATTCAGTCTTCTCCAGATCCCGGATCTCCTGCCAGGCAAGGGAGAATGCCACAAGCGCCTGGGCGGCAATGTAGGTGGACATGACTATGAAGCCATGGTGAGGAATCTTCATATCGGTAAACGCCCCAATCGCGACGAATGAGTCAGAGAAAGCGAAGATCGCGAATCCCATGGCGGTCAGCAGGTAGAACGGCTTGCGTCGGTCGATGGCCGCGACTATGCTGGCTTGAATGAGAAACGCGAAGGCGCAGGCGTAAACGATAACCGCAACTCCCATCGGACCCTTTGGAGAAAACTTTCCGGCAAGGGTGATGACCGCCAGGACAAGGCCCGCCAGCAAAAGGATCGAGAGAATAGTCCCTGAAACTCCCTTGACCTTCCACGGAGAGGGCAACACGCTGAAATAGAGGACATGACCGACAAGGAAGGAAGCCATCCCGGCCAAGAATGTGACCATCCCGCCAAACATCAGAAGGATGTCACCGACAGCGCCGAACAAGAGGGCCAGTATGATTCTCGTCACCCTGCCGCCCCTCACATCGTGTTCTTTCATCAACATGTACACTGCCAGGGCGATGAGCGGCATCAGCAAAGGCTTCGAACAAGTCACCAGCCATGAGCTGCCGGTCAGGTTACCTGCCAGGTTAGCAACCACCGGCACCAGAAAAAAGTATTTCAGAATCCTCATAATCGAATGATCAATAACTGATTATTCAAATATAAGGATTTTCGTCGAGGATTCGCGTAAACTCAGAAGGATATTGAATATCTCAAACTAGGCATTATCGGAAGAAGCGAAAGCTGTTTCCATGTGCCGGTTTCAGTGTCGTAGGACAGGCTGAACGGATTGTGCCTGTTCAGAATGTTATAGACTCCGATATTCAGAGTCTGAGGATGTTTTCCCCCGGTGAATTCGAGCATGGCACCCACGTCCAGACGGATGTATGGAGGCATCCGGTAATTGTTTAAGGAAGTATAGAGATTATGCTCCACCGGGCCTGTAATGAAGTTGTCATCAAACCAGCTGCCCGCGGTGACTGTCTCCACGTGACCTGACTGGTAGGTAAAGGCCGAAGTGATGCTCAGAGCCATCTTATCCTTGTTCAGCACCTTTCCCGAAGCACTGGCGTTCAGGACATGCGTGCGGTCATATTTCGCGGGAAAAGCAAGTCCGTCATTGAGGTTCGGAAAGAGCCTGTCGGTCTTGGACCAGGTGTAGGCAATTCGCCAGGAAACCACATCTCCGGTCTTTTCGTACATAGTCTCGACTCCTTTTGAAGTGCCTGATCCGACTTCTATGTTTTCTTCCCAACCAGCTATGGCCGAAGTGAATAGCCTTGACGCGTCAGAGAAATACACGAGATTATCCATCTCCTTGTAGTAAGCTCCAGCCGAGAGACGATGCTTTCCGGCAAGGAAATACAGTCCGGCATAGGCCTGCTCAGTCTTTTCTGGCACAAGGCGGGAGGAAGGAGGGACGATCATGTCAAGAGACCACCCGAGAGGAATTCCTTCCAGAGTATGGTAGAACTGCGAAAGATAGTCTCCGGTGACCTCCACGCCTAGAAATCTGAACAACCGGATCCGAACGAGGGCGCTGGCTTCAGGGGCTATTCCGTTTGCGGAATTCCAGTTCATACGGCCAGCGAGGCGAAGCATACTGCGGTCCAGTGCCCCCCATTCAAGCTGGCCATGGGCCGTGCCGGTTATATTGTCCGTCACGCGGTCCGTGAGCGGTGAACTCGTCTTGGGAAAAACGCCGGCCGTCTCCAGTATGCTTGCCGTACCAGGTTTGAAACGTGCCATGCGGGCCTTGACGCCATACTGGAAACGCAGGTTATTCCCGTTGCTCGTGGAAACCATCCAATTCAAGATTCCCTCGTTCAGCAGACTCCTGATCAAAAGGTCATTGGACGTGCTGCCGAGTTGCTTGATCATTCCCTGTGAGTTCCCGTAGTGGTTGAAAGATGCCGTGATGGCGCTGGTTCCCCTCTTCCGCCAACGGGAATCATAGCGGAAGATGGCCAGTAAATTGTTCCAGGACATATTGTCGGTGGACCCGTCACCCATGCCGAAACTGTAATTGTCCAGGCTATGGAACACCGTGAATGACAATGACTTCCGGGCATCAATCCGATATTTCATCTTGGCATAAGCATCATAAATAGCCGCCTTGGCATCCTGGATGGCTACAACTTTCGGATCCATCATCCCGGAGAGTACCTTATATTCAAGCGCAGCGGGGGAAATCCTCAAAGATGCGTTGAGCGAAAGGCGTTCCTTAAGCAGCGGTGCGCTGACGCTCCCGCCAAGAAGGAAGTTGCTGATGTCGGCCTTCGCTGAGAATGAATCAAAAGAGCCGTCTTTCGAACGCAACTTGAGGTGGGAGGAACCGATATTCCCCTCCTCGGAAGTGAATCCGCCGGTCTGGAATTCGGCGGAAGACATCATCTCCGCGGGATAGACGGATGTGAGGCCGATGAGGTGGGACGTGCCGTAGATGGGAACCCCGTCGAGAGTCTGAACGTTACCGCCCATGTTGCCGCCGCGAACATAAAAGCTTGATGAGCCATCAGAGCCTCCAGCCACGCCGGGAAGGGTCTGGACGAACTTGACAAAGTCGGTTTCGCCTGTGGGAGTGGCCATTACGGAAATGTCACTGACCTTTACCACTCGCTCGCTGAGCGTCTTCATCCCGCTCCTCGTGTCTTCTTTGATGGCAGCGGGAAGAGTGTCGGTCACAGACACTGTCTGCGCTTGGGAAAGCAACGGCAACAGGAAAAGAATTGCTCCTGAAACACATCTTTTACTGAACATATTCATTATCATCTAGAATGAATAGAGCCTATAGAACCCTGGAAATCTTGCTCCTGTTGTCATTGCACCGAAAATGCCGAGACCTCCTTCGATGTTGGTATAGACTGGAGCCGCTGAATAGATGCTCGAAAACTCTTCCCCATGCACGATACCGACATCTGCCAGGTTGCGAAGATAGGCATCATATTCCGGAGACACGTAATAGATCTTGACATTTCCAAGCCCATAACCTTTAGGGTTATCGCTAGCCAGGAGGAAGAAAAAGTCCGGGGATACAACCTGTCTGGCTTCTCCGTCGTAATATTGTGTCTCCAAGAATGCGGACGCTGGAGCGGTACCCTTGAACCCCGGCTTCTGGTGGATATGAATAAAACTTTGGTACAGTGGCAGTTGAGAGCAATAGCTCTTATACTCTTCAGAGAAGTATCTCGCTAGTGAAATATCCAAATAGCCGGCAGGACGCTCCAAGTCTGACCACGTGCCCGCGATCATATTAAAGCCGTCAGCGTCACGATGGTCTGTGCTGAGGCGATTATCTGATTTTATCCATGCATAGAGTTCCCCGTTGTAGGGAGCATATCCGGAAAGGATATCGTAGGTGTTATAGGTATTATAACCTTCCTTGTAAGAGTCGATCAACTTCCGGTGCTCGAAATACTGGCCAAAATAGTAGGCTACCTGCGGCATACGGACATCAGTCACATGCAGATCATTGCCCTCATCATCTTTAAGGGCGGGATATACCGGAAACAGCTTTATACAGGATGGAAAATAGGTCCTGGCTTTCAACTTCAAGTCACCGACCGTTATCTCAAGAATGTACAATGTATTGTAATCAGGGATGAAGTCACACTGCCATCTTTCTCCGTTCCACTCGAACATGTGGCTTTCGCTGAAAAAAGTCTCCAGATTACCGACAAAAGAGGACGGAATCTTAGCGATTTGACCTCGACCCTTCACGATAACCTTGGCATCAGAAATCGGGGTAAGAACTGCTTCAGAGGGTCTTTTCGCATAATAAAGATCCAGGTACTGAGTTATTATGCCAGAATTATCCATGCCATCATTCGTCAGCACACAGTTCACCACAATCGGCATCTCCTCCTCCGGATCCATGACAATGGTCTCCGCGCAAGAAGGCGCTAAACAACTTAAGGCTAAGACAAAAGATGCCAACAGCCAGAAACGAATAACTTTCAACATAAACAAGTTTTTGTTAATAATAAAACACCGTAAATGTGAAAATACGTCCCTAAACTCTTAAAATATCTTCGATTACTTGAGGAAAATGCTCCATTTCAAGGACGTGCTCCTTTGCGGCGATGTCGTCGGGAGTGTCGTCCGGTTCCAAAGGAGTGGAAAACTGGGCGATTATGTCCCCGCCGTCAACCTCCCGGGTCACCCAGTGGACAGTCATCCCGGTCTCTGTCTCCCCCGCGGCCTTGACAGCCTCATGGACGTGATGGCCGTACATTCCGATGCCGCCATACTTTGGGAGGAGCGCGGGATGGAGATTAATCATCCTGTGGTCATATTCATCGATAAGGAAGCCGGGAATCACGAGCAGGAAGCCCGCAAGGACAATGAAATCGACTGAATACTTCTTCAGAAGCGGAAGTATGATCTCCGGATTGTTGAGAGAAGCCTTCGGCACCACCTCGACAGGAACCCCGAGCCGTTCCGCTTTAGCCACCGCTCCCGCGGAAGCCTTATTGCTGATGACTACCGCCGGACGGGCCACCTCAGAACCCTCGAAATACTTTATGATGTTCTCGCAATTTGTGCCTCCACCGGAGACGAATATCGCCATATTTACCATATCAACCTATTGTTTTTCAGTGCTTTCCGGCAAATGCTTGATATAAACATCCCTCTGCGGGAACGGAATCTCGATGCCGTTGTCCGCAAGGGCCTTGTAGATTATCTCATTAGCCTTGGCCACATAGGCATAGCGTTGGTCCACAAGAACGAACTGCTTGACTACCAGATCCACGCTGCTGTCACCGAAACCCTTGACGGTGACCTGGATTCCGTAGGAAGGCTTAACCGTAGCCCGGCCGAACTTATCTGGCCTGCAAAGAGGCTTCATCGCCCTGACGATCGCCCTTCTGGCCTTCTCGACATCGGTGCCGTAAGCCACCCCGACAGGGAGGGCGATATATTCATAGGAGTCGCTCTTTGTGAGGTTCTTGAAGGTCTTGGAGAACAAGGTCGCGTTGGGGAAGGCGATCATGCTGCCATCCACAGCGCGGATCACAGTGGTCTGATAGCTAATGTTTTCCACTGTTCCACGGATGCCGTCGCACTCGAGGGTATCTCCCACCCTGACCCTTCCGGACATGAGCTGGACACCATAGAAGAAGTTGTTGAGGATGTCCTTCATAGCGAATCCGAGACCGGCGGCAAGACCGGCGGCGATCACATTTAGCGACCTTGTGGGAATCTTCAGGATGCCGATCAACACAACTATGTAAAGGCCCCAAGTCACGAGCCAGATGACATTATTGGCAAGGGTCAGATTTACCTCATTGTCCCGCAGCAGGCCTGTTCCCGACTTGGCGATGGTGTCCCTGATCTTGAACACCCTGTAGAGAGAGCAGGCGGCGTACTCGATGTACCTGAACACGAAATAGAGACCTACCGCCAAAAGGACCTTATAGAGCGACAAGGTTATGGCCTTGACGTCCAGGAAAGGATAGAACAAAGCCGTCTTGCAGATCTCGGTAAGGTCGAACACCCTTGAGGCCAGGAAGAGGCAGCAAGGAATGGAGACAAGGATAAGGACCGGAATAATGACCATCTCCAGAAGGTCGTAAAGCCAGGTCACAAGGAAACTTGTTCCCTTACCCGCGCCGATCTCGGCGGGATGCTTAAACTTGTAAGCCCTGACTTTCGCCTCAACTGTCTTCTGGTGGTACTTTCGCACAAGTTCTTTGACCGCCGAAATAAATTGAAGGACAGTCAGTTGGAAAATCCACCAAATGTAGAGCTGGAGTCCGAGGAGGACATATCCCAACACAGAAAGGATCAAGGTCACCGCGGTCACGAAGAGCGACACGGAAGCTAGATCCCTATCGATCTTCGGCACCTTGCTGATGTTCTTCTTGAAAGTCACGGACTGCCAGAACGCGAACAGCAGGAGGATCGGAGGGAATATCAAGTTAATCAAGCTGTTGGGGATGAATATGATCCTGAAAGCTATGATCAGAAGTCCCAAAAGCATGACCGGCATGTACATCTTGACGCCTTGATTGATCTGCTCCCCGTCAAAACGGATGAGCATGGATAGCAGGATGGCGATCAGGAGGAAGGCAAACTCGACTATGAGCGACGAGGCCATAAGATAGAAATGAGTTCCTATCCTTGTTGACCCCCTGGCAAGTAGGACTATTATCACGAAAAGGACTACCGAAGCCAAAATGATGAAAGCCATCTCACTGGCGGCGAACCGTTCTTCCTTGAATATCTTCAGTTTCCGTTTCAATCCTTTCATAGCCAGCCAACTGATAGCGGCGGCTAGAGCGAGATAAATAAGGATAATGAAAGAGAAGCCAAGCACGATAGGTCCCCTCCATTCGCTCTTTATTCCCTTGCCAAGGACGTCGTTGGAATACTTGTCCCTGAAATCATTGAACGCCCGTTTGGCAAACTGGCCAAGATGGGTCAGCACGTACCAATAATTCCTTTGCCCTTCAACGAAAATTCGCCTCTGGACAAGCTTGTAACGGTTCTGAGCGTAGTCATAAGCATCTCGCAAGCGATTGTCGGTGGAGGCGTAATATGACTTGTCCTCCACCATCTTGTCCCTGAGCGTGGTGAACATGCCAAGAAGCCCGGTGGCGTAGAAGATACAGCTGTCCCTGTCAATCTGGGAGAGGCTATCGAGCTGGAAATCAAATGTTATTGAAGTGTCCTGGATCACAACGGGGTTATCATCCTCCAGCACCTGGAAATCCGGAATGGCGGCCAAATGCAGGGTCATGGCCAAAGCTCCCAGCAGAGATGGTCCCAAGCTGTCCGGAAGCTCGATAAGTTCCGGCGGGAGGATCTTGAGGGCTTTCAAGAGCCTGTCGAAACGGTCAATCTCCACATCGAAGTATGACAGGATGTTGTCAAAAGGTAACTTGGTCTGTGTGAAGCCGTTGTACTGGTCGGTGACCTGCCTGAGGGCATAGGTCAAGTCGAACGTGAAGTCCTGCTTCTGGGAATAGAGCATCAGGGAAAGCTCGTTGCAGCTCTTGACTAGCTCAATCAGCCGCTCGTGCTGCTTGACCTGCTGCATCTCGAAACCCACCTGGCTTTTGGACATCTCGGTGTAGGCCTTGGCCAACTCATAGCGCAGGACCTGGAGGGTCTTCGCCAGATCCCTCTCATTGAACACGGCTGACGACCTCCCGGCAGGGATGAGCAGCAGAACTATTGTCAGCAGGGCGGACAGGATGACTTTTCTTGTTCGCATGGCTTTATCTTACTATCAATGAATCGATTATATGCTTATAAACAGTATGGACAGAGTCCAAAGCGGCGAGATTCTCACTCTTGATAGGCTCGCCCGAAGGGGAATCCAGTGTCAGAGGATTTACAGGTGTGCCGTCCTTCCAGACACGGAAGTCCAGATGAGGACCGGTGGCCACACCCGTGGCTCCCACATATCCTATCACATCCCCTTGGCTCACCCTCACTCCCGCCTTGATGCCTTTCGCATATCTGGAAAGGTGCATGTAGGAGGTTGTGTAGGTGGCGTTGTGACGGATCTTGACCGTGTTGCCTCCCCCATTAGTCCAACCGGCACTCAAGACAGTCCCGTCTCCGATAGACATCACAGGAGTACCTGTCGGGGCGGCGTAGTCAACCGCTGTGTGAGGCTTGACCTTGCCGGAGACCGGGTGCTTGCGGTGATAGGAGAATCCGGAACTGATTCGGGTGAACTTAAGCGGAGCCTTGAGGAAAACTTTTCTCAAGCTGGATCCGTCCTCCTTCCAATAACGTCCTCCACCATCGCCTTGATCGAAGAGGATTGCCGGGATGACAGTCTCTCCCCGCTCAAATTCAGCGTAATAGATCGGATCGACAGAGACAACCACACTATCGCAAACGCTCTCGTCGTAAAGTATCTTGAAACGGTCACCCTCCTGGAGCGCGAAGAAGTCCACAGACCAGGCGTAGATCTCCGAGAGGGCCACTATTAGGCTTGCGGGAGCACCCGCCGCTGACATGTCATTCCAAAGTGAGCTGGATATGGTCACATCGGCGAACTTGCGCACAGTCTCCACCGGCCTTGAGAAATTCCAGACAGCCAGAGAGTCGGAAGTCTTGAACACCGTCCCTCCTGTCCTGTCCTTCATATAGACAACATATTCCAAGACAGCGGCCGCAGTTGTGTCCGTCGCTGCCGTGTCTATGCTGTAATAAGCCCTAACGGTGTTTCCTGCCCGCATCTTCTTGACGTCGAACACCGTGTCGCATGCCTGGGCAAGAGAGAACGCGTCATCACCGGACATGCCGAGCCTTGTCATCAGCGATGTGAAGGCCTCGCCGGAACGGACTTTGTCTTCCATCAAATCCAAAGAGCCCACCCTGAAACCTTCAGGAGGAAGAGGCTCTTCCAACACCTCTGGGACATCGCGCCGAGACTCTTTATTCCCGCGGCACCCGTAAGAGATAACGATGGTGGCGAAAACCATCGAAACGAAAAGAATATTAAAAAAAATCTTCCGCATCATGCAAATTTAATAAAAACCCCCGCCAACACGAAGGAACGGAGCGAAAAAAGACACATATTTGCCTCAAACTCAGAACAACGATGAAAGACTTCCGCCTTATGACCATCTTGGCCGCTTTGGCGACCTTCCTTCCCTCCCATGCCCAAAACACGAAGGACACGACCATTTTGATAAAAGAGGCCGTGGTCATGGCGAGCAAGAATCTCGCCAGAAGCGGCTCTTCGTCAATCTCTATTCCAGCCAATATGATAAAGAGCACCCCATCTCTCCTCGGAGAAGCGGACCTGCTCAAGACCATCCAGTTGTTACCGGGGGTGCAGGCGGGCACTGAAGGCCAGTCTGGGATGTATGTAAGAGGAGGAGGGGCGGATGAAAACCTGATTCTGCTCGATGGTGTCCCAGTCCATTGCCAAGGACACATTCTTGGCCTGTTCTCCCCTTTCCAGAGCGAGGCTGTCCATGAAGCGGTCATCCACAAAGGAGCTTTTCCCGCAAGGTTTGGTGGCAGGGCTTCGAGCGTGCTGGAGATAAGCACACAAGGTGAAGTCCTCGAAAAGACAACGGGATGTCTGGGCTTGGGGTCGCTTAGCGACAAGTTCCATCTTGAGGGCCCACTGGCGAGAGGCAGGTTATCTTATTCAGTCAGCGGGAGAGGAATGCACACCTTTCTCATGAATGGATTGATGAGGGCGCTCAAACTACCGGCGAACTACTGGTTCAAGGATCTCCATGCAAAGGCAACAGGGCGGATAGACAGCAATAACTCCCTGACACTTAGCTACTTCAATAGTAAAGACAATCTTTATTATAAAGAGGATGAGGAGAAGACTGACATCTCCTGGGGTACATCTCTCGGAGCCGTCAAATGGAAAAAGTCATGGAACGAATCAACCGCATTCGAGGTCACCGCGGCGTACAGCGCTTATTCTTTGAATACCGGCCTGAAAACACCTGGAGAATCGAGGGAAGGCTACAAAACCGGACTTCAAGACATTGTGTTCAAAACAGACTGGCTGATGACGAGCCTCCCAAACCACAACCTCAGGTTCGGGACGGAGGTCATCAGGCACATGTTCACCCCGGAGTCGGATTTCGGAGAAACCGATCAGGTTAAAACCTCTATAAAAGGCATTGAGTCAGCCGTTTACTGCGAGGATAACATAAAGTTCACGGACTGGACAACGGTCTGTGCTGGCTTCAGAATGGGCGCTTACATCTCAAGCGGATCCGCCCGTTTCTCACCTGAGCCGAGAGTCTCAGTCACTGTTGGTTCTGACAGTGGGCCACAGGTCAAAGCGGGTTACTCTAGAGTCGCCCAACAGATCCACCAACTCTCATCCACAGTTGCCGTCCTTCCGGTGGACATGATCTTGCCGGTCACCAAGGCCATAGGACCCGTCGTCTCAAACCAGTTTTCTCTCGGAGTCTGGTACAGAAAAGCTGACATATGGGAATTCTCTTTGGAAGGTTATTGGAAGACAATGAGTGGTGTCTTGGAGTATAGGGACGGAGTGATATTCATAGACGATTTCTCCACTTGGGAAGAGCAGGTGGCGGCAGGTATAGGCCGATCTTATGGTCTTGAAGCGTTACTTAAAAAGAATTACGGAAACACCTATGGTTGGATAGGTTATACTCTCGCAAAAAGTGAGAGGAGCTTCCCTGGCGGCTCAATCGGCAGCGGGGAATGGTTCCCCGCAAGATACGACATACGGCATAGTGTGACGATCGCTTTGAACCATAGATTCGGGCATGGCTGGGATGCCGGTGCGGTCTGGACCTATTCATCTGGAGGGGCGGTCACACTCCCCGAGAGCGACGGAAGTATGCCACATAGGGGCAACCTCCGCCTCCCGCCAAGCCACAGGCTTGACCTGGGGCTGAACCACCACAAGGCAAGGCGTCATGGGGAAAGGATCTGGAACATAGGGATTTACAATGCCTACAACAGGAAGAACCCGAACCTTGTCATTCCGGTCACTGGAGACGGGGAAGACGGCTCGGGCTCTATAAGAAAGATAAGCTTCCTGCCTATTATTCCTTCAGGGAGCTACACTAGAGTTTTTTGATGATATCCATGCCTTTACGGATGGCCTCCTCATTCTTGGGGATGAGGTGGTGGTGACGCTCGGGAAGGGTCTTGCGCAGGGCGGCAAGCACACTCTCAATGCCCACTACCGGATGGATTTTAAGCAAACCTCCAAGGACTATCATATTGAAAGTCTTTATGAGATTCATCTCCGCGGCCGCATCCATCGCATCGATGCGATAGACATCGATGTCTTTCCTTGTCGGAGGCTCCGGAATGCCATAACCATCATAAATGAGTGTGCCGCCAGGCTTCACCTTCGGCTCGAACTTCTCCAGCGAAGGCTGGTTAAGGACAATAGCCGTGTCGTAGCTGGAAAGGATCGGAGACGAGACAGGATCGTCGCTGACGATCACAGTGACATTGGCGGTGCCACCTCTCTGCTCAGGGCCATAGGCCGGCATCCAGGTGACTTCCTTGCCTTCCATCAGGCCAGCGTAGGCCAAGATCTTGCCCATCGAGAGGACTCCCTGTCCTCCGAATCCGGCGATAATTATCTCTTCTGTCATGGTCTTTTCGATTTATTTGTCAGCTCCGGTGTCTTTGAGATCTCCGATGTGGTAGAATGCGAACATGTTCTCCTCCATCCACTTATTGGCCTTCTCAGGGCTCATTTTCCATCCCGAGTTGCAGGTGGAGACTATTTCCACGAGGTTCGATCCCTTGCCTTGCATTGAATATTCAAATGCCTTCCTGATGGCCTTCTTAGCCCTGTTGATAGCGGCCACCGAGTGGACGGACTGGCGGGTCACATAGCAGGTTCCATCAAGATTGGCGGCGAGCTCGGTTATCTTGAGTGGATAGCCGTGGAGGCTCACTTCCCTACCGTAAGGGCAGGTGGCGGTCTTCATTCCAAGCAAGGTGGTCGGGGCCATCTGGCCACCGGTCATGCCGTAAATGGCGTTGTTGATGAATATGATGGTGATGTTCTCCGCGCGATTGAGGGCGTGGATAGTCTCCGCAGTTCCGATGCAGGCGAGGTCACCGTCACCTTGATAGGTGAAGACCAGCCTGTCAGGCCAGAGACGCTTTGTGGCGCTGGCGAGTGCCGGAGCCCTTCCGTGAGCGGCCTCCTGCCAGTCCACATCAATATATTTGTAAGCGAAAACGGCGCATCCCACAGGTGAGATAGCGATAGTCTTCTCAGTCATGCCCATCTCCTCAACAACCTCTGCCACGAGTTTGTGCACCACACCATGGCTGCAGCCGGGGCAGTAATGCATCGGAGTGTCATTCAGCAAGGCGGGTTTCTTGTAGACCACCTGGCCTTTCTCTATGATTTCTTCTCTTGTCATGGCTCTGAAGTGTTAGAATGAACGTTTGAGGACATCGACAACCTCGTCAGGATCAGGAATGATTCCGCCGAGACGGCCGAAATGACGGACAGGCACAGCGCCTTCGACGGCGAGGCGGATATCCTCGACCATCTGTCCGGCGTTGATCTCAAGCGAGAGGATACCCTTGACCCGGCTGGCGAGAGCCTGGACTTCCTTGGTCGGGAAGGGCCAGAGAGTGATAGGACGTAACAGACCTACCTTGATTCCCTGCGCGCGTGCGATCTCGATGCTCTTCTTGGCGATACGGGCGGCCGATCCGAAAGCTACGATCGCATATTCAGCATCATCAAGCATGAATTCCTCATAGCGGACTTCCTTCTCCTCGATCTCGCGGTACTTGGCCTGAATACGGAGATTGATTATCTCCATTTCCTCTGAGCGGAGCTCGAGTGAGGTGATGATATTAGGCTTCCTTCCGCCGACACGACCTGTGGTGGCCCAAGGGCACTCCTTAATGATCTCCTCCTCAGTGCGGCGAGGCTTGAACGGAGGGAGAACCACTTTCTCCATCATCTGGCCGATGGCGCCGTCCGCGAGAATCATAGCCGGATTGCGGTAACGGAAAGCGAGAGTGAACGCAAGATCCACGAAATCAGCCATTTCCTGAACGGATGCGGGGGCCAGGACAATCAGGTGATAATCACCATGACCGCCACCCTTGCAGGCCTGGAAATAGTCCGACTGGCTGGGCTGGATGGTCCCGAGTCCGGGGCCTCCCCTCATTACGTTGACAATCAGAGCGGGAAGCTCGGCTCCCGCCATGTAAGAGATACCTTCCTGCATGAGGCTGACTCCAGGGCTGGAAGAGGAAGTCATGACCTTCTTGCCGGTGCTGGCCCCACCATAGACCATATTGATCGAGGACACCTCGCTCTCAGCCTGAAGGACCACCATGCCGGTGGTCTCCCATGGCTTCTGCTCAGCAAGTGTCTCCAAGACCTCGGACTGGGGGGTGATAGGATAGCCGAAATAGCCGTCGCAACCGCAGCGGATCGCGGCGTGGGCAATCGCCTCGTTGCCTTTCATCAATGTGATTTCCTGATCTGCCATAGTTCTACTCGGTTTTAAGACGGTAAACGGTAATACACCCGTCCGGACAGACTGTGGCGCAGGAAGCGCAACCGGTACAGGTGTCAGCCAGAACCTCATGGGCGAAATTGTAGCCCTTGCGGTTCACTTCCTTGCCCGTCAGGGCGAGGACATCAAGCGGGCAGGCGACGACGCAGAGATTGCAGCCCTTGCATCTCTCGGTGTCGACGACTGTCGCTCCTTTCATTTTTGCCATAATACCTTTATGATTTGTTGTTACTGGTTATACATGTCCTTATTGTAAAAGTCCAGGATGTCATTAGCCATCCTGTAGGCGTTTGCCGCAGGGCTCTCGGGATTGATCGCCATAGCCTCAAGATAATTGTTGATGGCACCTTGCCAGTCCCCTTTCTTGCGGTAAGCGTTACCGAGCAGGTAATATGCCCTGTCAGACGGTACTGTGGACGAGGAAATAAAGTCACCAAGGAGGCTTATCGCCTCCTCGATCCTCCCTTCTTGAAGGATGGACTCAATCCCGTCCAATTTATCCACCTCCTACTCGTCGATGAATATGCACCAACCTCTCGGATCAGGTCTCAATCCTCTCTGGATTCCGATGATCTCATTGTACAGCATCACGCTCTTAGGACCGCATTGCTCCTTGGAGCCGATATCGTAGCGCTTAGTGATTTCGGTTCCCTCGAGGACAGGTTTGTCATCTATCTCACATATAGGAGTGATGACAACAGCGGTTCCGCATGATCCAACCTCATCAAACTCAGCAAGTTCCTCAACCTTAATCGGGCGCATCTCAACCTTCATCCCCATATCCTCGGCAACCGTACGCAAACTGTTGTTAGTGATGGAAGGCAGGACACTATTGGAGAGAGGGGTGACGTAAGTATCACCCTTGATCGCGAAGAAATTTGACGAGCCGAACTCCTCTATGGTAGACTTCGTGGCCGAATCAAGGAACAGGAGTTCCCTGTAACCGGAGTTGTGAGCGATATTGTAAGCGTGGAGCGACTGGGCATAGTTGGCGCCAAGCTTGTGACGACCGGAACCGAAAGGTGCTGAACGGTCATAGTTCCTGGATAACACCGCGTTAGCCGGGGCCAGGCTCTTAGCCCCTGAATATGTTCCCACAGGAGAGCACATGACAACGAACATCACGTCCTTGGCAGAATGGATACCAAGCTGAGGGTTGATTCCGAAAAGTACAGGCCTCAAATAAAGAGACGCGCTTTGGATCTCATAAGGAGGAAGATATTCGAGATTGTCCTTGACGCAGCGGACGCACATGTCGATAAACAACTCCTCAGAAGGCCAAGGCATATCCAGATATTCAGCGCTGTCCCTTAACCTCTTGAAGTTCATATCGGGGCGGAAAAGACGGATCTTTCCGTCAACTCCCCGGAAGGCTTTAAGGCCCTCGAAACAAGAAGGGGCGTAATGGAACACACCAGCAAACGGGCTGAGAGCCAGGTTGAAATCCTCAGTCTCGACCGGAGTCTCCCAATTGCCGTCGATGCAGCGGCTGAAAACTATAGTCCTTGTCTTTGTGTAGCTGAAGGATAGTTTTGTCCAATCAATATCAATCATATTGTAGTGTTATTAATTAGTGTCAATCTTCAATAATATGATCCTTGTTGTAGGTGTGGATCTTGGTCTGACCCGCGAGGATCAAATACCCGTTCTCGGCAAGGGATGCGATCTCATCTTCACCAGGGAATACCTCGACAGGGGCTATGAATCCGATCTTCGCGATTATGTCGTTCATCAGTTTCTTGCTGTGCGCGATACCGCCGGTAAGGAGGATGGCGTCTACCTTTCCGTCGGCCGTAGCCGCCATAGAAGCTATGTATTTGCAAATATTAAGGACATACGCCTTAAGGAAGGTGATCGCCAACTCGTTCCCGCTGTCAGCCAGATTCTCGACATCAATCATGCTGTTGGTTCCGAAATATGCTACGGCGCCTCCCCTTCCAACGAGTTTCTTCTTGATATCTTCCTTCGTGTACTTGCCGCTGAAGCACATGTCTATCAGCTCGAAGGGAGGACAACACCCAGCCCTCTCGGGAGTGATAGGGCCGTCTCCGCCAAGGCCGTGATTAACATCAATGACCTTTCCTCTTCTATGGAGGGATATTGTCGCTCCACCGCCCATATGAGCCACGATGACTGTCACATCATTGACCTTATGGCCATGCTCCTTAAGATAGCGCCTGACTATAGCCCTGGAATTAAGGGCATGGAAAAGGGTCTTCCTGGTAAACTCGGGGATACCACCCATCTTGCACTCGGGAAGCATCTCATCGGCCATAGGAGGATCCGCGATATATGCGGTGGTGACACCGAAACGCGGCTCAAGTCCTTTCTCTCGCCTTATTTCATTAATCTCTTTGGCGATATCATCGGCTAGGATGGCGCTGAGGTTGCATGCATGGACTCCGTCCCTTCCGCTGAAAAGGACATCACGCATGTCTTGGTTGACATTATATACTCCAGTGATTACGGGGGTGATCAGTCCGCCCCTTGCCATTACGATATCAACGTTCTCAAGAGGAATCCCCCTGGATCCCATGAAATCCTTAATCGCCTGACGGCGCATGTCGGACTGATCCATTACGGACTTATACTTAGCTACTTCCGAGGCGGTGTGCTCGAGCTTCTCGTCGAAAACCCTGGTGCCATCGGAAAAGTAACCCAATTTTGTGGTTGTCGAACCAGTGTTGATGACTAATATATTACCTTTCATCTTAAATCTTTGACGGGTTAAATATATTACATTTTTTTCGTTATATCAAGCGTTTCGTCAACAATTGTTACATCTAAGGCCAAGATGAAATCAAATTGACACTATGCTATTTTATCGAAATGACAGTCAGAAGGCTGCCGGATACCTTGAATCTCACTTCCCTGCCTCCAAACGACATTCCATACTCCCTTGATGGGTCATCCTGGTAGCTCGGTCTGGGATCGAGCGACAGGACTTCACGCAGTGTGTCGAGGTCAGGTATAGTCTTCTCCGCACCTACAGGAAACTCAACCTGAAGTGGTTCCCATGTGGAGGTGTCAACAAAGCCTGAGCGGACCCCGGGGTGCGAGTCGGCATATTCGATATATGGCTTTATGTCATAAATCGGTGTACCGTCCATCAAGTCGGCTCCGAGAACGTTAATAACCGGTCCAATTGGTCTACCATCAGAGTCTTTCGCCTCAAAATCAATTGATTCCAAACGTACCGAAGAGAGTCCAAGCGGATTTGGCCTGAACGGTGACCGGCTCGCGAATACTCCGACTCTGGCATTTCCACCAAGTCGCGGTGGTCGCACGGTAGCCTGGAAAGGACCTGAAATCAGATTGGCTGAGAATTCCCAGATAAGCCAGATATAGTCGAAACCTTCGAGGCCACGAAGGGCGTCGGGATTACGGAACTCCGACTCGAAAACTATACTGCCCTTGACTGCCGGAGCAAGCCCTGCCTGCCTAGGCACACCGAACTTTCCCGGGAACGGAGACCGGAAATATGCTATAGGCTTAATTTCCATATTCACAACTATTTAATCACCCTCACCGGAACCCCTGCTCCACCTTTAACCTCACCCATGACGAAGAAACTATTCAAGCCTCCGATGCAATCAAGATCACCCAAAATCCGAAGCACGAACCTCTGGTACTCCTTCATACTCGAGACATAAACTTTCATAAGGAAATCATAGTCGCCGGAGATATTGTAGCACTCACCGACCTCGCTGAGATCCTGCACCGCATCCATCAATGCTTTAGCGTTCTCGAAAGTATGCTGTTTCATCTTAATGAAGCAGAAAGCCATAAAAGAACAGTCCAGTTTGTCGGCGTCTAGTACAGCGGCGACCTTTTTGATATAACCCTGCTCACGCAGCCGCTTCACTCTCTCAAATACTGGTGTGGGAGAGAGATGGACCTTGGCTGCCAGTTCTTTGTTAGTGACGTCGGCGTTCTCCTGCAAAGCTTGTAGGATAGCGACGTCTTTCTCATCCAATCCGTTCATCGGTAAAAAAATCTTTAATATTAATTATTTAGGGATAATTCAGTAAAATATATCCCATATTATTTACAAAAATAGCAAAATTCACCAAAGTTTCGCATCTTCTTGGAAACATTTTCCATGGATTCTACCTTTGCGACAGACAACACAACTTAACAAATTGACAATATCATGAGCGCGATCAAATTACACCTCGAGACCCTGGCGATTCACGCAGGCCAGGAGACACCGGATCCAGTGAGCGATTCACGTGCGGTCCCTATTTACCAAACTACATCTTATGTATTTCATAATAGCGCGCATGCGGCGGACAGGTTCGGGTTAAGAGATCCGGGCAACATCTACGGTCGCCTTACCAACTCGACCCAAGACGTGTTTGAGACAAGGATCGCCGCCCTGGAAGGTGGTGTGGCGGCTCTGGCTGTGGCCTCCGGAGCCGCTGCCGTTACCTACTCCCTTCAGAATATAGCCAGGCAAGGCGACCATATCATAGCGGCGGACAACCTCTACGGAGGCTCTTTCAACTTGATTACTCATACCCTATCCACTCAAGGCATAAGCAGTACAATTCTGAAAGTCAATGACCTTGAAGCACTTGAGAAGGCCATAAGACCGAACACTAAAGCGATATACGCCGAGACTTTCGGGAACCCCAACTCTGACGTGATCGATTTAGAAGGAATATCTGAGGTCGCACACAGGCATGGAATAGTAGTGATTGTGGACAACACTTTCGCTCCGCTGATATTCAGGCCATTGGAGCATGGGGCGGACATAGTCGTCCACTCAGCGACGAAGTTCATCGGAGGCCATGGGACCACTCTCGGTGGAGTCATTGTGGACGGAGGAAAGTTCGACTGGAAGAAGAATGCTGACAGGTATCCTTCAATCGCAAAACCAGATCCCAGCTACCATGGCGCGGTGTTCGCTGACGTCGCCGGCCCGGCAGCTTTTGTGACAAGGATCCGCGCGGTCATTCTCAGAGACACCGGTGCGTGCGTGAGTCCCCTTTCCGCATGGATCCTTCTTCAGGGAGTCGAGTCACTCCCTTTGCGTATAGAGCGGCATGTACAGAACGCCCTAAAGGTCGTGAGTTATCTTGAGTCCCACCCGAAAGTGGCCAGAGTCAACCATCCATCACTCGCCAGCCACCCTGACAACTGCCTGTACAATAAGCACTTCCCTAACGGAGGCGGATCAATATTCACCTTCGAGATCAAGGGGACTAAGGAAGATGCCTGGAAGTTCATAGACAATCTCAAGATATTCTCCTTGCTGGCTAATGTCGCGGATGTCAAGAGCCTGGTGATCCATCCTGCCTCCACGACTCATTCCCAGATGACTCCAGAAGAGCTTGAGCAGCAACACATTACCCCGACAACAATACGGCTTTCCATCGGTGTGGAGCACATCGACGACATAATCGCCGATCTCGACCAGGCTTTCGAGGCGATTTGATCATTTTCCCGGCCGAATTCGGCATCTTTTTTCCCTCCCTTTATTTACCTTTTGGGGTAAACTTATTTCAGGACAATACAGAGCCCGTTTTTCAAAAATGCCTGACAATCAGCACTTTACAAAAAACGCGTAGATAATATTTCTACGCGTTTTCCATATTCACCTGATAATCAAGCACTTCCCAAAACTCTTATCCGCAACAGCCAATTCTATACCCGCAGAATCACACCACAGAGTCCATACATAGTCTATTTCACCCACGTGCCGCAGGTAGACAGGTGGCGCCAATTCAGGGACACCGGACGCAGTTCAACAGGGATTTCTTGACCGGTGGTGCGGAATAAGGGACACCTGGAGGGGTGGGAGGTGAAATATTGGCGGTGAAAACTGATCATCAGTCTCCTATATCATAAAATGTTTATTAATAACATGAAAAACAATATTGTTATACAGTATAACATTTTTGTTAAAAGTGTTTTGGGAGTAAAAAGGAGTTAAAACGGCTAAGAGCAGGCAGGTTGAGGGCAAGGTCAATTGCGGTCAAGTGCGGCAAGGTAAGGCAGGAAAAAAGTCTTTGGGAGAGGTGTGTGATGGGGTGGGATGAGGGGATAGGTTTTTTATTGGGTTTTTATTAGATTTGCAGGTTGAAATAAAAAGGATTTAAAATAATATCTAATATTAACCAATATTAACCACATCAAAGAACAGCACAACATGTTCAAAATCCTGAAACGAGAGATGCTGACTCCTAACATCTGTAAGATGGTAGTGTCAGCCCCCAGGATTGCCAAGGCGGCTCAGCCTGGGCAGTTCCTGATCGTCCTGGCGAACGAGGAGGGCGAAAGAATTCCATTGACAATCAGCGACTACGACCGTGAGGAAGGTACGGTGACCATCGTCACCCAGCTTATCGGAGCCTCCTCCGCAGCCATCATCGCCAAAGAGGAAGGAGAGTTCTTCCGCGACGTAGTCGGTCCGCTCGGCAACCCCTCGGCATTCATGGGGATGAGTGAGGAGCAGCTGAAAGGACAGAAATATATATTCATAGCCGGAGGCCTCGGCACCGCGCCGGTGTATCCCCAAGCCAAATGGCTGCACGACAGAGGCATCGCCGTTGATGTCATTATCGGAGCCCGCACCAAGGACCTTTTGATTTACACAGAAGAGCTCGGAAGCGCCTGCGACAACCTCTACCTTTGCACTGACGATGGCAGTGTCGGATTCCATGGAGTCGGCACGGCATGCCTGGAGGATCTTGTGGCAAAAGGTAAGGAATATACCCAGGCGGTCGCCATCGGCCCGATGATAATGATGAAATTCGCTACCCTGACCTGCAAGAAGCTGAATATTCCTATCGACGTGAGCCTTAACATGTTGATGGTGGATGGCACCGGCATGTGCGGAGCGTGCAGGGTCACAGTAGCCGGCAAGACCAGATTCGCCTGCGTGGACGGTCCTGAGTTCAACGGCTACGATGTGGACTTCGATGAGGCGATGCGCCGTCTCGGACAGTACAAGACAGAAGAAGCGGAAGTTAAAGCTAAATACGTGAAGTGATATGGCAGAGAGAATTCCTAGAGTACCGGTAAGGGAGCAGGATCCCAAGGTACGAGCTCATAATTTCGAGGAAGTTTGTTTCGGATATGACCTCCAGGAGGCCATGCTGGAGGCGTCGAGATGCCTCCACTGCAAGAATCCACGCTGCGTGACCGCTTGTCCGGTCAGCATCAAGATTCCGGAGTTCATCGCGAAGGTCAAGGAGGGAGACATCCAAGGTGCCGCCGCTGTGATCGGAGAAGATTCCTCGCTGCCGGCTGTATGCGGACGTGTCTGCCCCCAGGAGACCCAGTGCGAAGGCAGTTGCATCCTCGGGATCAAGGGCGAGAGTGTGGCGATCGGAAAACTAGAGCGTTTTGTCGCTGACCATTCAGCTGAGAGCGACGAGACAAAGCGTCCCTCGGCGACCGTTACCCCTGGAGCGAAGAAAGTCGCTGTCATCGGCTCAGGTCCAGCCGGATTGGCCTGCGCTTCTGACCTCGCCAAATGGGGCTACGATGTCACAATCTTCGAGGCTCTTCACAGACCTGGAGGTGTCCTTGAATATGGAATACCTGAATTCAGGCTCCCAAAAGATGCTGTACTAAAACGTGAGATAAACGAAGTTAAAGCTTTGGGAGTCAAAATAGAAACTGACGTCATTATTGGACGCACAGTCACCATTGACAGCCTTATGGACAACGAAGGTTTCGAGGCTGTTTTCGTCGGAACAGGAGCCGGACTTCCGAAGTTCATGGGCATCCCAGGAGAGAACCTCAACGGTGTATTCTCGGCGAATGAGTTCCTGACTCGCAACAACCTGATGAAGGCCTTCAGGGAGGATTACCTCACCCCTATCCACGCCGGAAAGAAATGTTGTGTCGTCGGAGGAGGTAATGTCGCTATGGATGCCGCCAGGACTGCCCTCAGGCTAGGAGCGGACACCTCTATTATCTATAGGAGAACTGAGGTTGAGCTTCCTGCCCGTAAGGAAGAGGTCCATCACGCGAAGGAGGAAGGTATTGATTTCCAGATGCTGACAAATCCTGTCGAGATCCTCGCCGATGAGAACGGCTGGGTAAGGGCCCTCAAGTGCATCCGGATGGAGCTCGGCGAGCCTGACGAAAGCGGTCGCCGCTCCCCTGTCCCGATTCCCGGCTCAGAATTCGAGATTCCGACCGAGACTGTCATAATGGCTCTTGGTACCGCCCCGAACCCGCTGATTGTCAAGACCACAAATGGACTTGAAGCCACCAGGAGAGGAGGGCTTGTCGCCGACGAGGAAGGCCGTACGACCCGCGAGGGAATATTCGCCGGAGGTGATGCCGTGACCGGTGCCGCCACCGTGATACTCGCCATGGGCGCCGGAAGGAAGGCCGCCAAGGCTATTGATGAATACCTGAAATCCAAGTGATATGTTGATGCTGACTCTGGCCGCTATCGCCCCGGCTCTGATCCTCCTCTGGTACGTTTACCATAAGGACACGGAGCCGGAGCCTACCAGGCTCATATTCAAGGGCTTCTGCTATGGAGGCCTGGCTGCCCTCGCCTCGACCCTGATTTCCGGTCCCCTTCTCAATATGGGCTTCTACACGACAGAGCCATCGACCTTGGGAGAGGCGGTCAGAATCGCTTTCTTTGGAGCTGCCATTCCTGAAGAGACAGCCAAACTGCTTCTGCTATGGCTATTGCTCCGCAACTGCCCTGAATTTGACGAGCGCTATGACGGCATTGTCTACGCCACGACTGTCGGACTTGGCTTCGCCGCGTTCGAGAATATTATTTATGTGATAAGTGCCGGAGCCAATTGGGTCGACGTGGCTTTCACGAGGGCTCTGTTCGCCGTTCCCGGTCATTTCGCGTTCGCTGTGACAATGGGATATTACTATTCCCAGTACCATTTCAGGGGCAAGGAGCATGAAGGAGCGGCTATCAAGATGTGGCTGTTCCCTGTGATTCTTCATGGAGTCTACGACGCTCTGTGCTTCTTCAGCGAGCTGAGCGAGGCGTGGTCGTTGCTTATCACGCTGGTTCTGATCGCCTTCTGCTTCTGGCTTTTCAAGAAGACCAGGGCGAGAATCTTGAAAGAGGCGTCTGAGAATGAATATGTAGGCTCAGGGCCTGTAATCCGTTCCAACGGCTACGATGTCAACCGTGACTGGACCGACCATCCAGAAGATCAATAAACATGGATTGAGGTGGCGTGGGCTGAAGGGAGGTAGTTGATACCCCACCAGCAGATCTGCAAGCATACAAAGGCTAGCAGCAGGATCCACATGGCCGTTTGACGGTCCTTGGGACGAGCGACACGGAAATGGAGGTACAAGAGATAGGCAAGCCAAGTGATGGCGGCCCAAGTCTCCTTAGGATCCCAAGCCCAATACGTGCCCCAGGCGACCTGAGCCCACAAAGCCCCGAACAACATCCCGAAAGTCAGGAACGAGAGACCTGTGGTGACAAGGTTATCCGTAGTCGCCAAGTCTTCCTCTGTCGTGTTTTCTTTTCGGAATATAAGAATATACAAGGCCATGATTGTGGCGGCACCGAGCATTCCGTACGAGAACATGTAGACGATGACATGCGGGGCAAACCATGGACTCTGTAACGCCGGCATAAGGTTCTTGGAGTGGATCTCAGGCTTGAGGAGGTTGACGATGATGAACACAAGCGACATAATAGTGCTGAAAGACAATATCCACTTGTATTTCCAACGGCAATAAACGATCATTCCGGCCACAGCGAGGAAGAAGGAGTACCAAAGCCTGGTCTCCCCCATCGTCCGGAGCGGCGGGCGCTCCAACGTGATCCACATGGCGAGGATGAATGAGAAGAATACCAATATTCCAAGACCATAATTGATTATAGCCGAACTTCTTTTGCCTATCCAGGCCTGAACGGCGCCTAATGCCCAAAGTATCACTGAGGCCGCGGCGAACCAAATAAAAACATCCCAACTCATTTCACTTCCTCCCTTTTGAAGCCGGTGACGAGCATTAACAAGGCTCCGGCCAACATCATGAATATTCCCACATACACCAGAGGCAGCCATGGATCTTTCACGATCTCAAGGATACTGACCTGACTATCCGTCCCGGCTTCCTCATCGTAGCCATACTGGTACATTTTCCAGCCGTCAACCTTGAGGGGCTTGTTGACCTCGATGACAGCGGTGATGTCTTTACCGCTTTTTCCTTTCACAACGACATCTGAGGCGAAGCGCTTCGGCATACCGTTGGGATAGGTTTCCATCGTGAAGTCGTCAAGACGGACCGAAAGTCCTGTCTCATAAGAGGTTCCGTCCTCAGTAGAGGCAGTGGAGACGGTCTCGCCTTCATGAAGGGTCATCTCCAGGTCCCGTTTGTCAGCGCTACCAAGAGTGGCACAGACGAGGGTCACGAAAAAACCCAGATGAATCAGAGTGTATGGGATAGCCTTCCAAGAATGGGCAACACGGTGGATACCGCCAAAAGCGCTAAGCCCAACCGAGACAGTCAACCAGACAAAACATATGACAAAAGGCCAGAAAGTCACCATGTTCCCTAGCCAACCTCTCTCGGGGATCTGAGCGGTCAAGCCCATGACTATCGTCAGGAACAAAGCACAAGAGATAGCCGGAACAGCGGCCTCGTGCGAGCCGAGCCAACTGAAAAAACCGACCTTTTCCCTCATCAAAAATGCCACGGTCACCAGGACCAGAAGCGCTAAAAGCATAATGAGGTTCACAGGGGAAGCTATGAGATCCCAATTTACTGGCCCGAATATGACCTGTAAAAGGAATCCCAGGAGGATTAGCCCGCCGCCAAAGATGAATCCGTCAGCGAGGGACCAAGGTTTCTTTAAAAATGGCATAAGTTCGTAATATATATAACGCGAATATAGTCAAAAAAAAGCTAGGCGGTAATCTGGTTCCCGGTGTATAACTCGTAGTACTTGCCCTTCTGGGCGAGCAGCTCGTCATGTCTCCCCCGCTCAATTATATGGCCGTGGTCAAGGACCATAATATAATTGGCGTTCTGGACAGTAGAGAGCCTGTGGGCGATAACGAAGGTGGTGCGGCCTTTCATAAGGGAGTCCATTCCCTTTTGGATCATCTTCTCGGTACGAGTATCGATTGAGGATGTGGCCTCATCTAGGATCAGCACTGGAGGATTTGCGACTGCGGCTCGGGCGATAGCTAACAACTGCCGCTCACCTTGGGAGAGGTTTCCTCCGTCAGCGGCGAGGACTGTGTCGTAACCTTGCGGTAACCTGCGGATAAAGGAATCCGCATAGACAAGTCTAGCCGCCGCCCGGCATTCTTCATCCGTGGCGTCAAGCCGGCCATAGCGGATATTGTCCATGACTGAGGCGGAGAACAGACAAGTCTCTTGCAAGACTATTCCAAGACTTCGACGGAGTGAGTCTTTCTCGATGTCCCGGATGTTGAAACCATCGTAAGTTATGGTGCCTTCCTGAATCTCGTAGAACCGGTTGATGAGATTAGTGATCGTGGTCTTGCCGGCGCCAGTGCCTCCGACGAAGGCGATCTTCTGGCCCGGATAGGCTGTCAACGATATGTCAAACAGGATCTGTTTACTTTCAACATAGCTGAAATCGACATCCTTTAAACTCACTAAACCCTGCAAAGGAACCAGCTCTTCCCCCTTCGCCTTCCAAGCCCAAGTGCCAGTACGTGATTCGCTAACAGCCAGAGAACCATTAGGGGAAACAGATGTGTTAACAAGTGTAACATTTCCGTTATCAACTTCTTGGGGCTCATCTAGCAGGGAATATACCCGGTCAGTTCCGGCGGAGGCCATAGCGATCGAGTTGATCTCATTCGAGATGCTGGAAATCGGCCTGGTGAAGTTCTTCTGAAGTGACAAGAACGCGACCAAAGTACCGAGAGTAAGGGTCGCGCCACCGATTCCAGAAAGGTACCACGCCGTCACACCACCCAGCGCGATCAATGCGCCGACAACAGCGGTTAGCACATAGCCGAGGTTGCCTATATTCCCGTTGATAGGCATCACCATGCTTCCAATCTTGTTGGCGTTGTAAGCGCTTGAGCGGAGCTGTTCGTTAAGGACAGCGAAGTCCTCCACCGCCTTCTTCTCATGGCAGTAGACCTTGACAACCCTCTGCCCGGACACCATTTCCTCGATAAAGCCGTTGACAGCTCCAAGAGAGCGCTGCCGATCAGCGAAATACTTCCTGGAAATACTTCCCAGGCGAGCCGTAACCCTAACAGTAAGCACCGCCATCAACACGGAGACCAGAGTAAGCGGCAAGGACAGGACCAACATGGAAATGAATGTCGAAACCAGCGTGATCAACGACTGGAAGAGGTTCGGGACAGTGTTTCCGATAACCTGACGCAAGGTGTCGACATCATTTGTATAGACCGACATGATATCCCCGTGGGAATGGGAGTCGAAATAGCTCAACGGAAGGTCTTCCATATGGGAGAACAGTCCCTGACGTAGTTTGAGCATCGTTCCCTGCCCCACGAATATCATAATCAGATTATAGGAATATGACGCCGCTACACCAACCAGCAGCACGACAGCGAGCTTCAACAGCGCTACAGCGAGCGGAGAGTAGTCCGGTACGCTTTGCGACAGCATCGGGGTGATATAATCATCAATCAGCGTTCGCGTGAAGAGCGAGGATGCAAGTGTTGTCAAAGCGGAAACCACGATGCACGCCAGCACAACGGCAAAACGTATCTTGTAGTTCTTGAATATGAAACCAAACAGTCTCCATACGGTGGAGCCTTTCCCAAGGCTCTTCTTCAATTCCGCCCTGGACATATGTGGCTCCCTTACTCCCCCTCTCATTCTCCCGCCAGCGGGATTCATTTTCTGAGTGTTTTGATTCGAGCTCATACGGCAGTCACCTCCTTTCCCTCATCAAAATCAGCCTCGCCACCAGAGGTCTGCATTTCATATATGTCCTTATATATCTCACAGGTTTTCAGCAGGTTCTCGTGTGTGTCGAAAGCAGCCACACGGCCGTTGTCCATCACAATGATCCGGTCAGCGTCCTGGATACTGAGAATACGCTGGGAGATAATCACTTTCGTCAAGCCCTCAATCCGACCCGAGATCGCCTTTCTGATGTGGGCATCGGTCGCCGTGTCAACAGCTGAGGTCGAATCATCCAGAATCAGCACCTTAGGTCGCTTCAGAAGGGCCCTGGCTATGCAAAGTCTCTGGCGCTGTCCTCCTGAGACGTTTGTTCCACCCTGCTCGATATAAGTGTTGTAGCCGTCGGGCATCTGCTCGATAAACTCATCAGCACAAGCCTGACGGCAAGCCTCCCTGCACTCCTCCTCAGTCGCGTCCTCCCGTCCCCAACGGAGATTCTCCAGAATTGTCCCGGAGAAGAGAGTGCTCTTCTGGAGCACGACAGCAACTTGGTTTCTCAAAGCCTCCATCTGGTATTCACGCACATCCACTCCTCCTACTTTGACGGAACCCTCAGACACGTCATATAGCCTGGAAATAAGGAACACAAGGCTGGATTTTCCGCTGCCGGTACCGCCAATCACTCCGATTGTTTCTCCGGCATCTACATGGAAATCAATATCTTCCAGTGCGTAATCGCCACCTTTAGTGTAAGCGAAATAAACATCCTTGAAATCGATGCTGCCGTCCTTCACTTCAAGAATAGGATTCTCCGGATCGTACATGTCCGGCTCCTCGTTGATCACATCCGCCACCCTCTTTCCGCTCGCGGCGCTCTGCGTCAACTGGACGAAGATCATCGAGAGCATCATCAATGAGGTCATGAGTGTCATGATATAGGCGAACAGGGAGGTCAACTGGCCAGTCGTAAGAGTCCCCCCGACGATAAAATGCGCGCCGAACCATGAAAGGGCGATAATACAGCCGTATACAACCAGGTTCATCACCGGATGGTTCAAAGCCATCAGGCCTTCCGCCTTCACATTCAGGGTATATAGTGAGAGCGCTGCCTTGTCAAACTTGCTCAACTCATGATCTTCACGCACATAGGCTTTGACAACCCTGATTCCAGAGACATTCTCCTGTATGACTCCGTTAAGCGCATCGTACCTCTCGAATATCTTGACAAAGAGCTTGGAGGCGCGCTTGATCAAAAAAAACAGGCATGTGCTCAGGATAACCATGGCGACCAGGAAAATGAGACTCAGCCTGCTATTGATAAAGAAGCACATGAACAGGCTGAAAACCATGTTGAGCGGTGCCCGGAAACTGATTCTCAGCAGCATCTGGAAGGCTCCCTGGATATTGCTGACATCAGTTGTCATTCTCGTGACAAGCCCTGCGGTGGAATACTTGTCTATGTCGGAGAATGAGAAGCGCTGGATATTGGTGTACATGGCTTCCCTGAGGTTGGCCGCGAGACCAGTCGAGGAATATGCGGCGAAACGGGCCGCCAAGATGCCAAACAAAGTGCTAAAAAAGGCCATCAGAAGCATCAGGGCCCCATATTTATACACTTCGGGCATATTCCCGGCGCTGATTCCCTTATCAATCAGGGATGCGGTCACATAAGGGATAAGCACACCCATTATAACCTCGGCCGCGGTCCAGACCGGGGTCAGCAAAGCGGCGGTTTTGAACCGCCCAACCCTACTGAAAATCGTCTTCAGCATTCAGCGGCTATGCATTCGATCTCGACGAGGGCTCCCTTAGGAAGAGTTTTGACAGCAAACGCGCACCTGGCGGGATAAGGCTCAGTGAAGAACTCGGCATAGACTCCGTTCATAGCCGCGAAATCGCCCATATCGGCCAGAAGGACAGTCGTTTTCAAGACTTTAGCCATCGAAGTGCCCGCTTGTTCAAGAATAGCCTTGATGTTGGTAAGGGATTGCCTCGTCTGTGCCTCGATTCCACCTTCCGGGAAGGCTCCTGTGGCAGGATCGATGGGCAACTGACCTGAGACGAAAACCAAACCGCTATGGGAAACCGCCTGGCTGTACGGACCGATGGCGGCGGGAGCATTGACTGTACTGATCTGCTTCATATCAATTAAATATTAAAATAATCAATTAGTTCTCTCAAATATAATATACTCGAAGGTCAAAAGCAAATAGCCCTCGGGACTGTCAGGGGTGGATGCGGAAATAATGGGTGACACAGGTGTCGGCCTGGTAATCGGGGATAAAGGTCAGATCGCTTTCCGGCAATCCGTCATGGCCAAGCGCCAAAACCGCCTCGTCCCAGCTCCGGATCCCTGTGGCCGCCATCACCAGCGGACCTTCCATCACTACCCCAAGCTTATCGTCAAACACCTTATCAGGACCGTATTCGATGTGACTGACATAAGGCATGTCAACCTCCAGGACATCCCGGCGGGTCCAGCGGCGCCGGGGAATCTCGAAATAGCTTCCGGGAGTATATTCAGAAGCTAATGATTTGCCATTAAGCTTGATATCAAATCCTTCGGTAGCCCAATTTGGAACCCGTAATTTGACGGAGAACCTCCCCCGCCCCTTCTTTAAGCGTATCAACGACCTCTGGGCCGGCCACTCACACTCTTGGACAAGGGTCACACGTTCCCTATCCCATCTGGCCTCTGTCGGCAGATACAAACTTACCCAAATAGTATTCTTAGCGACGAAATACGCGGCCTCCTGGTATTTCACATGATTCTCAGCCCCCGTTCCACCACAGCAAGACTCTTGCGGAGTCCGGTTACCCCAAGGCTTCGAAGCGTTCAATCCTACCGCGTACTGGTAGGTCACCTTATATTCATCCTGATGGATCGAACCTACTATCTGGTTATACATAACCCGCTCATAATAATCCATATAGCGGGCATCATCGGGATTGAGGCAATTGAGGTCCTTGGTCAATTTGGCCAGATTGTAGGCACAGCAAGTCTCGTTCATCTCAGGATAACGGCTAGCAACCATGCTTGCCATTTGGGTATATGGCTCCCGGAACATCTCCGAGTCTCCCACTCCGCCTGTGGCATATATATAACGATCCTGGACAAGATCCCAGAAATTCGACGCGATATCGAAATACTTGGAGTCGCCACCTGCCCTGAAATGCCATAATGCCCCGATAACCATAGGAATATGCTGATTGGCGTGGCGTCCGTGGATAGAGTCCTCACCACGGGCCAAAGGCTCGAAAAAAGCGGGGCTGTCAAAGAATCCGGAAGCTTCCAGCAGACGTGCCCTTGAAGTCCTGTTATCCACCATCACCGAGAGCCTGGCAAGCGATTCCGCCATTCCGCCAACCTCTCCCGCTATGTACATGTTCCACATCTCATAGCGGTTTCCTGGCTGCGAGCGACGTTCTTCAGGAGTTCCCTCCGAATTGACGAAAGTCCTGTATTTGAGCCGGTTCCACACCCAGAGGCCCATGTCTTCAGCAACCTTCAAAGCTTTTTTGGCGACAGCCTTGTCATCCACATGCGAAGCTATATCTATCAGACCGGCCAGTTGTTTATGCACGACATAATATGGAGCCCAGACCCAGTCCCGGTTATTATAAGGCCGATACATCTCAACCAGGGCGCAATGTGCGGCAGGTATGGCGTTAAGATAACCGTAGCCATATTCAGTATAATCTTTCTTGTATTCATCGAAGGCCTCCCAAGTGCCCTCCATTTCCCTCAACTTATCTTCCGGCGCATAGTCCCTTGCTTCCAGATAACGGCCAAGAGAGTCACTCCATGTGAAAGTCCGCTCCTGGCACTCCCTCAGGCAGTCCACAATAGTCCTGATCCGGCCGAGAAGCTCAGCTTTTAAACCCTCATCCTGACAGCCATCGTAAGCCAAGGCGAGAGCGGACATGTAATGGCCTGTCCCATGTCCTTTAAGTTTGGTGTCGATTGAGTCCCAACCGTCCGGCAAAGGATAGCCTGAAGTGTCTAGGCCATAAGAATCAAGATAGTTATACAGGAACTTGCGGACATCCCAACTGAGCATAGCCTTGATGTCCAGATCACGGTTGGATGTCAGCCTGTTCTCTCCTATAAGATGAACTTTACCTAACGGAAGTGGCTCAGCCACAGGAATATGAGATGGCGTACCTCCTGCCGCCAAGACACTCAGCGACACAATTATAAGTGCGGATGAAACCAGGCGTCTCATAAGCTCCCGCCACCTATAAAGCCTCGCATCAGTGAGTTAAGAGGAATCTCCCTGTCAGATACCGGAACAAAATAATGGAGGAAATTCAATAGCCTGTGTGCCTCACTGTATTCTTTGCAGTTCTTGGGCACAGTGGCCAAAATCCTCTCGGCATGGGACCTCAATACTGCGAACTCAGCAAGATAGGCAGAGTTGAACAGCACGTCCGCCTCTTCCTGGAAAGGATATATCCAACGCACCTCAGAGCGGCGCACATTCGGCCAATTGGAGATTGTCTCCCGGGCCGTGAAAGCTCCTTTACGGAAGTCCCTGACAATGCGCCTCAGAAGCCGGTTGTCACTTGTCGGGATGCAATTATGGAAATCCAGGGAGATTGACGTGATCGTGTTGATGAATATCTTGAATTTCTCGTCCTCAGGGACCTTGTCCGTCAATTTCGGGTTCAAGGCATGGATGCCCTCGATGAGAAGGACTGAACGGTCAGACAGCGACAGTTTCTTGCCGTTGAATTCCCTCAAGCCCGTCACGAAATTGAACTCAGGGACCTCGACCTCCTCCCCAGCGAGCAGTTTCAGAAGGTCTTTCTGGAGATAATCGTGGTCGACTGTGTCGAAATTGTCGAAATCGAATGAACCGTCGGGCAGTTTCGGAGTGTCAAGCCGATTGACAAAGTAGTCGTCCGTGGAGAAAGACACGGGACGTATACCACAGGCCTTCAACTGGATGCTCAACCTCTTGCAGAACGTGCTTTTTCCACTGCTGGTCGGGCCGGTGATAAGCACAAGCCTCAAAGGATTGGCAGGGTCGTTATGACGCCTTTCTATCTCCTCCGCGATTTGGACTATCTTTTTCTCCTGAAGCGCCTCAGCGATCTGGATCAAGTCAGAGGCTTTTCCGCTTAGAATCGCCTCATTCACATCTCCGACATTTCCCAGCTCCATTATGCTGTTCCAGCGGTGAGATTCCTGGAAAACCCCGAAGGTCTTAGGCTGCTCCCTGAAAGGGGCAAGATCCTCGGGATGATGCCTGTCAGGCACACGCAGCAAGACTCCTCCCCTATAGAGACTAACACTCCAAGTCTTCAGGTAACCGGCGCTTGGGACAAGCTCATCATAGTAATAATCCGCTGTTCCTCCAAGAGTATAATAAGTGATATATACATCCCCGCAGGTCTCCAGAAGCTTGACTTTGTCCATAGCTCCAAGGGCGGTGAAAGACTTTATCGCATCCTCAACCCTGGCCTCATGGCGGCGGAACGGCACATTCTGGTCCACGATTTCCAGCATCCTGGCCCTGATCGCATCCACGTCCGCCTCTGTGATCTCAGACCCATTCCCTTTGTCCACACTGCAATAGTATCCCTTTGAGATAGGACGCCTGATTATCAGCCTGCTATCCGGGAACAGGTCCTTGATGCCCTTGTATAAGAGGAAACAGAGTGATCTGCAATAGAAATTGCGGCCAGTGTAGGTACGATAGTCAAGGAACTCCACGTCCAGGCTATGATAGACCTTGAATCTGAGCCCCTGAGCGACATTGTTGACATTAGCCGCTAGAATATCATAGGGTTTTTCAAACTCGAATTCCTGGGAGATATCCCCCAAAGAGGTTCCCTCGACGAACTCCTTCGAGGTACCGGTGTTCTTGCAATATATTTTTACCATGGTCGGGTAATATTACTTCAAAACAGGCAGCCAGGTCTGGACATGCGTCCCTTCCCAGCAATCCACTGATGAGTAGTCCACCATCTTAATCGAGCCAGAGGTGGTAGGCACAATGAACTGAAGCCTAGTACCTTCACGTTCGGGAGCGACTTTACGCACATTCACCACTCCTCCTTCTCCAGCGATGATACTGACCGGATTGGAATAATCCGGATCGATATTCTCGTCCCTCGCAAGCACTATCGGCCCCCACTGGACAGCCTGGAAATCCTTGGAGACAGGATTCCTTCCCTCCTTAGCCTTTATCAGCCTTGCTTCCATCCCGAATGATATCTTTATCTCGTCTCCTGGTTTCCAGTCCCGGCTCAACGACAGATAAGTCCCCGGAGTGACTTCTGAGACAGGCTCACCTCCAACGGAAACAGTTGTGGATGAGCTCCATGAAGGGATACGAATCTTTATTGTGAAAACACCGCTACCCGAAGGG